>Ga0209232_1000320_pt1 | contig 30811 bp, 50 predicted proteins | sample ETNvirenome_2_60_FD_184066 | JGI IMG/M metagenome (GOLD analysis project Ga0209232, IMG submission 184066) | Marine viral communities from the Pacific Ocean - ETNP_2_60 (SPAdes) (version 2) | ecosystem: Environmental > Aquatic > Marine > Oceanic | place: Pacific Ocean | collected 2013-06-22
TTTTTCTCCGTCAACTGCTTGAGGTAAAACTTCTTCAAGTTCGTGAGCAAGAACACCATAAGAGCGTGAATCATCTACTTTCCATTTAAAGTCATAAACAGGTATTTTAGAAACCATATCTAATCCTGCAAAGTCTTGTAAATCTTCTTTTAATCTATAATCTGATGATGTGTTGTAAGTAGTTGCTGAACTTGTTACAGATATGTTACCGACCACAGTTCCTGCTTGTCTAAAAATTGCAATCCCACCCTCATTTGTAAGCCTGTTTAAATCTATTGAATTATCTCCATCGCAAGTAAAGAACGATTGACCATTTGCTCTAAATTCAGTTCCTACTGAACTAATATTTAGACTTTGTTTAGAAATTAAAACATTTCCAGAATTGTCTATACGCATTCTTTCTGTATTGTCTCCAGTTTTAAAACTCATAGCAGTATCTCCACCTGAGCTTGAAGTCGCAAAATAATTTATAGAACCTCTAATACCTGCACCTGGGCCTGAACCATCTTCTGAATAAAAATACATAGCACCAATAGTATTCCCTGCCCAACTTGAATCGTTTTTAGTACATTTTAACGTAATTATAGAAGTGTCTGCACCACCCTTTAAACTTAAAAGCGTTCCAGGAGCTTCTTCGCCAATTCCTACTTTTCCAGAACCCGATATAACCATTTTAGTAGTAGGTGTAGTTGTACTTGAACCTCCACTATTTGTAGCAAAAACTAATCTAGATGTAAAGTCAACAGGAGTTGACCCTGATGTTTCTATTCTTGCATCTAAATAAGCATAATCTCTTGATGTACTTGTACCTCCACCACCTGCATAATCAAACCCTTCAAAGATTATTCCTGTTCCAAATGGCTCATAAGGTTGAATAGAATCTCCATTCGCATTTAATGTTAAAATTCTTGTAACTGTATTTCTTGAACTTGTTGTAGCTTTTACTTCTAGTTGAGTTCTTGCATCATTAGTTTCATTAATACCCACTTTACCTGAAGCATTAATTTGCATTCTAACTGCACCTCCTGTTTCAAATTGCATAGGCACATAACTACCTGCACTTCCAAAAGTTGCTGAAATATTTGTTTGTGTAGAACTCGCAGACATTAATAATTGATTATCGCCACTATCTTGAGCGAAAGCTGCAATTTCTCCTTTGACCAATAATTCTCTACCAAATTGAGGATTTGTATTAATTCCTACAGCTCCTGCAAAAGTTGTATTTCCAGAACTATCTATTCGCATTCTTTCAGACATTGTTGTGTTTGCACTTGTACTAAACGCTAAAAAAGTATCATCTGTCCCTGCGCCTGTGCTTTCAACACCAAAAGATATTTTAGATTTACCTGCTACTGAATTTATAAACTCAATACCACTACCACCATCAAGGGTGTTTTGTAGTTTTAAAACAGAAGAATCTAAATCTGTTGATGCTGCTACAGAATTTTTAAAAGTATTTAAACCTGTTGATGTAATAGTCCCTGCAAAAGTTGCGTTTGCACCTGACAAAGTTAAAGCAGTAGTTCCTCCATTTGTTTGAAACAGCATAAGTCCTGATGAATTTCTTAAAAAAGTATTATTATCATCTGCTCCAAATAATAAACTTACATTATTGGTGGTGTCAATTAATTGTAATTCAGCAGTATTTGATTTACTAATTGTAATATTTCCTCCAAAAGTTGAGTTTCCTGAACTTATTACAACATCGGCAGCGTTTCCTTGACTACTTAATACCAAACCAGATTCAGCTCTAACTGCTAATTTTCCATTATGTCCAGAAATAATACCATTTGCACCACCAATAAAGCCAATAGTTGTACTTGCTTCTTTAAACCTTTGATGCGTGTCACCTGCTGTTCCTGTTAAAGTTAATATGTTATCAGGAGCTCCTCCTATTCCTACACTACCTGCAAAAGTTGCATTACCATTTGTAGCTATTCTTAATTTCGGAGCATTAGAAGTGCTGGCATCTGTAGTAAATGTTAAATCATTTCCGTAAGTGTGAGTACTTGAACCCATACCCATATGCCAAGAATTACCATAAGTAGAAACTACAAATTTAGCTTCTGCACTTGAACCATTTTGTTGATTGTTAATTACAATAGATATTGGCGCATCTGTATCTGTATCAGCAGTTATTTTAGGATTTAAATGAGAAAAACCGCCACTACCTACAAGAACAGTTCCTGCAACTACTGTATTTCCATTTGTAGCATTTACTGTAAACTTATTTGTGTTAATTGCTAAGTCTCCTGTAACTGAAGCTCCTAGAGTGGTAGTTAAAGACCCAGTTACAGTTAAAGCCGTTCCGCTTTCTGAAACTATAGAGTCTCCTATAACATTTGAAGCAGTAAACTTAGCTAAGTTACCTATTGTGCCTTGACCATCTACTTGGCTATGATCTAATTTAGACCAACGATTGTCTGCATCTGCAATAACCCAATCACCAACCGACCAATTAGCGGTTCCATTTAAGTTAGTTGTTCCTCCGTAATTTACTACATAATATTGTCCTTGTTGTATAAAAGGACTAGCATCTATTGTATAAGCCTCACCACTTAACATAATATCAGCATTTAAAGTTAACTGAGTATTACTATCAATATTAGTTACAAGAGCAGTAGTTCCGTCTACTTGGTTAATTACTTTGTCTCCTACAGTTACAGTTGTGTTAAAATTTTGTCCTGTTTGTATAAGTTTGTTTGTAGCTTGTCCTGTAGTCGTTCCTGAATCTGCTTCTCCTCCTCCACTTGTTAAAGTGGGAGTGTTAGTATCAGCGTCCCAACTTCCCTTAAATATTAGTCCATTAGAAATAGAACTAACTTGAGATTGTAATTTTCCAAAGGCTTCTAAAATTGAGTCTGAAGCTTGAATATTTCCTGAAGCAGGAGTTGGTAAGCCTGTTAGTACTTTGCCTGTAACTGCAGAGTTTAATAATGTAACTGCACCAGATACGTTTCCACTTCCGTCCACACTACTTAATGTAGCTGTAGCTTCGCTAGTTAAAGATAAATCTCTTGCAGTAGCCCATTTTGTAGCTGTATCTGCATTTCCTGTCAGATTTCCTGTAACGTTACCTTGTAAATTTCTATGTACTGTAGAAGGTAAACTTAATGTTATAGTTTGTCCACCTCCTGCAGTATTTATTTGGTTAGTAGTTCCGTCAACGCTTAATGTTTGAGAGTTAAGAACAACTGCACCGCTACCTGAGTCTGTAGTAAAATCTAAGTCACTAGCATTATTTAAACTTTTTACATAAGCAGTTGTAGCTACTTTTGTAGAATCGTCACTTGATGACTGAGTTGTGGCTGTTGAGCCGTCAGGTAAAACAACACCTGATGAAGGAAATTTTAAACTTAATCCTTGCCCTGATGCGTTAGACTCTATTTCATTAACAGTACCTGTTACTGCAAATACTTGAGTATTTAAATTAACCGCACCTGTTCCAGTATCACCGCTAAAATCTAAATCACTAGCCGCATCTAAAGTATCAACGTATGCAGTAGTCGCAACCTTAGTCGAGTTGTCTCCTGCAGACTGAGTAACTGCAGTTGTAGCTGTGTTTATTGTTCCGTGTAAGTCTCCAGAAAATGTAGCTCCTGTATAAGTTCCACTAATAGTTACACTATTTGGTAAACCAATTTGTAATTGTTGACCACTTGCTGCGGTTTCAATTTCATTACTTGTTCCAACTATAGCTAGAACCTGGGAGTCTAAATCGACTGCTCCTGTATTCGTTCCGTCTGAAAAATCTAAGTCTTGACTAGTTACGTGAGTATCTACATAGTCTTTTACTGCAGCCGAAGTAGGTAGGGAAGTATCATTATCATTTGAAGATATGCCGTCTGCCTCATTAACTAATTTATTGATAGTCACAGAGTGAGCAGTTGCTTTAAAATTAGCAAACTCTAACGTTCCTGTAGACTTGAGGTCTCCGCCTGTGTTTAAATATACACCTGAATTATTCCCTAGCCCATCCGACAATTGCTGTAGAGTAGCTGTTAAAATATCATTATCTGTTACTTTAATTAAACTCTTATATGTTAAACTTATTTTATTTCCTGTTAGTGTACTCATTTTTTATTTTTTTTAGATAAACTAATAACTTTTTAAAGTTTGTGTTTTTTATATTATATTCCTTTTTCATAATACCCAACCTGTCCAATTAGCCTCTGTATCTGGGTACATATCATCATTACTATTACTATAGTACTCAGGAAATTTGGTTGAAGCGTTATAATTCATATAGTCTATAAATCGTCTAGTATAAAAATCTGCATAGTCTCTATACTTTTGAACTAGAAAATCTATTTCTTCTTTAGTAGGTAAATCAGCATTTTCTGATCTATGCCTGTAAGTACCTCCTTGTTTTACTGCATAATTACTAAAGGGCAAATAATCAACCATTGCAAACATTATTAATTGTGGCTGCACGTAATCGTTAACCAAAGTATAATAATTTGGATTTGCTTGTTGAGTAAGAGTTCCTGCAGTAATTAAAGCAGAAATTTTATTGTAAAGCTCAGTCCCTAAATAATTTTGTATGTGCATCTGTTGAGCTATTTTAATAAAGGGTAGGAGTTTGTCTGTGTCTACCGACCCGTCAATTATCGAGTTTCTTACTAAGTCTGTTCTTGATATAAATAATGCTGTAGCCATTTTCTTATTTTCTATAGTTAGGGTCTAAACTCCACCAATCATTTTTAGGTTGAGCTACTTGAGCAACTTCAGGCACGTTTGTTTCAATTTGTGCTTCTTTCCTTAAACTAGGGTCTAAAGCCGCAATTTTACGTCTAGCCTCAGCTACTGTTATTCTTTCGTTGTTTTTTCTTAAATATGTTCTACGTTCCCAATAATGTTGACAATTAACCCCTCCCTTATAAAGCCATAAATTATAATAATCTGAACCTCCTGGGCCTAAGCCTGGATTTGCATTACTTTCTTTATTTAAGTCTTCCATTCTATAGACTTTTTTTGCAGCCCACATTTTACGACAAAATTCTCGTTCTGGATTATTACTTCCATAATATCTATAACGTACTTTTATTATACTAGTGTCTTGAGAGCTTTTTTTATTTGGAGTACTAATAGGTACACTAGCTAAATCCGTAGCAAATTTTAATGAATGATTTAATAACTCATCGTATTCATTAGCAGGTCTACTATCTATTAATTCGTAGCCTTCCATTTCTTCGTCTTCTCCTTTGTTTTCTAACTCGCTTAATATAGCCTTAGTTAGTTCTTCATTTACATTTAAAGGAACACAATTTGGAACTTCTTTTCCGTCTTTCATTTTAGTTCCTATCATTTCATAACCAGGCTCACAAGGTTTTTTTAAATCAGTATGGTCTTGACAAGGCATATAATAAGTTTTACCATCAACTTCGTGTTCGTGATAACCCATACATCCTATTTCGTTAGCCTTACTTTCTGCCTCTTCTATAGTTTCATACGCCACCTTGCCATCTATAACTTTTGAAAACGAAAACTTTTGACCTGTTTCTTCTTCAATTTGTTCTTTGTTTGTAGCGTTAGTCAAATCATTAAATTCTAGAGGTTGTAACGTTTTGAAATATAAATTTAAAACTACTTTATTGTAGGCTAATATATCGTCAAAAGCGTTTAGTAATAATTGTTGAAAAGGTCTAATAACTGTGTTGTCCATTAAAGTACTAGCAGTTACAATTTCTTCTGCATTATTTCCAAAGCCTGTCATATCTTTAATACCAAATAAAATTGGACTTGTAACTCTGTGAGCTACCATTATCTTTTTCATAGACTCAGTAGAAAGAAACTCATATTGTTGAGGTGCGTCTGATAATTGTACTGCCTCCATAGTTGCAGCAGAATCTGCGTTGTCATTAAACGCAAGTATAAAACGTCCTGCATTACTTGTTCCTTGATACTTAGCCGCAATCTTTTGTTCTATAATATTTCTCTCTTCTTCTGTAGGAGTCCCATTGTTAAAATTAATTAACATAGAAGGAGCTAGGCCATTCATAATGTTGTTTAAATGGTAGTTAGCTATTTCCTCTTCTAATTCTGCATATTGTATTCCTCCTTGATAATCTACAGGACTATAGTATTTAAATCCTGCTCTATATGGTTTAATATAAAGTATTTCTATTTCATTTCTAGAAGTACCAAATACAGGTATTCTTTCTAGTTCGTCTCCTTGTTGGTATTCAGACCAATCGTAAAAATAATAATACGCAGGAATTTCTCCTTCTTCATTACATTTTTCAGCCCTTAATGTTTCTATAGGAACGTGCTCAACTTGAGCTATTCTACTCCTGTCTTCACTATATATAACTTGTATAGCACATTGACCCATAAGCTTTAAATCACTTGCTAGTTTCATTTGCATATCCTCAGAAATCATAGATTTCATTTCTGCATATTCTCCAGGTTTTCTATTTGAGTCTGTAGCGTCTAAGTAACGGCCTACTATCATTTGTGAGATTCCGTTAATTAAAGCGTTGTTAGTAGCTGAGCCGTTATATCTGTCTATTAAAAATTGGAAATAGTTATTGTCTGCTCCGTAAGATACCCATTCTTGATTTGATACTTCTTTTACTTCAGGAGTAGTATATGTACTTAATTGTAAAAAGTTTACTTTCATATTAATATATTATATAATCATTATTTCCAGAAGTATTTTCTATATATAATCCTTGGTTAATATCATAATAATTATTTGTTTCTTGGTCTATCGTTTGATCTGTACAGAAAATTTTGTCTCTAAAAATTACATCACCACTAAGGTTACTAACTTTTAAATCATAAAATCTACCTTCAATTAAATTCAAATTCATTGTAATATACATAATATCATTTGTAATTACTATACCTGCTTCGTCTTCCCAATCATAATTAGCCAACTGCCATTGAAAGTTATTTGTATTCCAAAACTGACCCGTAGTCAAAACACAAATTGTTTCATTTGTGCTTTCATCTCTTATACAAATTTCTGCGTCTGTCGTAAATTCTCTAGGAATTACGCTATACGTTTGAGCTGCAGTTGTAGTTTTTAAAACTATCATTTACTTGTTTAATAGTATAACGTAATAATTTCAGTTTTTGCATAATAAAATTAGGATAAAGAAAAAGGGCTCGAAAGCCCTTAATCTAAACTAAACACAGAAAAATTCTTATGCTGGAGAAATAGCTGCTCCAATTTGTAAAGCACTAATAACTCCACTAGCACAAAAGAATGCAGGTAGCACCTCTTGAGCTGTAAAAGTTAAAGTATAGCCTGACAAATCGGCAAGGGCTGTTCCTGTAGAAATAGTCCCCGCAGATACATCTGCTCCATTATAAGCTCCAACTAAAAAGTAATTAGAATTAAAGTCTTCTACAAATACGTGAGGATTTCCTTTAGCCACGTCTTGTAATTCGGCTTGAGTTTCTTTGTCTAACTTTTGTAATTGAATGTTTACGTTTTGGTCGTAATAGACCGTTCCATTTTCAGCAGAAGCCGTAATTGTTTCTTCCATTCCAGAAGAACCAGGCTTTACCAAGTATTTATATGCAGCAGGAGTAGTACCGATTGCAGTAACTTCAGCACCCGTAACTGATAATGCTCCTAAGCTTCCAAAGTCTGCTAAAATAATACTCTTAATTCCTCCAACTGATTTAATACAAGGTAAGTTTCTACCTTTTGCTAATATTGTACAACTCATAATTTATATTTTTTTTAAAAAAAAAGGGTAAGTAGGTTGTACCCCACCTACCCTAATTCTTAGATTAATTTAATTTATTAAGAATAAACTACTACGTCTGAAGGAATACCGTAATTTACAGCACCTGAGAAACGGCAAATTATTCTTGCATTTTGTGAGCCATCAAGATCAGCCATATCTAATAGCTTAACCTCGTTCATATTTCCAACTAAAGAAGTTCCAAAATAAATATTAGACTTCTGTGCTGAAAACATAGAATTGTCATTCATACCTGGGCATACAAATACTTTAACTCCGTCAAAAGATAAAGAACCATTGTTCCACCACATAGTACCCATTCCGTTTACACCATTTGCTCCTAGACCTGCTGCTCCGAATCCACCTAAAGCTCTTACATAAGCTCTAGCTACATTTTGAGAAACGTATAAGAATAAGTCTTCTTTGCCATATAAGGCTGAAGGAATCTCATCAATAACTTTTCCCATTTCAGCAATTACGTTAGCCGAAGTTACTGCTCCTGCAGCAATTTTTTGAGCTGCTGGTATTGAAGCATCTGCCGCCGCTAAAGTAACTAATCCAGCGTACTCTCCTGCAACTCCCGCAGTTCCTCTCCAGATAGTTTGCTCTGTTTTTTGAGCAATTTCTGCTGCAACGTGAGCTAAAATAAAGTCACTAAATGCAGGAGGAAGGTTTTTAAATCCTGAGAACCCCATTTGCTGAGCTTCCCAATCTGATAAAAAGTCAGCCTTACATACTTGTAAGTTAACTTGCAGATTAGATGGCTCTAGAGTTCTTTCTGTTAAAGTAATAGTTGAATTTGGATTAAAGTCGCAAGTCGCATCAGAAACTAAGCTACCTGTATCTACTTTTTTCAATACCTCTTTGTAATTGATATTTGGTTTTACTGTGATACCACCATCGTTAATAGTACTAGCCGAAAGTAAAGCTGCCGCAATATATTGATTTGCGAAATCTCCGCTATAGCTTGTAGTAATCGAAGTTGTAGTACCTAATTGAATATTTCTTTTCATTTTCTTATTTATTTATTTATTAATTATTATGCTTCTGAAGCCCATATTCCGACTCCGCCTACAATGTACCATTTTGTTAAAGCTACGGCTCTAAGAACTACGTAGTCTCCGTTATTTGCAGTAGCCTTAGTATTTACCCAATCTTTGTCTACTACTCCACTTGCTACAGAATCTGCAGCAGCGTTTGCTATTGACCCGTTAATGCCATCAGATGAGTGAGGGCTTAAGGTAATAATGTTGTTTCCGTCTGCTCCTGTATTTCTAAATAAGAAAGTTAACCCTATATTTCCAGAATGAATCTGAGGCAAAGAGATAACTAGTGCGTCAGTAGCTACGTTTTGGTCTACTCCTGCGTCTCCCGCAGCAATTGATAGTGACGCAGAAATAGTATTTTGTGATACTTGTACTCTTACGTCATCGTTACTAGTGTGTATTAATGTACTCATTTTTTATTATTGTTTTTTAATTTGACTTATTTTACTTAAGACTCTATCCAAAGTTGTTTCTGGTCTATTTTGACCATATAGGAAAGTGTCATTCTTTTTTGGAGGAGCAGAAGACAAAGGTTTTCTAGCAGCAGTCTTAGACATTTTTTCTTTTACTTTGTCGACTTCTCCATACTTTTTCTTTAACTCTTCTATTTCCTCTTTCACTTCATCAATAATTGGTGATACAACTTCTACTACTGCAGCAACTATATCTCCTACTTCTGGAGCTACTTCTTCAGGTACTTCAACTATAATTTCTTCTTCTTCAAGGTCTTCTTTGATATCCTCTTTTTCATCTTTTATTCCGTCCTTGTACCCTTCTTCTTCAGCTTCAGGTATAGTTTCGAGTCTCAACTCGTCAATCATACCATCTTCTTTTACGACTAATACACGACCATCTTCAATCGTATATTCACCCGCTGGTAAAGGAACTCTCTCGTCTTCTTCCGTTACAATAAAAACGCTTTCTCCTTTTTCGTAAGAGTCTGCGAAAATTCTTGTTCCGTTATCCAAGACTAGTTCCTCTAGCTCAACTTGTACTCCTAAGAGTGTGTTGATCTTTTTTAACATTTCACTTGCTTTCATTATTTATTATTTAATTATTAATCTTTATTATTATTCTGCTATTGTAAACGCACCGTTTATTCTATTATAATTAGAATCGTATTCTCTGTATTGATCTTGCATTTCACTTAATAAAGCGTCAGCGTATCTATACACATCTGAATTGTTTGGGTCTAAACCTAACTCTTCCGATAAATCTGCATAAGCAAAAAACTTTTCTTCCAATAAATCTATTTTATTTTTTAATTCAAAAAAGTCTGCATCTAAACTTTGGAAGTCTGTATAGAAATTTTCTTTTTTTGTTTCTAGTTCACTATTCAAATTTATTAACTCATCTGCTCTTTCTAAAACATCACCTAGAACTGCTATGTCTGATATTTGTTCTGCTTCATTTACTGCAGAGTCTAATTCACTTATAGCCGATAACTCTAATTTGTTTTCTGCTTTTAAAATAGCGAAAACACCGTTGTCTTCAGAGTATAACTTATTTAGTATGTTTTTTAATGCGTTCATATTATTTCATAAAATTAGAAAGACCAAATCTTTCATTAGCTTCAAATAATAATTCTTCATAAGCTGACCTGAACCTTTCTTCTACATTATCACTATTCATTAATGCCTCTGTTATTCCTGCATAATTTCTTATTAATTCGTCAGGATTTACTCCTAGATCGTTAGCTACAGATTCTAATTTTAAGATATACTCTCTCATAACTTCTGCCTGTTCTTGTAAATCTCTAGCTGCTCCGTTTATAATATAGTTATCAACTGCTATACTTAATTCAGTATTAAAGTCATTTATTTTATCTATCCACTCATTTAAAAAATCTGCTCCATATTGAGCTTCATCATAAGATTGCATAAAGTAGTCTTCGCTACTATCAATGTCATCTACTAGTGAAAGGTTTACTTTTTTAGAAAGTTCTTGTTTTCTAGCGTTTTTTAGCTTGTTTAGTATTAATTGTTTTGTGTTCATATTTTATTTAAAATTTACTTTCTGCGTCTTTTAATGAAGTAACTGACGGACTTATTGAACTGTAAAAAGTATCTTCTATAGCTTTAATTCTAGTATAATCTACTTTAGCATATTCCGCTAATTCCGCAGCTCCAGGAATAGAATCCATTTCAATACCTAATTCATTAGCATTTCTAAGAACTTCATCTAATACTGCTTGAGTTGCATCTGATTGCTCATAACCTTTTTGTAGTGTATCATTAGCTAAATCTGCTAAATCTGATAATCTTGAAGCTAAATTTTCAATTTCACTTCCTATAGACTCCATTTGTTTTACTACGTCTTCAGCTTCACTTTCTCGGTTAACTGAATCGTTGATAGCATTATTAATATCGTCAACTAAAGCTAATTCTACTTTTTTAGATAGGTCAGTTTTACCTTTGTATAATTTGTCTAGAATAACTTGATTAAATCTAATTGCCATATTTTTCTTTTATATATCCACATATTTTAGGAGCTGCTTCTGCTCCATATCTTTCAGTTTGTTCTGCTATACATTCGTCCCAAGGATAGTCTTCTAAATTGACCTCTTTACCGATTTGTCTTAAAATTAGAGGGAAGTTTAAGTTGTCTTTAAACAATTGTTCTGTTATTCTGTTTAGTTCACTCATACCTATTTAACAACTATAAAAAATATTTTGCATTTTCAGGTTATACGAGTAATAACTCCAATACCTTGAGCCCATAATGAGCCGTCACAACATTCTCTAGAATAAGTATTTTCGTCTTTACAATAACAAGCTCTAGAACTACTAGAAGGACTAGCAGGATTCCAACGTTCTCTATAAGGCATAGCTTGGCTTCGCCTATTCATTTTGTTAGTTCTTTTTCTGATTGGCATTTATTAATAGTTTTTTAATTTTTAATAATTTTACTCCTGCAGAAATTTCTGAATTTAGATTGTCTTTAATTTTTTCTTTAGGCCTTTCTTCACGATCTAGAAAAAACCCTTCTATACTGAATCCTTTAACTTCTCCACTTTTCACAAAGTCTTGCCATATCTCGTCATTATTAACTTTTACAGCTCCCATCCAAGTTCCTACAGGAACGTTCATTCCATATAAAGCAGTCTTGTCTTTTTCCTTGTCTTCTACTATCCAGGATTCGACTAGTGTTAGCCCATCTATATCAAACTTATGTTCTAGTGTAGCATTGTTTTGTTTTCCGTTTTGGAGAAATAACTCACTAGCTTTTTTTACAGTTTCTTTTGAGAAGTATATATAATACTCCTCTTTTCCTTCTTTTCTATAAATAGTTTTATTAGGAATTAATAAAGCTCCCATTAGGATTTTTTTGTCATCGTCAATGGACTTTAGCTTTATTTCTTTTTGGTCGTTTAAGGCTACGAAGTTTTCTTCTATAGCAGGACTCTCTACTATACTAATTGCATCGATACCTGCGTACTCATCGTCTTCGTCTATTATTAATTCTACTATTTTCATACTTATATAACGTTTTAATTAATTATTTTGTTTTTATATAGTTGCTCCTTTTACTATATTTCTTTCTAAACTTTGAGCAGTAGTTACATCATTACTTACTACAAAAGCTCTAACAGGTTGTTGAGTTTGCCCTGAAATTACATTTGCTAATTGACTAGTCTCACTTTGACCTACAATACTAAAAGAGGGAGGTGCAGCAGGTGCAGACCCACCTCGGCCACCAACCTCTGCTTTTACAGGAGAAGAAGAAGTATCCGAACTTTTAATTTTTTGAATAGACTTTGCTGCGGATGCAATCGTTGAAGCTATACTTAAACCTGCTGAAACGGTGTTAATAGTAACCCAAGGTTGACCTCCTGTAATTGGTAAGGCCGCTACTGCTTTTGCATTTGCTATTGCAGTTTGTGAAACTATCTGCCCTACTGCGGCTGCTTGTTGTGCCACAACCCCAGCAATTGCTAAAGCTTTATTTTCTCCTGCTATTTGTTGAAGAAAATCACCGAATTGTCCTAACAAACCGAACTTAGCTGATTCTATTTCTTTAGTAGCAATAAAATCTGCTTCTCTTTGTGCTTTTTCTTCATCAGCAGTCTTCTTGGTTAAATCTAGTAATTGATTATCATAAAAAGTGTTAACTGCTAATCTAGCACTTCCTTTTAATCCTTCAGAAATTTCTAATTCATCTATTTCTCTTAACGCTCTTTCTCTATCGAGTTTAATTTTTGTTTCTTCGTCTATGACAGCTTGTTCAGTTATTTTATCATTATAACTTTTTCTTATTTGACCTAGCTTTTCGATATCGTCTATAGTAAGTTGTGTCATTTCGTCTAAATGCTTTTTATAAGCATCAAACTCTTTTTTATATTGTTTTTGTTTTTCAGCAAATCTTTTATCGGCCTCAGTTTTTTCTATTTGTGTAATGTTATTTTCAAAACCTGCTTTACGATTTTTTAATTTAGTTAAAGCGTCTTCTGTTTGTTTAATACTTTCGTCTGCTTCTTCTGCAATACCTTCAGGGTTAAAAACTAAATTTCCTATACCTTCATATAAACCTCCTGCTAAATTACTTTCTTTACCTAAAGCCTTTGCTACTAAGTCTACTGTTTTTAATAAAAGGGCTAAAGGAGCAGTAAGTATTAATAATATTCCAGATAAAAGTTTTGAGTTACGTTCCGCATTTTCTACTTGAGTTTTTTTAATTTCTTTTTGAGTAGTAAGTTGAGCTTCTAAAGCTGCAATAGATTCGTCAGTTGCTTTAATTTTAAGATTAAGAATATCTTTTTCAGTTTTACCTTGTTGTTTTAAAATATTAGAAGTAGCTAATATATTGTCGTATTGATCTGAAGTAGCTTGTACTTGCTCTTGTTGAGCAGCTAATAAATCTTCAGTTTCACCATCTACACCTGTTACTGCTTTTTTGATATCGTCCCAATATGCAACTATAGTTCCTAGAGCTACCACTATTAAACCTATACCTGTAGCAGCTATACTAGCCTTAAGACCTTTAAAAGAAACTGATAATCCTTTTATTCCTTTTGCACCTTGTAAAATTCCTTTTTGTAAATCCTGAAACTGAGTGACTGCTCCGCCTGTAGCTTTATCTAAAAGTCTAGTAGCGTCTCTATTTTTTGATACTGTTTTATTGAAATCATCTAACGCATTTTGAACATTTCTAACATCTGCTTCAGCCTGTTTAGCACCTACGATTCTTATTTCTTTTTCAATTGACATTTTATTTGTTTTTTAAGTTTGTCTTTTGCTTCTTTAAAATTAGTAGGCAACTTTCTTGAACCTTGAGCAAATCTTATATTCTCAGTTTCTCCATTTGCGTACTTTAATAACTCTATTATATTTTTTATCATACTTCGTTTAATAATTCTATATCACTTTCACCTGTTATTAAATTAGTAGATATAGTGTTAATTTTATATTCTTGACCTTGTATTGTAAGTGTATCATTCATTTTTATATTGTAAATTATTCTTAATGGTAAATACGCTTTTATTTTAGTTATACGTCTTTTTTCTGTAAAAATATCTCTAATATAAGTTAGATAATTTTCGTATATAAGTGTTCCTATAAATCCATTGTCAGGTGGATTCGACCCTGCTCCATACTCATTAAATTCGGCATAAAAATTTAAATTCTTATTATTTGTTGAAGAACTTAATGCTATACTATTACTAGGTATAAAATAATTAGTTAAAGATTCGTGAGTAGAAGCAGTTGGTTTAAATGATATTTCTGTAGCAGAACTAGCTGGTTGATGAATAGGATAAAACAATAATGGTTTTCCTAAATATGCGTCTTGATTATCGTCTACAAAATATCCGTATTGTATTGTAGTTAAATTATTTGGAAATACTAAAGTAGGGTCTACATCTACTAATCTTTCAAAAAGAACGTGCTCAAATGGTGCTTTAATATCATACGTTGTATTAGGAGCATCAAAAAAATCTCCACCCGTACTAGCGTCTCCTGTAAAATCTTCTGCTCCCCATAGCTTTCCGTTTAATTGTTCGTACTGCTTTGCTAAAAAAGTATCGTTTCCTTCATAAGCAAAATTAATTTCTTTATAAGGTAAAGCTAAATCTACTGAGCTTGTATTGACATCTACATATTCTGTTATGTCATAAGTAGCCACATCTGTAGTATAAAAGTCTTCTAACTTTTGTATTCTAATTTTTTGATAATTTAGATTTGTATTACCGTTTGCTAATTGTGGTCTGTCGTCAAAATATGCCGTTAAATTAAATAACTTAAATAAACCTGTAAGAAAATCTATAATTTTCATATCAGGTATTTGTTGGCTAATTTCAAAAGTAAAACTAGCACTTGCTGTAAAACTTGCTATAGTATAAGATTCAGACCAACCACCTCCAGCTCCAGGAATATAGCCTGACAAATTCCATTGAATACCTACACTAGAGCCATTCGTAAAAGTAATAGCCTGATAAGAATATATAGTTATCGTATAACTAGCTTCGTCCATTATGCCCATATCACCAGGGCCAAAGCTTGAGTTTCCTACGTTATTATTTAATTGAGCCCAAGCTACTCCATTACGAAATATAATTACATCGTATGGAACAGAACTAGAAGTATTTAATATTAATTGTTGTGTAATACTAGGTAAAGCGGTATTAGGACAAGCAGTAGTAGGATTGTAAGGATTACAAGAAGCATATACTTCTAAAGTGTTTGAGTTTAACATAGTTGTATACTGTTGAGGTAAACCAAATCCTGTTACAGGACTTGGAAATTTTGCAGCAGAACCTCCTTGAGTTGCTTCTTCTACACTTCCCTTTTTTCTATGCAACCATATATATAAGTTATAAAATTCAGCATTACTAGTGTTAAAAAAATCATTACTAAAAACTAGAGTTGGGTATCTAGCTGTGATAGCATCTATAACTTCTTTTATTCTTATAGCATATTTTAAATCAGAATATAAAACTCCGTGTGCGTGACCTCCAGAACCTGAAGACTTATAATATAAATTTCCGTCAAGATCAGAAGAGCCTCCACTTTGTGAATTGTAATATAATCTCGATGGTAAGTTTGTTAATTCACTACCTTCGTTACTAGCTCCTGAAGTTATTAAGGGACATAGTATAGGCCCAGAAGAACTTTGTAATCTAGCTTTGATTGTAGAGGCATCGTAAGCCAAATTATAATTATCTAAAGTACTTAATGCTGCAAGTTTGTCATCTTTTAATAAATCTTTTATATTAACAGTCTCACCATAAAAAACAATTTTATAAGCATAAGGTTTATTTAATTTTAATTCTACTCCTTCTAGTTTTACATAACCTTGTTTAAATGGAATATAATTTAACTCTATTCTTGCTGAAGTTTTTTGACGTGCATCAAATCCACTTACAATATTAAAATTTTCATAATGTTGAAATACTTTATTATTAGTTTTACTACAAGGAATTGTAAAGCTTTTTGAAAACTCTGTAAAGATTTTAGATGGGTCTTTAATGTTTTGTATACTTTGACTAATCGTTACTGTCTCGTCATTAAACAAATCTAATCTAGTATCACTAACATATAATTGTAGTTTTTGCATTATCTATTATTATTGATATAGTCAAATGACATATTAAAATTAAAAGTAAATTGAATTAGTTTATTGTTTAATTTGTTTTTATAAGTAAATCCAGAGTCATTAATGTTTACAGGTACATTCATAAAATCTCCCGTATAAGGAACTCTCATTCTTACCCATATTTTTTCTGATAATAACATTTCGGTAAAAACTTTATTATAATATTCAGGAACAAAAAAACTATTTAGTGTAATTGATTGTTGTGCTGTAATATCAAAATCTCTTTTTGTATGTTTCCAAGTATCATAATCTCCTGCTAAATCTATAGTACTAATATTGTATTGCTCTCTTTTACTTTTTATTTCCTCTACCATTTTTAATGTAAAAAACTCATTCTGAATAGCTCCGTATTTATTTATAAAATAAACTCTTAATCCTGTTACATCAACATAGCTCCAATAACTTGATAATTCATCCGTGTATTTTGTGCAAGGTACTCTTTCAATATTTATAGTTGTTCCTTCTACAGTCATACTAGTAGCGTTAATTGAACTATTAGTATAAACGACTTCACCAGAATTTATGCTTGGAATTTTTAAAGCAGAATCTGGTGGAGCATAAACAGTATAGGTTTTAGTTCCACTAGAACTACTACCCCCCCAATCATAATTTGAAATAGCTGGAAAAGGAGTCGAACTATTTATTGGGTCTTCTCCTTGCATAAAAGTTCCGTACCCGTCATAACCATAATTAGTTTCTGAATTTGTGCTACCTAATTGTGTAGCACCTGCTGCACTAGGGTTTACATTGTCCCAAAAACTTTGTTCTAATAAAATTGTAAAAGTAGGTATTGTAGTTTGTTGACTTGAGCCTAATTCTATATCTAAATAATCTCTACATAATTCTGAATACTCAAAAGCACATTGTACATTTTGAGATGCTGGTTTTACTATTGTATATCTTAGCGTTCCGTTTATAGTGATCTTTAATTGAGATGACTTCACTGCTGCGTTAGAAGTGCTTCTACTATAATATTGTGGACTTCTTAATAATCTATCGGCCATTATCTTATTGTTATAATTAATTCATTTTTTTGGTCGTACTGAGACAGAGCTATATTAACGTCTCTTTCTAAAGCGTCTTCTAAGTCTCGTTCTAAATTTTTAGTATAAAAATCAAAAGGCTTGGTAAAGAAATAACTAGGCTTGAGACCTGTTAAATATATACTTCTTGAAATTAAAAATACCATAGTTTTTCTAGGAATAAATTGTCCTAAATCATTACGAGTAGAAGATTGTAAATCAGGTTTAGTTAAAACCCATTTATCTATTGCTGCTCTTAGGCCACCTTTTTTTCCTGTACCTGTTCCAAATCTAAATGGACTATTTGGAGCTTGGTTAAATCTTGTCTTTGCACCTGGAGGCATCTTTGAAGGGTTTGCTCCTTGTACACCTTCGTCATAAAACTTAGCATAATCTGTAGAACTAAAAGTAACGACTATATCGTCATCACCTTTACTAACTTTAGCCTTTAAACTATTGTATAAATCACCTCCTGAAAGTTCTTTGTCTGCTAAATTATTTTTTGCAGCTTTAACTATTCTGTTAGCATAGTCTTCTACAATTTTTTCCACTTCGTCTAACATATATAAATATCGTTTTCTACAGTTATACTTACATTCATACTCCAACCTACTAACTCATTTTCAAACCTATCATAAAAGGGAGTAAAAGTTACATCTGTGTCAACTTGGTACATATCATTAAATAAAGCTCCAGACCTCATCTGCTCTACAAGTTTATTCCCTACTCCTAGCTGAGTATTAAGTATATCCATTTCATCTGTATTTCCTGTAAATTGGTCTACTACTAAAGCTTTGTTTACATCTATAATATCCATTAAAAGAATAGTTATATTATAAGTCATTACTTGGCCACTTTGAATTACGTTATTCATTATAATATGTGACAAAGGAAATATAGTTTGTTTTCGTAAATCAATATCTGAAATATCTCCAAATGTAACTGTTTTTACAAAAGGACTAGAAAGCAATTCTTTTTCAAGTTTTTCCATAATTAGATAATAACTTCTTATACCTCTTTTATTACTCATTTGTTTTTTATTTTATTTAATTGTAATAAGTTTTTTTCTTTAATATATGTTAGAGCACTTAGGCACTGGTGAAAATTCATATTACTTACTTCTTCAAGTTTTGTGACATCTTCATTTGCAAGTCTCCAGACTGAGTGATACCAACCGTATTTAACATTGAAGTTAGCTTCTCTTGATAAATCTGCTTCTGGGACGGGGTCAAAGAGTTCTTCATAACTTCTACTAAGTCCCTCTCTAAATTCCAAAAAAAAAGCATACTACCCATTACTAAACTAAGAGGCATTTGCTTCATAAGTTCCCAATAAGTGTCACCTTTATATTTTTCTATTTCATAACTACCTCTGAAGCTTTGTACTACAGGCCTGTATAAAACTGCCATTGCTTGGTGCATAGTTTCCCAATCACTTATGTAAGTGTCTACGTCTATGTATTCTCCAAAAGTCATATCGTCAAGTTGAGGAATAAAACCAAACTCTGTATTATTATACCTCCACCTTGAAATTAAAGGAGGTTTTTCGTTTAAAGCTTTATTGATCTTATCACAAACATCATAGACATCACTCATTTTATAAGAGTATGTTTTAGCAGGAGGAACTCCACAAAATATTTCTAACATCTTTAGAGCTATAGCGTCTTCTTTTATAGACTCGTCTGTACAATTCTTTAGAAACTTTTGATATTGTTCTAAAGTTATTTCTTCCATTCTAGTTGGTACTTTGACTTTTAATTCCATATACTTATATAACGTTAATTTTAAAAATTTTTACAAAAAAAAAGGGCAGACTTTCATCTACCCTAATTTAAACAACTTATCTAAACTAACCAATTATTATGAAATACAAAATGATTAAACCAAATATTATAAAGGCTACTTTTAAAACCTGATAAGATGTTCCTTCTTGTCTTGGGCTTCTGCCCTGATTACTTCTATACTGACGCATAGCTCGTTCTTTATTCTTATTAAACCATTCCTGCTCAGTCATTACGATAGGAATAAAAGTTTAAAAATGTTATAAAGTAGTTTTACTACTGCCATAGCTGTAGTTAACATAAAAGCCGTAGAAAATGCTATAGTTGCGAATTGAACTACAAGCCCTGCGTAAAATCTTATAAAGTTATCTAATTTCTCTTGTGTCATAATTTAATTGTTATAATTGTCTTTGTTTATTATATTTCCCTCTAAATCTAGGATTGTATATCCTTGGGAAGCTAGAAGTCTAATTGCTTTAATTTGCTCTTTAGCTTTTTCTTGTAATCTAAATGTTTCAAATATTTCGTTTGATATTACCATAATTTTCGTTTTTATGTGTTATTTCAGGAAGACCCCATTTGTTGTAGATTATTTGTACATCAAAGTCAAAACCGCAGTACTCACAAATGAAATTGTTAGGGTCATTTATTTTCTTGCAGTAATCACATTTCATATTTATTATTTTATTTATTATGTACTTAGTCCCCAAGTAGATAAATAGTCTTTGTTAAGTATATTCTCACCATCTTTAATTGCTTTATCAATTATTTTTTGGTAACATTCTTTTGAATCACTCCACTTTTTAAATGTAGTAGGAATAGATGTTTTAAATCCTACAATATTATAGAAATTTGGTTGACCTATCATTACACCTTTTTTCTCATCTTTTTTGAGAGTAGCAATTTGTTTGACCTCATACATTAATAATTCTAGTGAGGTAGTCCATTCATACTTGTCATCAAATAAAGATTCTTTGTCAATCTTATTGTAAATACTCTCAATAGATTGTCCTTTATAATTAGAGATGTCTAATTCACCTCCATAAGAGTCGTCCCAACAATTACAAATCTTCTTGTTATCAAAGTAAATGTCCCACTCATAAGAGGGTGCATCGTGTCCTCTCATTTTTTTAATGTTTTTTGCTGATGCTCTTTTTAAAAATTCTTGTTTTGTTATTTTTAATTTTCTCATAATGAAATAAAATTACAAAAAGTTATCCACATTTCCAAATCTATTTATCTAATAGCATATTTACCATAGTTAGGCCTAGCTAGTTTATTATAGATTCCGTAACGTAGGCTGTCGCAAAAATGATTAAATTTATCTTCAGGTTGGTTAAGAACATTTCCGTTCTTGTCTTCTTTCCATTTATAGTTTCGAAACTCCTTAATTGCATTTTGGCTTTTCTTAGTTATATGAATAGTATATCTCTTTAACATATCGATTCCTATGTTAACTGAGTCTCTCCCCTTAGTGCTCGGTTTTATATTCCAACCGTATCTATAAAGCTCGTCAATTGTTTTTGGTTCTGCAGAATCGGCATAAATCTCATCTCGTCTACCAATTCCCAGGTTGAGTAATTCATTATGAATATCTCTGTTTGTCATTCCTGTTCTATAGACTAATTCCTCTGCATATAAATTTGTGTCGTGAAGAAAAATTTTTGAAATGCAAGTGGGGTCATTTGTATAGCCGAAATCCATACCATACGAAACAAACTTTGCATTGTCTGGTATTTTCTCGATTTCTCTAAATTGAAATATAGTTGCTTTACTTTGACCTATTTCTCCTAATCCGTATATCCTCCAATAATTTTCATCTGTGTATTGTAGTCTTTCTATTTCTTTTACTATAGACTGCTCTAAAAACTTATTGTCTTTATAAGTTGTTTTAAAAAAGTCTGCGTCTTCTCGTGTTTTTACTTTGTCGTATATCCAGTGAAATTCGTCTGAAGGATTGTAGTCTAATATAATACGGCCTATAGTTCTAAAGACTAATTGGTTCCAATCCTCCCAGAATAATTCGTTAGCCTCATTTATAAATAGTAAATCTCTTTTACGTCCTCTCACTTTTTGTGGGGAGTCTAAGGATATAAACTCTATTAAGTTTCCGTTTAGTCTGTATTCGTGACTTGTCTTATTATGGTCTTCTTCATTATAAAGCTCGTTGTTTTTTAGTATCTCTAAAAAATCTCTCATAGCTGAGGTTCTTAATGCAGGAAAAGTTTTTCTACATATTGAAACTATTTTGTTTTTGTTCCTAAGAGAATAACCAAATATTATCCAGATCAGAATGTTATAAGTTTTCCCGCTTCTAGACCCTCCTTGCTCTATTATAATTTTCTTTTGACTTTTTTCTAAATGCTTCCAGACTATGTTAGTTCTTAAGTCTCTCACTCTACTACTTCAATTCTAAATTCTTTATTGTCCCCCGTGTCTATTTCTTGACGTGGAACATAACCTCTAGACTTGCCAATTGTTTTCAAATAGAATATTATAGAAGTTTCTTTTTCTTTATTTATACAGTCAAATAATTTAGACTCTACAAAATCTATAGCAGAATTTCTTATGTCCTGGACTTTAGCCTTATACTCCTCATCTTCTTCTAACCATCTATAATGAGTTCTTCTACTTATACCTGCATTTTGACTTGCTGTCGTTACTATGCCTAAACAATTACTTAAGGCATCTAACATTTTCTCTTTATTGCTTTCAGTTTTTTCTGACATTATATTCTTTTTATAGTGTGACATTTGTGACATCACGCTACTAATATAACGTAAAAATTTGAAGTTTTAAATACTGTTTATAATACTATCTTTTTTTTGTAGTTCTTTTTCTGTAAGTACATCTACTATTTCTACAACTTGTTCTATAGAGTCTATATTTCTAAAGTTCTTAATTTTTTCAATAATCATTAACATTTCTTCATTTGATATTGTAGTCTGTTCTATAATTCTTTGCCACTTAATAAACTCAGGCCTTCTAGACTTGATTTCATCAAACATATTAATTCTATATAATACTATAGAATGGTCTGCAGATTTTCCTTTAGACTTGTAGAAGTTAGCTATACTTGTTAGCTTTTTATTTTTATATGTTCGCATTATGTAATCAAATAGAGCTCTTGCGTCTACGTGCTTTTGGGTTCTTCGATTCTCGAAAATATTAATTTGTGTTAAACTTATAACTAAGTTTGCTATTCTATTGTATTCTCTCATATTACTTGTTTTATTTTTTTCGCTACTGCTTCCACAACGTTAACAGTTACGGCATTTCCACACATTTTATATCTTTGGCTGTCAGAAATTTCTCCTAATTCTTTTCCTGTCTTAGTCCAATTATCTGGAAACCCTTGTAACCTTTCACATTCTACAGGAGTTAATCTTCTTATTTTGTTTTGTATGACAGCTAATTCACCACCAGAATCTAATGTTTGTGCATCGAGTTCACGTTCAATAATGTAACTTCCGTTTCCTCCTGCTTCGTATCTTGTTGTGAGGGTACAGGTATTTGCTTGTTGTCCTTGTATGTCATTAACCTGTCTGTTATTTTCTGTGATAGGAAATATTTGTTTTCCACTTCCTGCTCCAAGACATCCGACAAGGTAGATTCTCTCTCTATTTTGGGGTAGAAACCACTTTGTATTAAGCAGTTGCCACTCAAGTCTATAACCCCCAATGTTTGTAAAGGCTTGGATAATAGCCCAAAAGTCTTCGCCAGAGTTTGAGGAGAAAGTTCCTTTAACATTTTCCCAGATAAAAAAACTTGGTCTGCATTCTTTGATAAGCCTAATTGCTTCGGTAATAAGACTTGATCTTTCCCCACCCATTCCTTTTCTTTTTCCTGCCAGGCTAAAGTCTTGACAAGGACTTCCGAAAGTGATAATGTCGATTCTTGGCAAGTCCCTTCCTCGAACATCTGTAACTGATTTGACATAAGTACTGTTTTTAAAATTATGTTTATATACGTCTATTGCATACTTGTCTATTTCTGAAAAGTAAGTGTGCTTTATATTAAATACTTTTTTTAGCCCTAAACTAAAACCTCCGATTCCACTAAACAAATCTAAATGAATCATAGTGTACCTTTAATTATATATTGGTCTATATCAAAGTCTGCTTCTATAAAGTCTTTGTATATCTCGATACCTGCCATAACTGAAGCCTCTCCTTTTAAGTAGAAATTCTCTGAGCAGTCCCAGACTCCTACGTCTAAATTCTTTTTATCTATACATAAAAATTTAAAATCTTTGTAGTCTACATTAAAAAGCTGACAATAAATATATACTTGGTTATAATATCTATAAGCATCTGCTGACTTGTAAAAGTTTTTTACATCTATAGTTGTTTTTAAGTCCACGATGCCTCCGTTATCTTTTAGTACATCGGCCTTACCTCTAAAAGGGTAGCCGTTTATAGTGTCAATCATAGGAACTTCAAAACGTGAACATTGTAATAATTGTAAAGCAGTTTCATTTCTTAGTATAGCATCACAAAGTCTTTCAGCATCGTTTTTCTCTTTCATAGTAAATACTTGGTCGTGAAACTTTTTAGCTTCTTTATATTTAGTTGTGTTTTTACTTTGAACATCTACAAAAACTATATCATTAACTTTTTCAGGTTCTAAAATCATAGTATGAAATAAATGGCCATCTCTTAAAGGTTGAGTTTCTTTTTGACCATACTTGTTTACATATAAATATGTTTTAGCACTATCTAATAAAAGCTTTATTGAACTACTAGACAAAGCATTTTTACCTAAATAATCGTAATAGTAATCATCTGAATACATATTATCAATTACATCTTGTTTTTTTTCTATAGTTCCGTCTAATAATTTAATCGAATTTGTCATAAGCCTTATTTTTATTTTTTAGAAGTTTTATAATAATCTCTTTATCTTTAAGTTGTTCAGTTAATTCTGAAAGTTTTGTTCTTAAGTGTCGGTTTTCTATTATATATAAATTAATTAAATCGTCTTTAGCTGTCATAGGTTTATAAGTTTTTTTAGTTTTTCTATTTGCTCTTCAAGTTTTTCAACTTTCGCTTCTGACTCTCTTGCTCTTATTATAGCTCGATTCTTGTCACTTCTATATTCTTCTATAATTTTATTAAATATTAAACGATCTCTTTGTAAAGTATTGGTGTAGAAAACAGTTTCAAGAAAAGACAATATAAATTCTTGTAACTCTTTATTTTTACTTTCTTTTTTCCATTTATTTAATATTTCTAGGCAGATTGTAGTATGAGAATTGTATTCTATGTCTTTTAATACTTCAGCTTTATCGTGATTTATTTCCAAGGCTTGTAATTTTCTCTGTTATAAATTTAAACAAAAACTATTTTATATCAAAATCGTTCCAATTTATTCTTGAGGCTATACTTTCTTTTAACAAGTAAACTTCTTTTAATTCTTTTTTATTATTCCATAATGAAGTGGCAGGACAATAGCGTTCCTCAACTTTAGGTAGACTTATATCGTTTAACCAAAACAAATAATTTCCTTTAGGGTCAGCTACAAAATATAATTTAACAATACTATCGTCCATTTCCATTAAAGCATCATACTTATATTTCTCTAATAATTTTTCTGGATAATATTTATTTCTAAACTTCATTTCTATAACGCAGTCAAAACCTTTAGGAGTTTTACCTTTAGCGTCAAAGTGTTCGTAGCCTTCTCCTGTCCATTCTATTTCCCATCCGTCAATGTTTAATAAAAACACTACAGCCTTTTCATAACTTTGAATTGTTTCGAGGTTCATTTTCTTACTCGATATTTCTTAGACTCATTAAATTTTATATTCAAGTCTTTAATCCATTGTACAATAGTTTTCGGTGAGCAAGTGCAAGGTTTATAATAGGTATGCAGAAAAAGTTTAGAATGTAATTTACATACGAGATCATACTCTTCATTGTTTAAAGTTTGATTTGTAGACTCTCTAAAGTCTTTCCATTTAAAATAGTCTTCTCTATTCATCTCTTTTAAATTTAAAATTATTTAAGGCATTTTTTCTTTCTTCACACCCGCAACTTTCATAGCCAAGCCAATCTAGTACTATTTTATTTACTAACCATTTAATACCTGTCCATTTAAAAATGAACTCTAGTTTATCCCCAATTTTTAGATTCATATAATTGTTTTATTTGTAGTCTTATATTTTTTACAGTATTGTATAAAGAGTAATAAGAAATATTAGTGTCTCTACTTAACTGACTAATACTTTTGTTGTTTAAAAAAACCTCCTCAAAAACTTTACGTTGGTAAAAATTAAACATTTTAGTTTTATCGTATTCCTCTAGTTTAGGATTATTCAGATCAGTAAGCTCTAAATAGTCATCGTGTAAAAACCATTCTTGTATAGCCCTGTAGTTATTTAAGTCATCTACTTCGTTATAACTTTCTTCAGCAGGTAAATAATCTAAATTATCTAGACTTACAACTTTTACTCTTTTTTCTGCTCTTTTTAAATTCCTAAACATATTGTATAGAGTCAAGTAAACAAAATAAAAGTTAATTTCTTTTTCATTATACATTATAGATTTATTATGTTTTTTTAAATAAGTGTCTATTTGAATGTACATTTCCTGAATCAAATCTTTAGCGGTATCAATATTACAACCCCAGGATTTTAAATAGTTATGCCAAATTCTTTCGTGCTTAACTAGTTCTATTATTGACTCTTCCATTTACCATAGTAAGATAGGAAAAATTTTAAAATGGTTGAACTATTTTTTTTAGTATGGAAATATTGTCTACACTAAAGCCTACATTATTACGCAAAGCTTTTAGTCTAATTGGCTCTTCTATGTTAGTAGGTCGGCCTCCTGTCTCTGTCTCTTTTACCTTTCTGACGTGAATCATACTATACATAAATTCTGTAGGGTGTTGAATATATCTATGAACCACTAAGAAATCGTCAGCTCTATTCACAAACTTACCCCCTCCCTCTACGTCTGCGGCATTTGGAGGAATTGGATGACCTGCGTATTCGTGATCTATTCTGTGAGTTATTCTCAAAGCATTTGTGTTTGCGTGAGTGTTAACCCATACTGCTATATTATTTTTCTTAGCAAATATTCTCAGTTCAGTTGTAGCCTGATAGTCGTACTCGTGACCACCTACTGACCCAATTAATTTAGGGTCTTTAATTAAAGAATTGTAAGGGTCAATAAGTAAACCTTGATAGTCCCAAGCATCCTTAATTACTTTACATAAATCTAGTAATTCTTTATAAGTATAAAGTCTAGTAGAATCTATAATTTTAAAATGAGTGTAAATAAAATCTATATGTTTTTTATATTGTTTTTCTGGAACATCTTGTATAGGTCTTTCTTCCAAAAACTCTACAAGTTTTCTAATTATAGAATAAGCTTCATTTTCAGAACTAAAGATTAACCATTTTAATTGATGCTTGATAGCATAAGCTAACATTAAGTAAAGAACAATTGTAGTTTTTCCTGTATTAGAATGTCCTAAAATAATATTAAAAGAACTAGGCTTAAATCTAAAGTAAGTATCTATTTCAGGAAGTCCTAAAGTTAGTCCCTCTTTAATTTTTCCTGTTCGTATGTCTTGTAAATGTGCAGTAACTTTCTCATAGTTTATTAGCATTGTCTAAATGTAGGTATTATAAGTTAAAAAAAAAAGGGAGCGTTAACTCCCCTTTGTTAAAATGGTAAGTCTCCTTTTGCTTCTGCTCTAGGTAAGTGAGCATTTTTTGCATCGTATGATTTGTTTTTCGGAATACTTCTCTTAGCATAGAACTTGTTAGGGTCTGCCTTTTTAGTCATTACGTCTAATACTATTTTCTGCTCTCCTGACTCTTTAGCCTTTTTTAGCATATTCATTGTTTCTGTTACATCTAATAAAATGTGTAGTTTAATAAATTCATACTTAGATTTGTAAGGAGCTACGCAGTTCCAATACTCTGTTTCAAAATTGTTATTTGCCATTTGTTATCTGTTTTAGTTTGTTATAAAATAATTCAGTAGTTTCTAAAACCGTACTACTTTTTACGGCTGAATTGTTTGAATACAATAAAGAAGCAGAACGCAAACACGACTGAAATTCTATTGAATCTTGTTGTGATGGGCTCTTGCTAAAAGTTTTTGTTTCTACTTTAGGTTTTCTTACTAGTCTTGCAGTATTGTATTTAGCATTACTAATTTCAAACTCTATTTCGTCTCCAACTTTTTTTTCAAATTGAGTTCTTGCTACTCCGTCCCACTCTTTGTTTTGGTAGAACTTAAAAGTCTGTCCTGTTGCAAACGTTACTGAATAGCATTGTTTTTCTAGGTAGTCTTGTTCTCGGTTAATAAATGTAATTTTTCCTGTCATTTTTTGTGTGTTTAATTAATAAGCAGACTCTCTGCTCTTTCTTTTTTTATCGTTAATAATTCGTTTTCGTTTTCTAACTCTTGTACTTTTTTTTCAAGAGCTGTTATCCTTGCGTGAAGGTATGTTTTCTCTATTTGTGTCATAAGACAAATATAATAAAAATATTATATAAACAAAAAGGGAGCAAAGCCTAGCGACTACTACTCCCTTAACACAGAGAAAATTAGGCCACTAAGATAAAGATTATTAGTCTATATTGAAATTTTTGTTTAAAACTTTATAATGTTCTATTTTTTCCAAAAGCTCAGGAGTTGTAAACTTTACAGTTTCTTTACTTTTTTGTAGTAGTTCTTCAGCTATATTGTAGCCATATTCTTTATTTAAATTTAAAGCATATTCATATTGACGACCCTGGGAATGTACGTTACATCCGTAGCATTGAGGTCTGCAGTTGTCTTCTGACCAACGAGTTGAATAATATCTACGTGAAAGGAAATGTCCACATTGCATTGAGTCTTTGTAGTGTTTTACTCTTTCGCAAGTATAACATTTAACAAAGCCGTTGTGATCTGAATATTTGAGTCGTATGTACCTACTAAACTCTGCATCTAGTTTTTTAACAATTTTGCTCCTAGATAATTTTTTTTTCAAAATTTAGTTGGATTATATTATATTAATTTTATATTAATTAATAATATATTATATAAGACTAATATTAATATTAGACTAATATCATATAAGACTAATATAATAATTATTTTTGAGAAATGTTTTTAAATTTCTCAGCCCCTCTCGAACCAAAATAAGCTACATAGACGGTAATTAAAAGTGACTTGAGTAAATCTATCCAGCCTGAATCTACACCAAAGTTTATATCAAATCCGTCTAGCAGTATAAACAATATTAAAGAAATAGTTAAAAATATTAACGACAAAGGCCTTACGTTTTTAGCTAAACTAGAATCTGATTTATTGTCAGACTCCCACCTTTTAGTTATTTCTACTAGCTCGTTATTATCCATTTCGAGTAGTTTTAAGGCAGTTTCTTTGTCTTGTGGAGGCATAGTATCGTCTTTAGTAATTAAGTTCTTTACAAGACCTAATAATCCTTTGTCAGGAATGCTATTACTCAATGAAGAAAAAACTCCTCCTTTGCCTACTAAAAACTTACCTACCTTGGTTTCTTTGAACTTTTTTTTCATAAATAAATTTTAACACTACTAATAAAAAAATTATAGTAAATACGTTAGGATGAAATTCTCCACATAGTCCTAAAAAATGTTTTATTGTTTCCATATTAATCTAAATAAATTTTGTTTATTTCTTGTTGAATTTCCTCTTTTGAAGCTTTAATTTTAAAAGATAATCCTGCATTAAATTGAAACTTAACTTTTCCGTCTCTTCCAATTAATGCTATTACAGGAACAGACTGAATACTATTTTGTATACTTTTAGGCTGATCTTCTACCCACACATATTTGACGTTTGCGTATTTAATACCTCTTAAATCGTAACTATTTTTATCGTTCCACTTATAATTAAAATGTAAAACGTCTACTCTTTTTTGTGTATTAGCAGATACAAAAAGTACAGCTAACAGGGCATATATAATTATGTTTTTCATCGTCTTTTGTTTTCATATAACTTATCTGAGTTTTTTTTAATTTCTTCTTTATTTTCTTGTATGTCTTCTTTTAACGACTCTGTAGCATTTTCTATTTGTAAAATAGTGCTTCTTACTAATTCATCTTTTAATTGAAACTCCATTTTTTGTACAAACTCATCACTTCCGAAATTGTCAATTTTGTTGTTTATTTCTTGTATATCTCCTTGTAAAGTAAACCACATAGAAGCTAAAGAAATAGCACCACCCACTATCATTCCTATTGTTTTTAGGTCTAGCTTAACTTCTGTATCTTCACTTAATTTTTGTGTCATTTTCTATTATTATTATTATAAGTTTTTATATTCTTCTTTAGCATCAAAACTAGGACAAGGTTTTTTAGTTGTAAAATCTCTATGTCCGTATACTATTGAGCCAGGATATTTTTCTTGTAACTCTTTTATTAATTTTATTAAAGATGCTTTTTGAGCATCTGTTCTAGTGTCTTCCCATAAATACATACTTCTATCCATACCTCCTATATAACAAATTCCTATTGAGCTTCGATTTACTCCCTTTGCGTGAGCTCCAATTTTATTCTCAGGTCTGCCTAATTGAATTTCTCCGTCTAGTTTAATTATATAATGATAACCAACATCAGACCATCCGTTTCCGTTAACGTGCCAATCTCTTATATCTTCAACATCAAAATCCTTAAATTTAGGAGTAGCAGAACAATGAATTATTATTTTATCTATTTTTCTCATTGTTAATCCATTTACTTATAGTATATCCTATTGTACAGATTAATAAAATTATTTTTAACCCTAATTCAATTTCTGTCATAGTTAAGGCTAAGACTAGTGTGTTTATTATATATATTTTCAAATCTGTAGTATCAAACATTATTCTTCTTTTATAACCTCATAAGAGCCGTCTTTTAAGTCTACGTTAATTTTTCCGTATGACTCCTCTAACTCTTCTTTAGTCTTTTTTTGCTCTAGGTCTATAGAGTATATAGCTTGTTGTAATAAGAAAACCTGGTATTGGTGATCTCCTATTCTAAGCTTTAACTCTGCTTTACCATTTTCTTGTTTTTGTAGTAACTCTAATTCTTCTTTTTTAATTTTTGACATTTTATTAAATTTTTAGTGAATAGTAAATATAATTATTTTTTACTTTTCTTTACTACTTTTTTAGTTGACCATAACTCGTTAGTCAATTCTGTTAATTCCCATTTCTCAGCTTTTACTTTGTCTCCAGGCTCAATTAAATCTTGGCCTTCCGAATAATTAACTGTTATGTTTCCGTCCATAGTATGGTTTGAATACCATATTTTAACTTTGTTGTCCATAAGAATTTCTATTTGTTCTATTTTTTGTATTATTTCCATAGTATTAAGTATCTAAACATTCTGGTTGTGAATCTATTTTTATAGTATCTAAGTTACTGCTATCTCCAAAATTTGAACTACAGTATATTTTTCCCCAATTTATAGTATTATATGCCATATTATTTACATTTACATTCTTGTTTTAATAAATCAACTTCTGCTTTTAATTCTTGTATTGCTTTTACTAATACAGGAACTATTTTAGAATAATCTACAGATTGCATTTCTTTTGCATTTTTTTCTCCGTCAACTGCTTGAGGTAAAACTTCTTCAAGTTCGTGAGCAAGAACACCATAAGAGCGTGAATCATCTACTTTCCATTTAAAGTCATAAAC
>Ga0209232_1000322_pt1 | contig 30770 bp, 42 predicted proteins | sample ETNvirenome_2_60_FD_184066 | JGI IMG/M metagenome (GOLD analysis project Ga0209232, IMG submission 184066) | Marine viral communities from the Pacific Ocean - ETNP_2_60 (SPAdes) (version 2) | ecosystem: Environmental > Aquatic > Marine > Oceanic | place: Pacific Ocean | collected 2013-06-22
CTTAGAGCAGAACTGTCCAAAGACAGTCCCTATTATGGCAAGAGCGGCCAGTTTTTTAAGAGCGCTGAACTGCTCGAAGTATCGATCGTTACAATACCCGCAAATGCTGAGGCCACAATGATTACACAAAAGGAATTTTCTGAATTCAAAAGCAGTATGCTCCACGAGATCCGCAATATGATCCGCTCCGAGCTTCTTACTCTGCCTGAAATGCGCATCAAGCACATCTTAGAGATCAGTGAGGAGGACGATAAGATCGTGATCTCCTTTGCCAAGGCTAAAGAAGAAATGGACGATATGGAGGATATGGAACAAGAGGCGCTTGATCGCAGTAAAGAAGAGGACGAAGAGGACGAGGAGAAAGACCTCGAAGACAGTGAAGAGGACTCAACAGAAGATATGCCCAAAGCATACGGTGACGATGAGGACAGTGAAGACGACGACAAGCGAAAAAATTTTAAAACTGATATTGATAAAATCGCTGAGCTGTTTGCTCAGGTCATATAAAACCATAAGGAGGACATAACATGTCTAACCACAAGATCGAAGAGGCTAAGCGCCTTGTTGCGGGACTGGTCAAGCATCAGCGAGAATCAGAAGACCGCATGACAAATTTTGAGCAGCAGGTCAAAGACCTAAAGAAAGCTCAGCAGCTCATGGCGGAAGGTCAAGAGCGAACCGTCACACCTGAAATCAGCGGCGGCGACTTTGCGCTCAAGCAGTTTATGAATGAAGACGGTGTGCGCTGGACAAACGGAACCTCTAGAAAAGAGATCTCTGGTCGTGGACGCGTAACAGTAGAAGAAAAGGGCTTGCTTGATGCGGATACCTATGCTAACGAATGGCATGCTGATCTGTGCAAAATGGCACAAGAGCGCTCATTGGTTAGGGGCATTATGCGCGATGCGTCTACTCCTAAAGCTGACATGAAGCTTTACAACCACCTTCAGAAGGCGCCTTCATTCATGAAGCCTGCTGTAGAGAAAATTTTTAGTGACTCCGCAGGTGTCGGAAGCGAGTGGATCCCTGACGAATTTTCAAATCAGCTCTATCAAACTTTTTCTATACCTCGCGGACTGCGTTCTTTGTTTGCTGATGTGCAAATGGATCGCGAGACTTTGCTCGTACCCAAGTTAAGCCGCGGTGGACGTCCTTATATTAAAGGGGCCGCTACAGATGATCTGGCTTCTTACACTGCTTCAACCATTGAGACAGCGCAGAAGACCATCAGAGCTAAAGGCTTAGCGGTATTGATGAACATTGACGATGCAGCGGGCGAAGACTCAGCATTCGCAATCATCCCAGCTATGACTCGACAGGTAGCTCAAGATCTTGAAGATGCTTATGAAGACTGTATGATTAACGGTGATACAGCGGGCACTCATCAGGACACAGGCCTCGCCTCATGGAATATTCGTGAAAGATGGGGCGCTTCGGGCCTCGGAACTGCGAGCGATCATAGACGCACCTTCTTGGGGCTTCGGGCCGCTGCTTTGGACAAAGGAACAGGCGACAACAGCGCTTTTAACTTTGCTAACTTTCTAGCTGTATCGTCTAAGATGGGCGAGCTTGCAATGGGTAACAAAATCATCATTGCATCACCAGAAGCTGTTCTTGCTAACTTCCTTGATCTTACTGAGGTGGCTACCTTGGACAAGTTCGGGCCTCAAGCAACTGTATTGAGCGGACAGATCGCATCATTGGCAGGTATGCCGATCATCATGAGTCGATTCATGGGCGCTGACATGAACACAAACGGACTCTTTGACAATGTAACAAAGACAAAGACCGGTTATCTGATCGTCAATCGTGACAGCTATTACAACTATGTAAGACGCAGAATCACCATTGAGACCGATAAGGATATTAAGAGCGGTGTTATTCAGGTTGTAGCGACCATGAGAGGAGTCTTTGATTCCCCAGATGCCACAGCAACCAAGAATGTAGCTTATCATTACAATATAGCGATATAGGAGTATAAAATGCCGATTATATTAAATGCTTATCTGGATATTACAGCCGGCTCAGCGATCGATTGTTTCTTGGTTTGTCCTGTTGGGCTACAAGTAAAAGAGGTTAGACTTTGCGCCAATGCAATTACAGCTAACAGTACCAATTACTTAACGCTTTCAGTTCAAAATCGAGCAGGAACAACCACTTTCGCATCGAGAGCCACAGACAGCAGCAGCTTTGCTGTCGGTGTTGTTGAGTCGTTGACTTTGGCAAATGCTGACGAGCTAGACTTTGCAGCTGGTGACGCAATCAAGATCCGAGTCGGACATGCTAACTCTGGTGTTGATGGTCAAATCTCAGTGAATGTTCTTTGTGATCTTGCTAGAGACTATAGCTAGGTGATCTGATGGCCCTTGTATCTGCTGCGACTCTCAGACAGTATCTACCAGAGATACAAGGGTCAGATCTAGACTCTGATCTTAATGGCCTCATCAGCCGAGTTGAATCCACTATAGCTCGCTATCTTGGGTTTACCTTGGCCGATGGGGCCACATCTTTAACTTTGGATCAGTCCACTTATAGCTTGCATATAGATGGGCCTATGTTTTCCATGCCTACCGTTCTACAGATCCCGATCAAGCCTGTTGTTTCTGTCTCCTCGTTACACAGCGATCCGGATCTGGAGTACTCCGCGGACACTGAAATTACATCCTCTCAATACATTCTCGACAAAGAAAACTCTCGCATCATCTTAAAGACTGATAGCACAGCTTCATTTGATCGAGGGTATCGCAACATTAAAGCGGTTGTGTCCGCGGGCTACTCCACCTCCTCCCCACCTGACGACCTTGTTCATGCGATCTGTGTCTATGCTAGCCATTTGCAGCGGGCGAAGACCTCACAAGGCAATCAGTCAATCACACAGCGTAATTCTACCGTCACACTCAGCGCGCGCACGATGCCGCCCGAAGTCAAAGAGATTTTAAGAGGGTTCAGAAATGGCTCAACTATCCTTTGATCAGTTTATAAAGGGCGCACAGAAGGCCCAGCGGCGACTCATAAAGGATCTCAATAACATCCTGCTTAAGAGCGCTTTAAGAATGGAGCGTGACGCAAAGAAGAACGCGACAAGTTTTCCCAAGGTGCGTACGGGGCGCTTAAGGTCGTCGATTATGGGCTTGACCGATGCGCCACAAGGCACGCCAAGAATAATCCTTAGAGCTGGCGGTCAGTCTGGCGGCTCAGATGTGGACTATGCAAAGTATCAAGAATACGGAACACGCTTTATTCAGCCACCACGCCTATTTTTAGGTAAGGCAGTTTTAAGAGAGCGTGACAGATTACCCAACGACCTTAAGCCGCTTTTATCAGTGTCTCTAGGGGTGGAAAATGGGTAACTCGATACAAGTCACCATCATCGATAAGATCAAAACCCTGATATCTGCTGATTACAGCTCAGGGTTCAGCGGATCGAATTTGTCCGCTACTGGTCGGGTCATTATTGGAGCGCCAAATGGGGCACCACTGATCCCCAGTGCATCGATCATCTACATAGACACCATTGAGCGCCAAGGCCGAACACTGGGGCGTTATGTTGGAGAGTCCGTCTTTCAGATTGTGGCTTATGCTGGGGCCTCGACACTTGAGAACCGGATCAGGCTGGCGATCAATCTAGCTAGCGATATTCAAAAGGCACTCACATCTGATCGGACTTTGGGCCTTGCGGGCCTCACTGAAGATGTTTTGGTCAATCAAACAGCGCTAGACGGTGAAGAATATGGTATAAGTCAGGCAGGGATCGCTCTGCTTGAGGTTAGAGTAACTCATCAAACGCAATTTGGGGTCTAGCTGTGAGCTGGTACAATGGATCATTTAATCGCCGCATGCCGGTCACAATCAATGCAAGCGCTGCATCAAGTGGTACACATGACTTTGAGGTGACAATTCCGGCCGATTGGGATGATTTCTGGGACAATATCAGATCAGACGGTAACGATATTGTGCTCACTGATGCAGACGGAAAGAGCATTTTAAACTTTCAATTTAAAAGCGGCTTTAACCTGCCTAACAGATCGCTCACACTTGAGGCTGAGAACATCAACATCGGAACAAACAACACGATGCGAGTGTGTCAGCTTTACTTTGATAATGCCAACCAGAGCAGCAGCTTGCAAACCTCGATCACAGTATCGAGCGTGTTAACAGGACACATCTATCTAGGCGGGCCTGCTGGCTTTGTGGTTAAAGATAGCGGATTCAGGCCGATCGGAACGGTGCCGACAAGCATATTTCAGAAAGACCCAGATGATCAGATCGATATATGGTTCCCAGTGGGCACAAGGCTCGCAAAGCGTCGCATTGAGTACAATCAAAGACTAGACTTTAAGCTTGTGCAGAGGGCCTCTATTGAGGTTAAAAATGATAGCAAAGTCAATCAGGTGTCAATGTATGCGCTTGAGGAGCTTAGGATTATAAATGGCTGGTGTCGCTTGAGGATCAAGGCTGGCACAGATAATAATGATTTTACAGTTAGATTAGGGCTGGTCACCACTGATGCAGAGGTGATCATTATGTCGTGTTTATTACAAGTTAGAGAGTTAACAGCTCAATAGGAGAATAGAATGCCTTTACAATTTGGACGATCAGGCTTTATCAATTTAGGGGAAGAATCCAGCTACGGTTCGGCCTCATCTTTGACAGTGACAAATAGAATTGTGAGCGCAAGCTTGGCAGAGTCACAAGAGCGGTCAAGAAAGTCATTTTTAACGCAAAGCGGCGCAGCTTTTTCAGTCGGTCACTTTGATAACTTTCTCATGGTTGGTGGTTCTGTTGAACTTCCTTTGCTCTATGAAGGATCAGGACTACTCATCAAAGCAGCATTGGGATCTGTTACCACAGCAGGAGCGGGCCCTTCTTATACGCACACCTTTGCAGCATCTGCCGATCTACCCAGTTTGACCGTTGAGTTCCAAAGAGGTACGGGATCAAGTGAAAAGTTCTTGGGCTGCATGGTTTCAAGTATCTCTTTCAGTGGGGCAGCTGGTGAGGAAATTATGATGAGCGTTGACTTTATCGCTCAGGACGCAAACACCCGAACAGGAACAGCAAGCTCCACTTTTGGATCTGGTCGTCAAGTGTTCCACTTTGAGGCGGGTACACTGTCGTTTGGTGGTAACACTTACAATGTCAGATCCTTTGAGTGCACCATAGACAACAAGCTCGAAAGGCGGCAGGTGCTCGGAGACAAGAAGACACTTGAGCCTGCTATCAGTGATGTGCGGGAGGCTATGTTTAACCTCACGCTTGAAATGGAAGACGATAACCTGTATAACGCTCAACTAGCTGATACCACATCGGATGCGGTTCTTGTGTTCACCAATTCAGACAGTGACAGCATCACTTTTACGCTCAAAAATGCCTACATAACGGACTACAGTGATCCTGTTGCTACATTCGGCGCTTTGGAGCGTTCTGTTACCTTTATGGGCGAAGCTGACAGCAGCAACGAGGCGATCAGCATTGTGATTGTGAACCAACAAAGCTCAGCAGTTGCTAACTAAACGAAAAAAGGCCCTTTTCAGGGCCGATCTTCTTTGGTTGTCTTAGATTTTAACATTGTAATAAGTGCCCAGATATCCATCTAGCTCGCAGTTGTATGCTTCTATATCGTTAATTACTTGAGCATTTAGATTTTTTAAGTATTTAGCAATCATCTTCATTGTTTGCATGTCTTTTTCTTGATTGTCTTCTGTGAATAATGAGACGTTAAAACTTCCATCACCTAAAAATGTGACTGCAAATTCATCAGATGTTATAAGGATTTCTTTTTTTAGAAGATTTGAGATCTTTGTTTCTATTTGTCGAAGAGTCATTTTGTTATCCTGTTGTTTGGTGTTTGTACTTTAATAATACCATCTACACTATGAACCGCAAGTTTATAATGTAAAATAAATTAAAAAACCTTTATGTAAGATCCTCGATATGTTAAAAAACCGGTACACCCTTAACAGATCAACAGGAGGATCACATGAAGGATTTTTTAAAAGAGCTAGTACAGGATAGCTTCTGGCGGGTTGAGTGCTTTGGTGGGCAAGTACTCATCGAAGGCCGCATATTGACCCCAGCAGAAGCGGAACGGGCCGGTCTTGCCTCTTCCCTTATTGCAGCTCAGATCGTCAAAGATCAACGCAGTTCAGGCGCTCAGAACATCCAAGATATAGCAAACAAAGCTCAGGAGGGCGAAGACCTAAGCGAGCAAGAGCAAGATCAGCTCATCGGCTTTATGTCGTCTTTACGACCTGAGCAGCTTAGTGCAATGACAGATCAAGAAGACCGTATATTGTGCGAGGTTGTTAAAAGAGGTAGTTCTGATGCTGGCGTATCGTGGGAGCGGTTGTTTCTGGTAACGGGCATTGATCAGCAAAATCCTGATACGGGCGCTTTGTGGGTCGGTATGCTGAGCAAGGAAGACAGATCGGCAATCATGGACGCGGCCATGGAAGGACACAAGGAGGCCGCACAAAAAGCGGCGAGCTTTCGCGGATGATAAACAACTGCTCCACATTTACGATCTTATTGGCGCTCGCTACGGTGTATTGCCCTCTGAGATTGCAAAGCTTAGCTGGGCGGATCTGTTCGTCTGTGTCCGGTGCTTGTCGACACGATCGCAAAGGGTAAACGGTATTATTAAGAAGCAGAATCGCAAAAAGTCTGCTATGTTATTCCCGAATGTAAGCTTGTCTGATCTTGCTGATCTGCTGGGGTAATTATGGCTTCAAATCTAGTTGAATACATTTTAGCGGTCGACTCTGATGGCGCTGTTTCTGGTCTTAAAAAGGTTGAGAAGCAGGCCGAAAAGGCGGAAGACAAGCTTGATAAGACGGGCAAAAAGGGCAAGCAGGCAGGGGATGATCTGAAAAAATCATTTTCAGCAGCTGCGGCCAAGGTTGCGATCGGTGCAGCAGCAATTGCTGCTGCCACCGCTGTAATTGTAAAACTTGCGGGGGCTGTGAAAGCTTTCACGATGGAATCAGTCGACATGATCAACGACCTTGGTGATATTGGTAATCGATCAGGTATTGCGGCCGATACGATCGGGGCGTTAAAGGGCGCTTTTGTTGCATCTGGTCAAGAAGCTTCGGCTGTTGTGGGAGTGCTTGATGTGACTGCAAAGAGGTTCGCTATGCTCTCAAAGGGGAGCAAAGAAGCTGAAGATGCTTTTGCCAAATACGGGATCACAATAAGAGATCAAAACGGTGATCTGAGATCAAATAATGAGCTACTTCTTGACAGCATGCGAGTTATTCAGGGCCTCGGTGAAACATCGTTGAGATCTAGAGCCTCACTTGAGCTTCTTGGGCGTGGAGGGCAGCAGCTTAGTCAGGCGTTAGGGGCAGGTAACTTTGATAAATTTCTTGAATTCGTCAATGAATTCGGCGCTGTTGCGGGGCCTAAAGCGGCAAAGTCTGCGGCATTGGTTCAAGACTCAATATCTCTTTCAGAGGTTGCGCTTGAGGGCTTCAGAGAAGAGGTTGTCATGTCTTTGGGCCTTATGGACAGGCTAGCATCTAGCCTCAACATGGTCATGATGTTTTTTGCTGGCATGAAAGAGGTCATTGAGGTCAACAAAGATATAATTACTGAGTTTTTCGACGCAGCAATTAGCATGGGTCAAAATTTCTTAGGGGTTTTAAACTCCCTCTTTAATGATGGATTTGAGCCAATGAGCGAAGGTTTAGCGGGTGTTGTTGAGGGCGTTGCGGCACTGGGCGCTGCGCTGCTTAGGCACTTGATTAAGCCTATAGCTCTAGCGCTTGGACACATGCTTTTATTCGCCAAGCTATCTGATCAGGTATTCGGCACCCAGCTTGCTGGCTCTGTTTCAAGGACACTTGAGAGTCTCGCAAAGCTACACGATGCACTTGATCCAAGCACTGCACGCGGCTTTAGAACCTTTCAAGCCTTTCAAGTGGGGGCCGCTAAATCCATGAAGCTCTTTGGTGAGATCACAGGAGGAGCCACAACCAGAGCAGGCCAATTTGAAGAGACCTTAAAAGATGTAAATGAGGCGCTCGACGAAACAACAGAAAAGATCGATCACCTTGCTGATTCAGCAAATGTGCTCAATGGTGTATTGTCCAAGCTCGGCCTGCCTCGCGGTCTTCAGTTTGGCGGCATCAAAGACGCGACAGCACAAGTTGAGAAGCTAACACAGGGCCTTTTTGCGCTCGGTGAGCGTGGCGCTTTTGCGGGCAGTGGAGGACGACAGAGCAGCGCGACGCAGGGCAATCTTGACATCATGGCTCAGAATGTAGCAACGGCGCTCAATGTGGCAGCGCCGCAAATCGGGGCAGCTATTGCGATCTCTGCTGGCCTTGTGCAACTGGCTGAAAAGTTAGGCACTATGGGTGACAGTATCGAAGAGATCAAGAACGAGCTTACAAAGTCAGTGCAGGAGCGGGCCGAGGTTATCGAGCGGGGCCTTCAGTCCTTGCCACAAATACTTAATGATGTATTGCCGCACATTGTGCAGGTGCTCGCAGATGCGATCATATTTGGCTTTGCAAAAATAATAGCTCAAAACATCAACGAGCTGTTAACCGGATTGCGTCAAGTGCTCACGAAAGAAGGCAGGCAGGAGCTTAGAAAAGAAAGAAGCGAAGGGATCACACTGGGCGATCGTGCTGGTGAATTCCTAAAACGCATGGGCGTGCTGGGTGATATAGCATTTGAAGGTATGCGGGCGGGCGGGAGGATACCCAGCGCCCGATCAGGTCTGAATTTTACGGGTGAAAATGCAGGTCTGCACCTGTTACACAAGAATGAATTCGTTGTGCCTGAAAGCGGACAAGCACCGCAAAGCGTGAAGCGTGCTATGGGCGGCATGGGCGGATCGGTTAACATTGTGGTCAATGCTCAGGTTGTGGAGCAAAATGCAGTTGATGAATTGGTGCGACAGATTGAGCGTAGATTCAGAACATTCGGGCAAAGCACATCGCCTCTATTCGGGAGTTAGACATGGGCAATTCTAAGTTTTTTTATTACCCTAAGCCGGACTCAAGGCGACTCGTAACGATCAACATGGGCGAGGTTATAGGCGAGCTGTTTTCTGACTTTGAGGTTGAGACAGTAGACGCAAACAGGCGAAACGGGGGCATCAATAGATCGGTAGGCTTGACAAGAGAAATTGTAAACATTCAGCGTGATCGGATGGTTGGATCTGAGGATCTAGCTATTCAATTTGTGGCTATGCAAAATCACCTCGATAGAGGCGGGGTTATTGGGTTTTGTGCTGATACAGATAAAGCTTATGCTTATCCACTGATAAACAGGCCCAACAGCGGCGATCTAACTGTGGGCTGTGCTCCGAATCCCTTTGTAGACATGGCGGGCAGTATTACTCCGGCTGTGGATGATTATGTTGTCATAGAGAGCGAAAGCCCAGCAAGCATACGAGAGCAAGGTAAGATCACGGTGAACGGAACAACGCCCGCAGTTGGTGGCCAAATAACACTAAAGAACAGGATCGCTTTCACTTATCCAAGGCGGGCATTTTTGCGACATTATCGATTTTGGCCGCTTTGCTTGCGTCGTCCTGCTGGCGAGGTGGGGAAGAACATAATCACGAATGAACGGGGCTTTCTGTTCAGCTTAGATGTGCGCTTAATGGTTGATTTGAGCGCCTTGTTTGCTTTTCATAGATCCTTTGATGGCATTAAGAGAAACCCTGACACATTACCCTCTGAGACAAGCACAACGCCGCCTTTTGTGGGTTCGTATGATCCTTTGCCCTTTGACCGCTCAGATATTGAGATCGACATAATAGACAGCAGCGCCGCTGAGGATGAGTTTAGTTATGCTGATGGCGGCTCTTTGATCACTTTCGGAGAATAACATGAGCTGGAATCGTGACTTTTTAGGAGCGCTCAGCAGTAGCTCAATATCGTTAGAATGGGCGCTGCAATTCGTCAATGTGGCAAATCATCTAGGGCAAGAGTACACGATATACAGCAATCGAGGACAGCCACAGATCGACACATCTGGAATATCCATTGCAGGATCTAGGGTAATACCACAGCGCTGGAATGTTAGCTTTGGCGGGTTCAGTGTTCAAATAGTAGGGGACTTGAGGAAATGCTTGCCCTACATCCGAAAAGGACAGATCGCAGCTTTGTATTGTAGGATCATAGGCTCGACAGACTTTGAGCGGATCGCTATAGGCCAGCTCGACACTTTAAGCGGCTTTCGTGGTCGCTTTCAAATGACTTTTAGAGACCTGTTGAGCGCTCTTCAAAACTCACTAGACACAAGAGCAGGCACTGCTTTCTCTACCTCAGATCCCCCACGCTTTAACCTGTTTTATGAGGTAGGACAGACCGCAAACATAACAAGCGCACTGGGAACATCAGACAGCACGCTAACAGTAAGCTCCAATGCTGTATTTAAAAAGCACAGCGGGACAGCCTCGATCCCGTCAAGAGGCATGATCAAGATAACACCCACATCCGGCGATGAGTATTTTGTATTCTGGACGGGCACAAGCGGATCCAACGACATAACAGGGATCAGCACCGTAACAAACAGAGGTGGTGTGCGAGCAGATGCCACAACCGGAATCGGCTCCACTGCGACTTACATCGCATTTGCTGAGAATCAACCATGGGATATTTTAGGGTCAATAATTACAAGTACGGGAACAGCATCAGCAAATGGGGCGCTTGATATCTTTCCACGTGAGTGGTCTGTGGGCGGTTATATCTCAAGGGATCTCTTTGATTTTGCGGATGCATCCAAGCAAGCTAGCTACATCAAGCGGTCTGATAACGGTGTTTATGAGTGGGGCTTAGCGATTGAGTCCCCACTAACCAATGGGATCCGGTCAATCGTCGACATTGGAACTTTGAGCGGACAATGGCCAGTATACCGCCAAGGCAAGATAAGCTGGCGGGGCTGTTCTGATCCTGATGAGGTCGACAGCGAGATCAGCGGGGGCGCTCCTGTTGCGCAAATAGGCGATCAAGACATCATTGAGATCTTGAGTCATGACTTTTTCAATCCTGACATCACAAACATTTATCGTACTACTCGCATCGTGTACAACCAAGCTGGATCGGGTAAGTTTTCAGGCGGGGTTTATGACGGGGATCGGGTTGACACCTTGCCAGCACTCGCCACTGTGCAAAGAGACAATAACTTGTATTACTTGCATGATAGAGGCGGGGCTGATAATTCAGAAACAATGGCGCTCGGTGACTTGAGGCGCATGAGGAGATGGGATCTTTACATATCTGAAAGGCTGGTTTTACGGGTCTCGCTCAAGTTTGCGGGGCTGGTTGCTGGTGATGTTGTTGAAATTTCTTCTCGTTATTTATATGGCCTTCTTGAGCCACAGAATCGAACCTTTAGAGGAAAGCGGGCCATGGTGACAGCCTGCGATTTTAACTTTGATGCACAGCGGTGTTCACTCACTTTGTGCATACCAAGCCGCAAAACCAAACAAACAACAGATACAGAGGCCTAACATGCTACGCATACACCTAGACAAACCGCCCGCTTTAACTGCTGCCGAGCTAGAGGGTTTTGCAACCTTCCAAGCAAGCTACGATCTGAATATCATAGGATGCAGAAACCCCATGCCTAGAATAAACGAGTTTGACGACCTGCTCCATGTGATCCACCATCACAATGGAAAATGGCACGAGTACATTTTTCCTTGTACGCTTGATGCTGGTGCGCACTGGATGGAAAACCCCATGCGCAAAGGCGGCACAGCACACCTGAAGCACCCGCACCAATACCGCTCGGCGTTCACTTTTGGATCTCACAAAGGAGAATACCCTTGTCTCGTGCAAGCAAAGAAGATCGATGTGTGGCGTGACTCAAATCGCAATCTTGAGCTAGACGAATTCAACGACGGAGAAGCTACAGCAATCCAGATCCACAGAGCCAGCAAGGGCGATCGGTCTGCTTTGGTCAATAAATGGAGCGCTGGATGCTGTGTGCTACAGACCGGATTTGCTGAATTCATGGAGCTTTGTTACAAGCAAAAGAAAAACGGGCGGGGTTCAAAGTTCAGCTTGACGGTTTTAGAAGGCCGGTATTTATAGGTAATTATTAAACTTTTTTAGAATTGGAAATTTGATATGAAAATCAACAAGTTAAAACTCGTGCATATCTTCGTTGAAGAGCTTATGGATGTTTATTCAGACCTTCAGCACAGCCAAAGCGAAGACAGCGACGGAGGGCGCAAAGTTACACGCGCTGAGGTTTGGAAGATGCTCATCGATTTCATCTGTGAGCTTGCTCCTAGATTAGAGGGCGCACTGCTTGCCCGCAACAGCCTTGATCCAGTATCTAAGCTAAGATGGACTATGATCAGAATGCTCGCTCAGGAGCTGGCCCAGCTGCCAGAAGAGCTAGAGCGTGTCCGTGCTCCTGACAGTGCTCAAGGCGAAGTCATAACCAAAAGAGAAGCTGTTGAGGTTGTAAGTAATATTTTACGATCAGCTATACCTAAATTAATACAACAAGCAAAATCTGAGCTATAATTCCGCCATGAGTACTGAGCAAATTATTGAAGGCATAACCGGCCAATTTGGCGCTTTGGTTTTAGCTGTGATTATGTTGTTGATCGTGATGCGCCATTATAAGGTACTGATCGATCAGTCACTTAATGAGCATCGAGAAGACCGATCCATGTATCGTGAGACAATGCTGAGTTTAGCGGGCAAAGTTGATCAGATAGGGCGAGACATTGACGACATCAAACAGCGGATCCCGTGATGGAGATCGTTTATGATATTCTGCTTAATGCTGGCCCGTTGGGTGTACTTGCGATCTATGCCATCTACACTCAAAGAGAAGGCCAGAAGCGCCTCGACACGCTACAAGGTGAATTCATGGAGCGTGTCGAACAGATCAACCAGAAAGGACTCGCAGAAAGAGAAGCCCTGTTGCATAAAATGGAGGATCGAGAGCGTGAGATAATTGAGCGTTGGCGATCAGTGGTTGAAAAAGTCGAATCTGAGCGGGACGAGGCACAGAAAGAAACGCAAAAATCGATAGAAAAGATCGTGTCCAAACTAAATCAATTACTTGACCGTCAAAATGCTTAAAAAAGAAGAGCACGAACGATCAGCTAAGATGCTGAATTTCTTATGTTTTTACTTAAAAGAGCAGGAAAAAATAGACGAGTCTCAGATTGTTGTAGCTTTGCTCTACTGTTTGGCGATACAAAGCCACAATGCGAAAGTATCAGAGTCCGCAGTTATGCGCACTTATAGCAGCATATCGAGCGAGGTTAAAGCCAAGCTTGCATTGATGCACCTCGGTAATAAAGACATCCCAGAAGCATAAGAAAAGCCCCCATTTCTGAGGGCTTTAATTGTCCGAAAACTAGAAACCATGAAGCAATATCATGCAGATGTATCTAGTGATTAACATGCATAAATGTATTATGCAAGATATCGAACCTCTAGACTTTCACCAGCTGCAACAGCAGATCCAAAAGTTACAGTAGTAGTGGATCCATCAGTGGCGCATGTGTACTCACTATCATCAGATGGGGAGGAAGCAACAAGCTTACAAAGAAGACCATTGCGGTAAACCATAACCATATTGAGCAAAGTTGAAGCGCAATTGTTAGCAAGGTTAAACGCAGTCAATGATCCGTTTGGAGTAAGGATATCCTGTCGTGCTTGAAAGCTCAGCTTAGCAGGAGTTACACCAGAGTTAGCAAGTTGGCCAGTTCCAACACCAAGATCGGAAACCTTAATACCAGAAGCTGATCGGGCAAGGGTAGAGCCATCAAGATCTGCCTTAAATTGACCAGATACAGCCTCAACACCATCACCAGCCATAGCAGACACGAGATCAGCGATAGACTCCTTTTTTGAAGCATTGCTGTCATCAGCGTCAACAATAGCGATCGAGTCATTAGCAACATTGACAGCGCCAGCAGCCAAAGCATTAAGATCGACACCAAAAGTAACAGCAGCAGACCCATTGTAGCTTGCTGAGATAGCCAAACCAGAGTTAGCAGACAAGCTAAGATCGGCTAGGTTTGTGCCTAGTGTTTTTCCTGATATCGTCGAAGCGGCTAATTTGTTAACAGCTATATTTGCGCCCGCTCCGATCTGAGCATCAACAAGACCACCAACATTAAACGCACCTGAAGACGCGGTTAAACCTGTTCCGGCCATAGCTGTCGCTAAATCAGCGATAGACTCAAGACCAGTAGCATCAGCATCAGCATCATAGATGGCAATGCTATCAGCGCTAGCATTAACAGCAGCAGCAGACAAGCTAGAAAAGTCAAGTCCGAAAGTGCGAGAGGTTGCCCCAGTATAAGATCCCGACAAAGCTAGACCGGAGTTAGCTGCAAGGCTCAAAGCTGCAAGGTTCCCGCCCAGAGTCACGCCTGAGATCGTGGAAGCTGCAAGCTTAGACACAGCAATAGCGGCACTGTTTGAGATTTCAGTGTTTGAGATCCCACCAGCATTAACTTTGACCCCTGATGCACCAACTGCAAGAGTAGACCCATCGAGATCGACGCTTAGCGTATCCCCGGTTTTAGATAATCCGTCACCAGCTGCGGTGCTGTCTTGGCCGCTATAGATGCCAAAAGTGATATTATTTGTGCCAACAACATCCGATCCCGCTGCACTTGTACAAACATACTTTAATCCGCCCGATACTGTTCCTGCTTCGACGTATGCAAACGCACCAGCCTCTGAGGATCCAGCAGCAAAATCAGAAGATCTAGCCCAACCAGAAGCTGAGCTGATGTAGATTCCATTTTCAGACTGAGTGCTCTGGTTCTTCACCAGAATTCTCTTATTTGCTGTGACAGACTGTCCGTCTATGCTTTGATTTCCGCTCAAAGTAATGTTAGCTGTGGTAGCAACAAAGACACTTTCTTTGTAGTCAAGACCAGCAGCAACGAGATCAGCGTAAGCTTTAGCGGCGGCCGCTGTTACCAGCTTTGTTGATGATGCTGAGGATCCAAGATCGGTTTCGATGTCTGCTGACTTAAGCTTTGCATAAGCAACAGCGCCCGAACTTATTTTAGCTTCGACGACAACGCTGTCGACGAGCTGATTACTTCTGATTTGAATAGCCATATTTAGCTCCTATGAGGTTGAATTATAATCTGCGATCAAGCTCTCGCCCGATACAGGAGCAGCAAACGAGATCGTGAACCCGCTCGCTGTTTCTGCCACAGATGAGCCGCTTTGTCTGACACCATTATAATAGACTCTAACTGAGTTTGAGCTAAAACTTTCTGAAATGACAAAGCTCGTCTTTGAGCCATTCAATTCACTACTAAAATCCTGCGTTTTTTGCGTACCAGCAGCACCACCGCCGCCACCCGTACCACCTTCATTATTAAAAGCGCGCGCGATGCTCATGGGGCCTCCCAAGTGATCGTCACTTTCTCAACATCGCAAGATCCCTGATCAACTTTAAAGAACACATAACACTTGTCTGTTAGGTCGTTGCTCATTGTCACAATCACATCGAGCATATAGAGCGCTGTGCCATCTGTCGCAGTGGTTATCCCTGCTTGGATCGTGCTTTGAGTATCAGTTAAAAAGAAGTTGTTGCCCGCAGCATCCTCACTGATTGAGATCGTCAGCTTTGTTGGGGTGCTCGCATCGCTCAAATTGCTAAGAAAAATCTGAACAAGTGAGACTTTGGCCAGATAGACAGCTGTACGAGGCGAATAGTTCAGATCAACCTCGATGCCTTTTGATGCGTCGTAGGCTGTCCCTATGCCGGTTACTGTTGTTGTTGATCGTCCTTTATCCATGCGCATAATATAGCTCCTGTTGTCATGGTGTGCTCTACCAATAACAAAAAGTTTAGAGGGCAGCAAACGCCACCCTCAAGGACTTAATGAAGCCCTACAACAGGAGAACCGGCACAAAAACCGATCCAAGCAGGCACCACCCTGCTCAGGTGTACTCTATCCCATCCGGCGAGAATTTCCACTCTAATTTTTTAAGATCCCTGCGACAAAGATAAAACAAATCCCGCACATGCTCAGCGTCAACAAGTGCATCGTGAGCATTGTCTAGCGACCAGCCAAGAAAGCGCCTAATCTCATCCAGTCGGCAGCTCTTAAGGCCCAGCGGGAACAGCGAAGCTAACGCTAGATGCTTTGTGTCTATGTATCGATTTTTCATCTTAAAATTAGTGTATCTAGGGCAAACAAGAGCTTTAACAAACTCAATATCAAAGAGCGGGTTATGTCCCACAATCACCATATCAGGCCGCTGATCAAAGAAGTCTCTTAACCAGAGCGCAGCCTTGCTTGAGTGGATGCTGTTCTTCCAGCCCTCATAAGTGTACCCGTTGACTTTTAAAGCCTCCGGATCTGCCTCATTGAGCCTTAAAGGCGTTATTTTTTGGTGTGTCCTATAGATCTCTTTATCATCTTTGTGTAAGATTATAGCAAAGCTGATCAGCTCGTGGCGATCAGGCTTCAGGCCGGTGGTTTCTGTGTCAAAAAAACAGTATTTCATAATAAATCCTTGCGCTATAAACCTGCTGATTATAGAATGGTATCACACCACCATAACAACAGGAGGACAATAGATGTCCAAACAAACAAAGCACGCTCGGCTTTTTGCTGAAGACTTGCGCCATATAGCACAAATGAAACAGGCTGAGATAAAAGCCTATCTCGCTCTGAGATATTGCAGCTATCTCGATATGAGCAGCAAATTCATATCAACCAAATGCACCATATCACAGGATCAGCTTGCGGCTTATTCTGGGGTAAGTCGAGCCACAATAACAAGAGGAATCGCACTCCTTAAAAAGCGCTTTCCGAACAACCTCACTGTAACAAGGCAGCTAGGACGACCCGCAATCATTGAGCTTGTGATTATTCGGGATGCGGCCACAAAAGAGTCAACATGTGACGCAAATAGAAAGGTCAACATGGTGAGACAATCAAAAGAGTCACATGGTGACGCAAGCTACATATATAAACAAAATAATAAACATGATAATATAGTAGAATTTTCTTCTTATTTCGACTCTGACTTTTAACACAGGAGCACCAAATGACAGATCCATACAGATACGGAACACCCGACCATGTGAGAGCGTGCAATCATGCCGCCTCTATGCTTCAAACAAACTGGTCAATACTGCGCACAAATGACCTCTGGCTGACACAAATGGAAGTTATCCTAAGATCCTCCTTCAAAGAGACAAAGCCCGAAGCAATCACCAAGGCCGCAGCAAAATACATCGCTGAGAGCCTCGCAGACTTCCCACCGCCAGCAGGCAAGATCGTCAAAGCTATGCGGGGTTTTATCGGAAACAGCAAGCTCAAAACCACTTATGCAGACTGTGAGCTTTGTGACGGTGGTTTGAGGCTGGTGCATTATTGGGAGCGCATCAAACAAGCACCAAGAATGACGCAAGTGTTCGCCAGCTGCTCGTGCGAGGCAGGCCGCAAAAAAGAAAATTTAGGAGTGCACAAGCTTGATGTCTTGCTTGAGATCCTTGATCGGCGTGACAACCTCATGACGGAGGTATGGTACCAAACGAGGCACGAGGAGCGGATCCCTATGGAGCTTCAGGTGTGCCCTGATCGAGAATGGTGGGATCAGTCTTTTAAGCGAAGCACCTACAAGCCACTAGCAAAGCACTTACCCAACCACGATAAAGATATGTTAACCCTCTTCAGAGAGAACAGCCCATGACCAAAAGACCCCCACAATTCAGAATAGTTGAGACCCTGCGCATGATGGAAATGCTCACAGGCAATATTCAATATCTTAAAGAGCTTAAAGAGGAGAGCATAAAGCAGCTAGATGATGCCTGTTCTTCTTTCCTGCAAGGCGCTGACGACGATCAAAAGAGCGAGCTGGTTAGGTTCCTCTACTGGCACAGCAACCTCAACGCAACGACGATCCAACAATTAACAGGCAAGAGCGCCAAACAGCTCAGTGTCATATCTGGCCCGCTTTGCTTTGTGGCTCAATGCGTGACCTGTGGCAGCGACTACACAGCCCGCAAGACCAGCAGAAACGCAGACTATGATCAACAATGCGATATATGTAGCAACAAGGACAGAATCAGAGCACACAAGGCCTTTTTGCTCGATTGGGAAGAGGTCGATCACATCCCTGATTCGGTCGACAAACAAAGTTATGCGGCATACCTCAACAGCGCAAGCTGGAAGAAAAGACGAAAGATCGCATTAAAGAGGGCCGGCTATCGTTGCCAGCTTTGTTCACAAGCTCAAACTCGGCTTGAGGTACACCACAACAGCTATGAGAGATTGGGCAGAGAAGAGCTAGAGGATCTGTGTGTGTTGTGTACCAGCTGCCATAAAAAACACCATAATATTGAATAGGTGATCGTCTATGCGGATAACGGTTTTAAAAAAGATCAGTTATTTATATGATATAAACTTGAGAAATATAAAAGACCGGTTTATAATAGAGTATACCTAAACAACAGGAAACACCATGAGCACAATCAAAATTAACAACCAAGAATATAATATCTTAAATACAGATGAGCTTAGATACTGTAAGATGATCACCTTAGAGGGCAAAAGAGGAGCGCAAGCAAAGCTTTTTATCTATGAGAACGGATCTCTCAAGCTTATTAAAGGCAAGTCACACAAGAAAGTAACCATCAAAACAATAGAAATGTAACAACCACCAGCCCCGAAAGGGGCACCACCCAACAGGAGAAACCAATGTATATTTATCGACACGACACAGCACAGATCGGACAGTTAGAGCTCAAGATCAAAACAGGCGAGAACATCGCATCAGACATGATCCGCAGCTACTATCACACAGGCGACAAGAGGATCACCTTCAACAAGCACATGAATATGTTTGAGTGCTCAGAACACGACTATCAAGAGATCGCCTCATTGTTCTATCACATCGAGTTTTTAAGCGCCTCATTTGATGCTTTGGGCTGGACACCAGCGGATCAGGGCGACTTTATGCAGCAGTATGATCATCTGTCCTTGTGGGATGGGTACTATGCCGCTGTTAATGCAATGTGTGAATTAATCGACTAATCAACAGGAGCAATCATGAAAAACTATCTAACATCTAGAATAAAGCGCTCAGGAGCGGTCATTGTCTGCGTTATCTGCCCGTTCTGCGGCTATTCGCAAAGGGAGCCTTTAAGGGGCATGGATCGCACTGTCTGCGGGCGCTGTGGGGCATCAAGTGAGAAGGGGCGATACTACACCAAGGATCAACTGCTCGATCGCATCCACGAGCTAAGAAGGGCGGTCGACCTTAGACACAAGGCCGCCATTCAGGATCTGAGTTGTGGCATCTTGCCCTCCAACAGAGGACAGAGCCTAAGACAACAACGGGATCAGCTTAGGTGCTTAAAAGATGCAGCTGGTCAATACGGAATAACAACAGAACAACAAGAAAAAAGAGGAGCTAGAAATGACTGAATTTATGAGCAATGTGCATTATTTTATGCAGGATCATCATTTAATTATCAAATTTTTATTTATTATGATCGGCGCTGCGGCCTTCGGTTTTGTGGTGAATATGGATAAAAGATTAAAAAAAGATAGGTTATAAACTTGAGAATTATGAAGAACCGGTTTATAATAGAATATAACCAATGAGCAACAGGAGCTTAAAAATGTCAGATACTTACACCTTAGACAACAGAGTAGAAGAGCACATAAACCCTTCCGAAAGGGAAGCCTACATGAAGCAATATTTTAATGCACTGCATTTGAAAGTAGTCGACTACAGGCATCTTCAGTGTTGGGGCATGTTTGTTGTTACAAGCGATGGTTCAGTCTATAAAGTTACAGCAGAAGATAGAAATACCATGCGTATTGAGGACACATATGCACAAATTTCACGTGTCCATTGCCCAGAAACGGTCAACAAAGTACTTGATGCTTATGTCACGATAGACAGAGTGCAGCGCGGTCTTGATCTACACTAATAATCACCAGCCCCCGCAAGGGGGCACCACCCAACAGGAGAAACCACCATGATCTATTCAAATCAAGAAACACGCTATCTAGCGCAGAAAGAGAACCCCAGCTGCTTCTCATTTTATAAAATAGAGGGCGGGTATGTCTGCTTTTATTGCGCTCAAAGCCTAAGCACATGGCTCAATCAACGATAACCACCACCAAACAGGAGAACACCATGAACAGATCAATAAAACAAAAAGTAGAGCAAATAACATCCCAATACCAAAGCATTTCTGAGTGTTTGGAGCACCTAAAAGCAGATTTTGAAAAAGTCTATTTTTTAGATGATCAAATTTCTAAGTTAAACACCAATGCTCACATTGTCGCTTTATTGGGTAGGCGAAAAATGACAGAGGATATTGTAAATCAGATTAAAGACTTACAAAAAATGAAGAGTCAAATTCTTAACAGGAGAACACCATGAACAACGAAACATTACAGAACCTAAGAAAAGCGGGCTTTATCGTGAAGCTACAAGGCAAAGAGTTTGTTCTCTTTGCAGGGCTTCAAGTCCTTGCTAGAGAGCTGGGCCTTAAGAGCGTCAACACTGAGCTTGTAAGCATTGATAAAGACTCTCAGACCACGATCGACGGTGAGCAAACCGTAATAACAAAGGCGACAGGCTTAACGATATTTAAGGCCACTGTTAGCGGCGATATGGGCACATTCACCTCGTATGGGGACGCATCCCCTAAAAATGTTGGCAGGATGATCGCTCCACATCTGATCAGAATGGCCGAGACTAGGGCGATCGCTCGTGCGCTTCGGCTCTATTGTGCGATCGGCATGACCAGTCTTGAAGAACTAGGGGGTGGACAATGAACCCCACAATCACAAGAACAACAGCAAACCGCATTATTCAAGAGATGGATGAGAGCTGGCGAAATGGCACATCTGATCTCATCAAGCGGATCGACAAGTTCCACATCTATCAAAACGGGCGCTGTCTTACTCGGTACAGGTTTATGCTCAAAGACGGGGCGGTCTTGTCCTCGTTTGGAGACTGGAAGAAATACAACAGCAACGATCCTCATGCGATCATGATCGACAGCCTGCATCAACTAACAGATCGCAAATTATAACAGGAGATAACATGACACACTTTAATCGATTTTTTAAACACCAGCTTGAACTAGCCAGCTGCTCTATCAATCAGAGCGAGCTTTGTAGGCAGTCAGAAACAACATGGCCATGTCTGTGGAAATGGGCAACAAAGCCAATCAAAGAGCGCCCCAAGGATCAAACGCTTTACAGGGTTTTTGTTGTCTTGGCGCCTTATGTCGGCTCTACTCCTCAGAACCTTATGATCGAGGCGAATCAGGCTATTCTCGAAGACTTCTTTGCAAGAATGGAGGTGCTCCATGGGTGAGAGTATCGGAACATATACACCAATAGAGGATCTGAAAGAATGGGACAATAACCCAAGGCACAACGATCACGCTGTTGATGAGGTTGCAAAATCAATCAAGCGCTTTGGTTTTGCTTCGCCCATCATAGCAAGGAAGGAAGACAACATGGTAATTGCTGGTCATACCCGACTAGCAGCGGCGCGCTCCTTGGGTCTTGACACTGTACCCGTTCGCTTTGTGGATCTTGACCCTACAGAGGCGCAGTTGCTTGCTTTGGCTGACAATAAGATCGGCGAGATTGCAGAATGGGATCAGGATCTGCTCAGTGAGGTTTTGACGGATCTCAAAGATGAGGATCTAAGCGGTATCGGTTTCTCTGATGCTGAGCTTGAGGAGCTGATCGAAGAGGCCCAATTTGAGCCGCTGGACAATGTCATAGAGGGCGATCTTGAGGATCAGGACTGGGATCAAATGCCTGATCAATCGGTCAAGATCGCCAAAGCTGGCGGGGTTTATCAGATCGGCGGGCAACAGGTCGCATGCGGTGATTGCGTTGAGGTTATGCGCTCCTTGCCGGATAACAGTATTGACTCAATCGTTACAGATCCGCCGTACGGCATATCTTTCATGTCAAAAGACTTTGACAGTCCATCTAAGATGCTCGGCCAGATGAGCACAGGACACGAGCAAAGGGGCGCATTTGCTTATGGTGGGACTCATTCAAGAGGATACGCTGATAACGACAATGAGATCTTTCAAGCTTGGTCTGAACGTTGGCTCACTGAGGCTTTCAGGGTTTTGAAAGATGGTGGTCACATCATCGCATTTGCTGCTACGAGAACAGTCCACAGGTTAGCGGTTGCGGTTGAGGATGCAGGTTTTGAGATAAGAGATCAGCTTGGTTGGTGTTATTACTCTGGCTTTCCTAAGAGCATGGATATTTCTAAGCAGCTTGATAAAATGGCGGGGGCTGAGCGTGAGGTTATTGGATCAAAAACAAATTGGGGAGAAGCAAGTCAAAGCACACCTAATTGCGCAAATGGATCATGGGATATAACAAAACCAGCCACCAAAGAAGCTCAATATTGGCAAGGTTGGGGAACTGCCTTAAAACCTGCTTATGAGCCTTGTGTGCTTGCTCGAAAACCAATCGCTGAGAAGAATGTTGCTAGTCAAGTTTTGAAGACTGGGACGGGGGCGATCAATATAGATGCTTGTCGGTTTGGTTATGGCGATCCTTGTTGGATAGGGCCTCAGAATGAAAATTTATCAAGACACAATAATTCATCTGATAATTACAGCCCAACAAGCTACAGTCTAGCTCCAAACGAAAGAACCCTATATAACAGGTCTGAATTAGCGGGTGGTAGATGGCCCGCTAACCTCTACCAATGCCCGAAACCATCACGATCAGAGCGTGAGGAGGGACTGACAGATCTTGAGAGCGAAAGCTCAGCTGCTGTTGAATATCATGGGGAAAATTCTAAAGCTCTATCTTCACCAAGAGCAGGCGCGGGAAGAACAGCGGGTGAGGTTAAAAACTTTCACCCAACAGTCAAACCCGTCAATCTTATGAGATGGCTTATTCGTCTTGTGACACCCGTTAACGGTCTTGTCTTAGAGCCTTTTCTTGGATCGGGGACTACTGGAGTGGCCTCAAGTCTTGAGGGGTTCAGATCGATCGGTATTGAGAGAGAACCTGATTATGCTGATATTTGTTTGCAGCGGATCAAGAATGCTGAAGGTGTCGATATTGTAGAAATAGAGGCTTTAAAGATTGAGTGCTTAGAGGAGGATGTATGTCTCGAAGAACAAAGCTAAACCCACAAAGACAAGCAATGATCATCGAGGCGCTACAGCTGGGAATGACGATCGAGCTTGCGTCAAAGTATGCGGGTATTGAGCAGAAGACTTTCTATAACTGGATGAACAGAGGTCGACGTGAAGGTGAAGGAATCTACTTTCAGTTTTTACAAGCAATTGAAAAGGCAATCGCTAAGAGCGCTTTGGTCAATATGGCAATCATTCAGAAGGCCGCTAAGGAAGGAACATGGCAGGCTTCAGCTTGGATTATGGAGCGGCGGCACAAGTATCATGCAAAGCAAGAGCCGGAGGTTATCGTGCAGATTGACGCAAAAGAAGCGAGCATCACACAGCTGATCCAGCAGGTCAAAGAGACAGATCTAGAGCTTGAAACCTTTATAGCTGATCCTGTGATCGATCTTGATGAATGAGGACGGGCGGGCTTGTTGAAAAAATAGTTATACTTTTCTTTGCTATAAACTTGCGGTTAATAGTGTACATGGTATTATTAAAGTACAAACACCAAACAACGGGATCGAAAATGAACACCAATTATCACACAGTAAAAATAGACAACAAGCGAGTAAGACTAACAAGCATGGAATGCTCAGTATACAATGCTGTAAAAACACTTAGCGAATATGAAGAGTGTTATGCCCTACATCCAGAAGATATAATGCATGAAACAGGCATTAGCATGAAGCAGCTAAGAGGCGTTATATCTTCACTTGTTAAAAAAGAACTTGCTTATGTGGATGAGTTAATTTGTGGTCGAGGGGATTGGGTTATTCTTTGGGAGCCTAAAGAAGAGAACGAAGAAGAGGCCGACAAAGAGGAGTTAAGAATAGAAGAGCCCACCAAGGAAGAAGTAAGCGAAGACAATATAAAATTTTGCATCACTGCACTGTTAGAGGTTAGATGGCCCCGCAAGCCAATAACCTCTAAAGACGAATTTAAGAAGGCTCTTTATGAAGAAACAATGCCAATGTGTGAGGTTATGTTTGGACTTATTAGCCTTCCAGTACCCAGCCCCTCAGAGCTAGATAAGCTTTGGTGCCGAGAGTTTGCTTATCTATATAAAACTGAAGGCCTTTATATTGTCGAATAACCAACCAAAGAAGATCGGCCCTGAAAAGGGCCTTTTTTCGTTTAGTGGGATATATTGTCTTATGAGCACCACATCAGATCGAACAAAGCTGGAAGAGTCGCTAACAGTACGACAGGAGCTACTCGCCTATATAAAAGCTTATCCTTTGGCCGCTGGTCGGCTTTGGGAGCCTTTCTGCTGTCGTTGGGACGGGTTGAGCGATCAGAGCGACAGGTTGCGCGGTTGTGGGCGAAGAATGCAGCGTGTAGGGGCTGGACTGTATCGCTGTGATCATTGCGACATCACCGAAGAACGCACCTCTCAGAAAGAAGCAATCCGATCTTTAGCGGAAGAAGCCACACTGATCAGCGGAGGCAACAGATCCGGCAAGAGCCACATGGGCGCACAGCTGGCGGTTGCATTTGCGGCGGGTAAAGATGAGCGCTGGGTTATGGACTGGATCACACTCAATGAGATCCCGCCTGAGCTTATTCCTGATCGACCTTCGACTGTGTGGTGTGGCTCTTTGAGCTACAAAGACGGGCTTGAATACATGCGGCCTAAATTGGATCTCTTCCTGCCGACGAACACAAAGCGAATCCGGTGGAACAGTCAAGATCGGGCTGTTGCCATTTTGCCCAACAAAGGGCGGATCGTGTCTATGTCTTGTGATGCAGGGCGTGAGGCTTTTCAGGGTGGATCCGTGTCGATGGTTTGGCTTGATGAGGAGCCGCCTGAGCCGGTCTTTGAGGAGTCAATACTGCGGACAGTGGATCAGCGGGGGAGGGTTATTGTGACTGCTACACCGCTCAAAGGCCTAAGCTGGATGTTTGATCGCTTTGTTGAGAAACCGCCAGCAGGCTTTGCACGTGTTCAGATCTCGGGGCTTGATAACCCCTACATTTCAAGCGTCAAAATGAGGCGTGCTGTTAGCCATCTGAGCGAAGAGGCGCAGCAGTCTAGGCTCTTTGGTGAGTTTGCAGCTCAAACTGGTCTTATCTATTCAGAGTTTAGACCAGATCGCCACATAACCAAGATCGAAGAGTTACCGGATCATTGGCGCAGGTTCCGATCGATTGACTTTGGAACCTCACACCCGTTTTGCTGCTTGTGGTTTGCTGAGGCTCCAGCTGGTTATCTTGCTTCTGATCCGGTGTTGATTGTCTATGATGAGCTGTACTGGACAGAAAAGACCACATTAGAGAGCGGCAGGGAGATCTTGAGGCGCTCAAAGGGGCAGGATTTTGATTGGACTGTGGCGGATCCTGAATCTAGAGATGGGAGGCTCACATTGGCGCGAGAACTTGATCTGAGAACCTTGGCGGCGCCAAAGCATTTTGGAGTGGTGGAAGGGATCAATCAAGTCAAAGAATTTCTTGCTTCTGATCTTGAGGGCAAAGTGAGACTGCTTATAAAACCGAAATGCAAGAACTTAATCAAAGAGCTTAAGCTCTACAAGTGGGATCAGAAAAGCAAACAGGACAAACCAATCAAGAAATACGATCATGCGCTTGATGCTTTGCGCTATCAGATCATGCAATACAAGCGATTTTTAGCTCACAGGTGAACATGAAAAAAACAAAACCATTAAAACCATTTTTTAAGTATTACGGGAGCAAATGGAATCTAGCTAGATATTACCATTGCCCACAGTACAAATTGGTTATAGAACCATTTGCAGGCAGTGCTTGCTATGCCCTACATCACTGGTCAAAGAATGTAATCCTCAACGATTTAGACGAGAATATATATCAGCTGTGGCATTACTTGATCAATGTTAAGGCCTCCGAGATTAAATCATTGCCCTATTTGCAGCCTGATCAAACCGTTGACGATCTTAAAATTTGCAAAGAAGCTAAGATTTTAATCGGATTTTGGATCGGGTTTGCCTGTTCTGCTCCCAAGAAGACACAGTCTGAAACAGTAACCAAGGCCCAGATTAAACACCCAAACCAATGCCTAACATGGGCCGATCCAGCCAAGCAGAGAATAATTGAACAACTGCCGAAAATCAGACACTGGAAAATCACAAACAAAAACTATTATCAAATGAAAAACTACAAAGGCACATGGTTTATAGATCCGCCCTATGAGGTCAAAGGGAAATATTACAGAAAATCAAAAGTTGATTATGAGCGATTGTCTATCTGGGCTCAAGATAGGCGAGAGCAATACATTGTTTGTGAGAATAATGGCGCGCAATGGATGAATTTTACACCTTTTAAAACAATGCACAACCAACACAGAAAAAACAGAGATGAAGTTGTGTGTAATTTTGGCTTTGGTACAAATACACAACAGATCACAATCTGTGATATATTACGCTCAAAGAGGTGATTATGTCTGATCTAGAAAAGAGACAGGGTTATTTTGTTCGCTTGTGGGATGCGATCACGGGCAAGTCATACGCTCAACCTGTAGCAAGACCCAAAGAAGAAAACAGGGGCGCTGCTTGGGCCGCCCCTGCTGGTGTTCGGCCTACTTACTCACAAGGCGCATCATTGGCCGCTTATGGTATTCATGGATACACACATGCCGCAGCTAAGCGAAGCGCTCAGGATCTTGCAGCACTGCCGATCAAGCTACTCAAAGGAAAGGGCGCAAACACTGAAGAGATCGGGGAGTCTGATGTGCTCGACCTGCTCGATCAACCCAACAGCAAAGAAAGCGGTTTTATGTTTAGAGAGTCGCTACTCACTGATTTGATGCTTGCGGGTAACTGTTACATTTTGCTCCTTGGGCCTCGTGATAACCGGCCTTTGTCGCTGGTTAGATTACATCCCGATGAGGTTAGGATCGTCACAGATCCAAAGATGGGGATCACTGGATACGAACACAACAGCAGTGGATCTGTCGTTCTCTATCCTCCTGAGCGGGTGATCCACGGTAAGAACTACAGTTATGCAAAGGGCGCTCAGTCTGTCTATGGTTGCGGCGCTGTTGAGGCCCTAAGCAGGGAGATCGATGCGGATCTTAACGCTCAAAAGCTAGCATCAGATGCAAGTGCTAAGGGTCGACCTGATATTCTGCTCTACCCAAAAGAAGACGGGGACATTTGGCCCTCTGAAACAAGGCGACAAATTGCGGATCAGTACAGCGGGCTAGCTTCAGAAGGTGGTGCTCTTGTGCTCAGTGGACAGGTAGAAGTTAGAGAGCTTCAACTGTCACCACGTGAAATGGAATTCGAAGCATCGAGACGCATGGCCAGAGAGTCAATATCTGCGGTGATGGGTGTGCCGCCTACGATATTGGGCCTCCCTAGTGCAAATTATGCCCTTGGGCGACAACAAGCGATCAACTATTGGACTGTTCAAATCAAGAAGGGTAAGCAGTTCGGCGAGCTGTTGACCTTGATCGCTCAACGCTTTAACCCTGATTACAGGATAGAGCACGATTACAGCGGGGTAGAAGCTTTGCAAAGCGTGAGAACAGAACAGCTCAACAGGGTGCAAATGCACATCCTCAACGGTATAGATCCACAAGCAGCATATGCCGCAGAAGGTCTTGATTTTCCAAGCGTGCAACCTGATCCGGCCGACATCGGGCAGGAGGAAGATGAGAATGCCCGCCTGTTTGATCATCTGCTGATCGAGACTCGAATCTATGATCCCGAATATGCAGATCTGGCAGTGAGCAAAGACGCAGGTAATCCACAGCAACAAAGCCACGAGGACATCAGGCGATCTGTTCTTGGTTCTCCTCCAAATTGGGAGCGATACAGAGAAGCACATGCGCTCTATAATCCAGAGCAGGATCAAATGCTCGACGGTTATTTGTTGCTTATTGCAAGACGAGAAGACCCACAAGACCCCACAAACGCAGCACCTGAAGAGGGGCGTCTTGTGGTCTATCAGGATCTGCTCAGCCGGGCCGTCGATCTCCTCAATGGCGCAGAGGGCAGGCTTGCAATCACTGAAGAAGAGCGTGAGCGGGCATATCGTGTGATCTCAAGATACTACGACAAGCTCGGGCAAGATGCTCCAGCTTTGTCGCCTGTTTACCTGAGTCTTCAACCGAAAAAAAAAATTCTGAGATAACCAATTTCCCCAAGCGAGGCGACGATCTCAAGGTCAGCCTTAGAAGCTCACAATGGAAATTGTTTGATCCTGCTTATGCGGCAAAGCTCAAAGAGGAGCACCCGAAGATCTGGCGGGCTGGTGGCAACATACGAGGCAATGACCAGTACAGAAGACTCACGCCAATAGTAAAGAACAACGGTGTCCCCACATCGGAATCAGAAGAGAACGCTATAAGGCTTAGAGAAGCTTGGATCGCTAGACATGAGGGCGACGGGGCACAATTCAGAGACAAGGATCACCCGATCAATCTGTCTACCGTTGCGGGCCTTGTGGCTCAGGTCAAATGGTACGGGGTAAGCGTGATCGGTGAGAGTAGAATGAAGCAGGTTCTCAACGAGCTAAAGCGCAAACTCGACAAGGAGGATCGATCATTTACGCCAGAAGAGCGGGCGGACATGTGGCATGCTTGGGTTGAGCGATCACAGCGCAAAGCAGAAGAGGGTATTAAAAGGCGTGTAAATGGCTATTTAAGGGGCGCAAAGAGGCGCTTTGTGCGAATAGTCGAAGAGAACAGCGAGCAGGGCTTGCTTGATGTAGTACGGGCGCAGAAAGCGGAAGAGTTAAGACTGCTGAAACAAGGTTATCAGGGTGAGTTTGTTAAGTGGTTTATGCTCACAGGTAATGCAGAGCTGGATCGGGTCTTCCGAATTGCGGATGTGGCTAGACCGCTTGATCTGGTCTTCGGTCGTCGTGATCTTGCTGTGCAGCTGTCGAATAAAGCAGCAAAAGAAATGACGAACACCACGATCAGCAGTGTAGAGTCAATCATTCAGCGGGGCCTAACATCGGGCGCAAGTGTGCCAGATATAGCCGCAAGCCTTGCGCAAATAACCGACGACCTAACCAAAAGCAGAATATTCTCAGACAGTAGAGCGTTAGCAATAGCAAGAACCGAAAGCACCAAAGCGCTCAATGCCTCAACGGATCAAGCCTATCGACAAGCAGCTACAGCAGGGATCAACATTCAAAAGCAGTGGCTCAGCTCAAGGGATGCAAAAGTGAGAGCGGCACACGCGGAGCTTGATGGTGTGGTCGTTGGAGTCAATGAGGAGTTTGAGAGCGAAGGATATACTAGCGCTTCACCGGCTAACTTCGGTGATCCGTCGCTCGATGTTAACTGCCGGTGCACTATTATCCCCGTTATTGATGGTAAGACAGACCTGTAACAATACGACCAGACAGCGACAATCCTTCTCGACCCACTGCCCGATCGCATGTAAACAAATTTTATTAGAGGTTTCTTAACTCGACTATTCTGATGTTGTCAATGCAATCGTGATGAGCAGCTACAAATTCAAGCGCCTCTATGCTGTAGGGTATAGCCTCTTCTTTGTAGCTCTGATAGGTGATCAAAACCAGCTTTGTTGGTGCTGTCGTTGTCTGATCGGCCTCGTCGCTAAGTCTTTCATACAGAGCATTGAGGTGATCAAATGCCTCGTTAAGCTCAGGGTGATTGTGTGATTGATATGCTGTGTCTGCCTCGTTCATAAATGTATTGAGGGCTTGATATAGGTTGTTCATGGTGTTCTCCTGTTGGGTGGCGCCCCCTTTCGGGGGCTGGTTGATTGTTGAGTTTAGTTATTTTCAATATATTTTTCATATGCTACCAGAGGAGCAATTTGCTTCTGTACATATTTAGGTAAATCCTCAAAGCTACCGTCAAAACCGGTACATCCTTCTCCGTATTCGTAAACCTCGCCCCAGTAGTCATTGTCTTTTGTGATGTGCTTTTTTACTGATATGTAAGGCATCTCATCAGGATCCCTACCATCCTGAACAGCTTCTTCATGGCTACTTTTGAAAAAGGATAAAGCTTCAAGATGTGGTTTTGTTGATTTTGGTACAATATCAAAATACATCATATTTTCATCTGGGCTATTTGGCCATATTAAGATCTCATATTCTATTGTCATTTTAAGCTCCTGTTGCTCATTGGTTATACTCTATTATTAATCAGTATTTTATACATTGCAAGTTTATATATAAAAAAAACTCAAAATAAATATCATTCTTGTAATATTTGGATTTTTATAGTATATAAGACTGAGGATCGTATGAATAAAGTACATTACATAGTCAAAAGACAAGAGCAGACCGCAGAAGCTGAGCCTTCTAAAGTCTCATTTGTTGCGTCAACCGCTACCCCTGATCGCTATGGTGACATCGTGAATCAGTCGGGGTGGTCATTAGATGCATACCGCCGAAATCCAATAGTTCTTTTGAACCACGATAGCTCACAGCTGCCAATAGCCCGCGGAAAGGTCGAGGTCAAGAACGATCAGCTTGTTATTGATGTTGAGTTTGACATGGACGATCCACGAGCTGCCGAGGTTGCAAGGAAGACCCAAAAGGGCTTTATGAATGCTGTTTCTGTAGGCTTTCAACCTTTACAGAGTGCGCTTAGAGCAGAACTGTCCAAAGACAGTCCCTATTATGGCAAGAGCGGCCAGTTTTTTAAGAGCGCTGAACTGCTCGAAGTATCGATCGTTACAATACCC
>Ga0209232_1000323_pt1 | contig 30751 bp, 16 predicted proteins | sample ETNvirenome_2_60_FD_184066 | JGI IMG/M metagenome (GOLD analysis project Ga0209232, IMG submission 184066) | Marine viral communities from the Pacific Ocean - ETNP_2_60 (SPAdes) (version 2) | ecosystem: Environmental > Aquatic > Marine > Oceanic | place: Pacific Ocean | collected 2013-06-22
CATCAGGGAGCACGACCATGAATTTGGTCTACGCTGCTGGTGATGATGGACAGTGGTGGGCAATGGGCCGCCGTGGATGATTGGGGGTAAGACCCCATGCCAGTAGCAGTCTATGAGTTCGCGCCTGAACAAGCGGCAGACTTGACCACGACCTCCGGGTCCGTGGTAGAGGTCCTTGATGGAATCAACAATATCAAGGGCATCACGAGTTATGTCATGGCGGGTAACCTATACGTAGTGGTGGCCACCTGAGGTGGTCAACCATGAACGCTGAAGACCTCCGACGACTATCCAAGCAAGGATGGAATTACGCAACCGGGGAGTCTGTTCGCACGGATGCAAATCCACGCGAGCGGCTCTCCGGCCAAATAAACGAGCAGAACACACGTTCACGTAACGTGAGGGACGTGCTCGACATAGGTAGTGGAACACGATGCAAGCATTGTGGTATGCTCCACTTCTGCTACCTAGAACGCTGCGGCGCATGCAGCAAACCGATGGAGTATAACCTAGGCAAGGTGGACACATCAGTATGAATCCTGTAGACCATTTCTGGGCCTTCTTGAAATCTGAATGGGGGGACATGAAGAACGAATTAGGTAGGATGGAGAGTCAAAAACCTATCATGCAGCCACGCAAGCCTTTCACTCCGCCATACACGGAGGAGGAGAAACTCCACTTGAGGGAGTTGCTTGGCCAGCAAGACGATGAGAGAGCGGCTCAAGCCAGTCAACCCGGTGTTGCTATGAATAGGATAACCACAACACCATCCACTGGGCAAATGGAGAACCCACCAGTTCAGTGGGACTCTGCCGCTGTTGAGGCTTGGAGACGACGCAATCAGGAGAATAGATAATGCCAGTAGTATTCAACACAGGGGAACGCGAGCCACGGCCTCTCTTCCCTGACCAAGTAGCCTACACCTCAGCACAGAAGGTCGCTGACATACTCCAAATCCCATTCCCAGACCCAGTCTACTTGACGGCTAATGCCGATACATCTGCAACCAGTGCCAAGATAAGCGCGTCTGATTACAGACTAGTAGGCTTCGAGGTAGGGGATGAGGTGGAGTTAGCCAGTGACACAGAACTAGGTGAGACTGTGACCCTCACTAGTGTGGCGAGAGATGGGACTGATGTGGTGCTGTCTTGGAGTGGTGGTACTGCTGGTGACTACGACACTGCGGACAACGCCACTGTCCAGAACCTGCAGTCCTTCACCAATGGCAAGAGGAGGGGTGTGACACGCAAGGCCGTGGAGACCATGATACTCCGCATGCAGGACAAGATAGACAACCTGTGCAACAACTCATGGAGACCGATGCTGCAGTCTGCGGAGTACCTCAATTTCGATACCTACAAGCCCTATAGACGGCGTTACTACACCGACTACGTGGGTACGGTACCCTTGATGTTCCGCAACGTCCAGCAGATTCTGAGACTGGAGATATGGCAGGGTCAGGAGTACAGGGAGGTCGGGACTGCTGAGGCCCGCTTGCAAATACTCGACCACTCGGCTTTGACTACCAATGATTACTTATTCCTATGCCCCGGTGGGGGTGGTGTAGCCAGTTTGCAAGTGGGTTCAGGGTCATCGAAATGGAGTGCGGATTTCGATGGTGTCAACGCTGCTCAACAACTTGCGGACCTCATTAACAAGGACCTTCGCAGAAAGAAGGCCTCTGTTCTCTTCTCTCCGTCATTCTCTCTGGAGACATCTGCGTCGGATAGCGGTACAACTGTTGCTAACGTTCATCATGAGTTTATGGCTTCTGCTAATGCTGACTACGGCAACTCTAAACTGAAGATAACCAGCATGAACCGTGGTGAGGCAGGAGAGACTGCTACCCTAGGCCTCACTAATCTCACGGCCATGTCCGCTACTAACCTGACTGACACTACAGTGACTGTCACTGGTGCACATGCTGGTAATCAAACCATCACCATGGATAGCACTGCCGCACTGTCTCCCTATGGCATCATATGCACTGGTACTGGTACGGCTGTGAAATGCGCTTACTACACAAGCAAGACAGATACTACCTTGAATGGAGTGACAGACCTCGCTAGTAGCGGGCTCTTGGCCTCGGTGTCAAATGGTAGTGTTCTCACTCAGTACAGGCTCAAGATAGACTACTTCGGTAGCGGTACTGGGGACGAGGCTAGGCTCCGTGACTGGTGGGCTGACTACGACCTCGGTATAATCTACTTCAACAACACATACCCCTATTTCCAGTGGAACTCAGTCAAGTGCTCCTACGTCTACGGCGAGCGATACGTCGAGAAGGCGATAGAGGACATCTGCACCAAGATGGTAGCCATGGACCTGCTGCTATCCGATGACCGCAGCGTCCTCATGCCAGAGGGGACCACCAACATAGACTTGGGTGCCAAGTACCAACTCATGAAGGCTCAGGTCGCTGAGACCCTCCCACGATACATGGAGGTCATCACTCTTGATTAAGTACAAGCATGCTGATGACGTACTCGAGAATTGGTCCTTGGCTAGTGTGGTGGACCCTGAGACTATCGCCCAATTACGAGGTGATACCATTTGGACTGCAGGTGGAGCAGGTAACATCTACCTGAGGCAGAATGCCGATGTGTACGAATGCACTGTAGAGGGCAATCAGATAATAGACAATGAGGGTAAGGTGCTCAGTACAGAGGATGAGACCTATCAGACCATAGTCCGCATGGCCAAGAGACAGGCATCCAAGGATGACACCATACTGAGGGAGTTGTTCGGTTAATGGGTCTGGAATCCATCGAGTTGATGAAGTCCATATTGGATACCAATTGGAACAGGGCCAACACCAATCAGAGGAAGCCAGTCATCACGGACATCACTACCCTTGACCCCGGCAGGGGGAAGAGGTTCGACCTCAATAGGAGCGATGGTGTCTTCCTCTACGAGACGGCACATAACGAGGAGCAACCTGAGGTCTTCTATGACTTCGTCCACACCCGTATCAACGTCACCATAGACGTCCGAACTGTGAAGGGCAGAAGCCATCTCATGAAGTTGGAAGACGAGGTCCGGCGCATCATTCACCTGAAACGCAAGGGAGACGGTCAAAACCTAGATAGGTTGCTGTTCAAGACCCGTACAGACCTATCTGATAGGACCAAACATCTACATAGAATGACCTTCCAAGTCGAAATAGTTATTTTCAGTGAGTTAATCGCATAGGGTGAGCCGACATGCCGTCAACAGTATATCGTGGGGATTTAGCAGAAGTAACAATGGGTCGGGAGACTGGTCTAGTCATCACGGCAGGGGCGTGGGGAGGCCTAGATGTAACAGCCTCGACCAGTGGTGATGTGACTACTCTCACATTCTCTAACGCTGCTACTGGAACTAATGGTAGCGCTGGTGCATTCACCAATATGATATTCAGTGATGCTACCACCTTGAAGTACCCGAAGGGGCTTCTGGTAGGCTCCCAACTCAGGGTCAAGAGCGCGTCTGGTAACTTCGTGAATGATGATTACACCAAGGGGCGCATCTACACCATAGTCGAGAACGTCGCCGCTACTATCAAAGTCACACCAGCCATGAAAGGGACGGGAGCCTCCACTGATGGTGACACCTTCATGATTGATGCTCTTGGTACCCCTACCATTGACGTAGGGATGACGTATCACGCTAATGCATTGACTAGTAATGAGTCAGTCCTCACTGACCAGTTCGTAGGACTGGCAGCCACTGTGACACTGCCTGAGACCAAGGTCGAGGTATTCAAATCTCACGTGGTGGGTGTTGGTAGGGATGTCGTGGTGGCAGCGCCTCAGAAGATGACTAACGAGGGTGGTAGCCTAGAGACCATGATGCACAGTGCTCGTTGGATGTACTACGCCCTAGGCAATGAGGCAGTGAAGTTACCAACGGCCTTGACCTCTGCTAATAGCGGGGTTGTGGATACTGGGACTAACACCGACGCTATCGGCATGGGTGATATCTTCATCGGTCTCACTAGCCAAGGAACTGGAGCAGTCACAGGCGGCATGCCTGCTGTGGGTCAGTACATCATAGTCGAGGATAGCACTGCTGTTCTGACACCCTTCTCTGATGAAGTCGACACTGAAGTGCTCTTCCCCACAGGTAGTGAGACTCAATTCCACACTGTCCAGCGTAATGAGATTAGGAGAGTTGTAGCAATCGACACCACTGCCAACTACTACAGGATATACGTCGATAGCCCGTTCGACTTCGACCATGTCGCTGGGAAGCAAGTCAAGAAGATGGCTGTCGATACATCTTCGGCTAATGGCAGTCCTGACTTCGATGTCACAGACGCTAATTGGGGCCAGATAACCAATAGGCAGACTAGAGCCCTCTTCAGCATGTGGAGGCAGCCTTCCTTCTCGCTCGAGACTAGCATGAGGACTAGGAACGTCGGCTCCTACTCAGGAGAGCAGAGTGCCAGCATACCCGGTGGTACTGCTGACTCACAGCAACTCACTCGTATCTACAAGGGATGCAAGGTCAAGTCTTGGGAGATGACGGCTGATGCTGATGCTGAGGTCAAGTTGAAGGTGGACTTCGATGCTCTCATGTGCTACACGGACACAGGGAGGTTGGAGGATAACAACAAGGGAGACCGCTACACGGCTCACAGGATGTTCGAGAACACTGCTTCTACCAAGGCGACTAGGAAGGACTCAGGTATAGCCCCGAACACAGAGAAGCCATTCTTCTTCTACAACGGTACCATTACGGCGTTCAACACGACCATGGCGCAAGTGACCAAGTTCAAGGTCAGTGGAAACAATAACACTCAGGCTCTCTTCACTGTAGGAGCACAGCCCCTCGCAGAAGTCAAGAACAGTGCAGGGCAGTCCTTGGAGCAGATACCCTTCGCTGGTAGCCGGAACCCCTCCATGAACGTAGAGGGTAAGGTGGAGTACGAGTGCAGCATGGAAGTCATCGTCACTGACCCACTACTATGGCATCAGTTCAGGACCAACAGGACTCATCTATATGATGAGCCCATCACACTGCATCTCGTGAAGAACGGTAGAGGTGCGAACCGAGAGGAAGTCCGTGTCATCATTGACGACTACATCATCTCAGATGCACCTATGCAGATACCCGATGACAAGTCCCCCATCAAGAGCGAGTTAGTCATCATACCGAAGCACGTGAAGGTGGTATCACATGACGCACTATTACACTGTTGAGGTATTGATATGAGATGGAATTTGAATCCCGGTGGTTACAGAGGCGAGAAGGTTGTCCCAGTGGAGGAGCCTGAGCCTGTAGTCGAGGAGGAAGTGACCGTCTTCCACCCTGAGGCTGCAGCCGCTGATGGCAACCCCTTCCCTGAGGAAGAAGCACCTGATTACGAGTCGATGACTGTCCCGATACTGCGAGAACTCCTCGAAGAGCGTGGACTTACAGTTAGCGGAGTCAAGGCGGAACTTATCACCCGCCTAGAAGCAGACGATGCAGGCCCCTCGGAAGAGGCTCCTGACGAATCTGCAGAGGCCCCCTCGGAAGAGGCAGCCTCTAGTGATGAGATGCCCGAGGAGGGCGATGTAAGTGAGTCAGGAGAAGAAAATAGTTGAAGATATAAGTAGCCTACTAGTGAACGGAATAAGCCAACAGCACGATATAGTCGTGTCTGAGGATAGCATCCTCAAGGTCTGGGTCAAGGAACTCTCGTTCCTAGATTTACAAGGTGCCATCAAAGAGGTTGTCGTAATGCAACCGAATGGTGACGTCGAGATTGACATCGCTGGCTATTGGAAATACATGTTGAACACTTGTATCGAGAAGACCGAGCCTGCTCTCAGTCATGCACAACTATATGCTTTGAAACCTGACATAGCGAATCAGATAACAGACCTCTTGCCCCAGCCGACGGAGTTGATGGGCGGCCCTTTGGGGGATGGACTGGAAGGATAGATGAAATTACAGATTTTCTAGAAGGGAGGAGCAGTGATGTGGGGATGGCACTCGAATCCGCTTCTTATCTAGTGATGAAGACCTATTCTCTCAGTCTTCGTGACTTGGACAGTTTGAGCCCTGAAGAGTTCACACAGATGTTCACATGGGCTGCTGCTACCAGCAAGTTCGAGGCTGACCAGCAGAAGAAGCAGATGGAAGCATCTAATTCCAAGCAACGAGTCGCAGGCACTGATGGGAGCAAACCAATGCCGGGTAGCGAGGGGTGGTGATTATGGCAGATAACTCCATGATACTCATGAAGGGGTATGGGAGGGAAGTAGACCAACTCGCTCTGGCTTATTCGAGACTCGGGAATTGGGCTAGGGGTACAACTGCTGGTGGTGTCCTCATAGCCGCGAAATCATTGTTGAAATTCTCCATGGCTAGTCAGAAGTCAGGGAAGGACGCAGCCTCACAGGAGAAAGCGCTGAAGAGTTTGACTATGACACAGAGGTTCCTGCATAAGAGAGTACTGAAGTTCAGTAGGTCTAACAGGGTTCTATCAAAGAGGTTCGAGGCACTGAACAGGAACACCGATGAGGGTAACAAGCACTTCATGAGAATGGCTATGGGTTTGACTGGTATGATTGGTACGATAACCACGGTAATGACAATCTTCGGTCTTCTCATAATATCTCTTGCGTTGTTATCCGCTGCCTTCCAAGGTGCTGATAGCCCTATAGTCTCGATGACAGAGAACATGGGTTTCCTGCATAACATAGCGACTGGCCTAGCGGAAGCGTTCGACCCAGAAGCAGACGGAACTGCGTGGGATGTCATCGCTGCATCAATGGCTGTGTTCGGCGCTGTCGCCCTTCTGATTTCCGCTCCCATAGGGGTTCTGGTAGGGGCTGGCGTGCTGGCTGCGGGTGTGTTCAACCATCTCAAGGACACTGTGGTTGGGGTCATCGGTGCTGCTTCAGGTGCAGGGGCAGTCATGGGTGCTGCTATTGGGGGATTGATTGCATTTAGTGCGACTGCCTCTAGTGTGGTCGGTCAAGTCGTGCTGGCCATCAATGTCATAACTGGGCAGGCTAGCGTATTCGCTACTGCTGCCCAACTGGGTACTGGTACAATAATGGCAGGCTTCGCCCTCATCGTTGGAGGACTCGCCGGGCTAGTGGCTTTCGCCTCAGGTGCCATGGGAGGAGTGAAGGCTTTCTTGTTGGGTGCGCTCTCTGCCGTCTTGTTGGGGGTGGGTCTCTTCATCCTAGGTGTCGCGGCCATACCTGCAGCAATCATCGCCGCTATCCTGTTCGTGGTTGCAGCAATTATACGTTACAGGAATGAGATTTACAATGCCTTCGTGTGGTTGTATGATGGCATTGTGGGTATATTCAGTGATATCGCGGACGCAATCTCTGACATAATGCCAGACATCAACCTCCCCTCACTCGGCTCCATGAAAGGCATCTTCAAAGCAGACGGTGGTCCTGTCACTGGAGGTAGGTCCTACATAGTGGGTGAGAAGGGGCCAGAGATGTTCACACCATCAGCGTCAGGCTCTATTACTCCCAACCACCAGATGAGTGGTGGGGGTGGAGGACAGACCATCAACATGAGCATCAATGTGAGTGGGGTCACGGACAGGAGTGACAAGCGTGACCTAGCACGTGAGATTGGGAACATGATAAACGAGGAAATACGACGACAAGGTGGGGGAACCACTAGGAGTAGGTTCTGATGCCGGGATTACCAGTTCGGTTAGTCAGGCGTGACAGGGAATTGATAAAGTTAGATTGCACTGATTACATGATACAAATCAACAGGGGGCTCAAACTAGTCTCCGTACCCTTCACTGCAGAGCGTTTCGCTGGTGATGTGAACATGGTCAGTACGTCCATTCGTCTCAATGTCGTTCTACAGGATGACAATTGCGCTGAGATAAGCAGTGATGAGACTAAAGCAATCTCTTCTATGGACTTCAGTGCATCTGAGATGGACATCAGTGCACCGGGTATCAGGCGCTGGATGTATTCAGAGAGTCCCGATGCAGGGGGAGGTGTGAAGCGTGCTGATTTGGATGGTACGAAGATAACCATCATAGCCAAGTCCTCTGTATTAGGGGCCTCGAAGACCCTCACTATCACTCTCAAGGATGCCAGTGGTACTCATGAGGGCATAAACTTCTCTGACCACAGTCAAGATACTGATGACATGACTCTCTATATGCGGTCTGGTAATGGGAGCAACCCTACTATCGCAGCAGTGGAGACTGTCCCCGACAGTGATAATCTGGCTGCCTACTTGAAGGGATTCATCAACGCTAATACGAACTTCGCTGCGTGCATTACTGCTACAGTCGAGGCTACTAGTAGGAACACAGGGACTGACAAGGGCCTGTTACGCCTGACTCAAGTCTTCACAGGGGCGTGGAAAGAAGATTCACCTACCTTTGAGTTGCAAGGCACTATCGAAGCGAGTGAGAGTTCCATCCTACCAAACATAACTCCTTGGTATGGCGGGGGAGTGCAGAGTTGCTTCTCTGCAGGTGACAAGGTCCAGAACCTGATAGGCTGCGTTGTCAACAATCACATCTTTGGTGGGTTAGGTGCGATAGGTGGTGCGGATAAAACGAAGAGCCACTTACCGATTCTAGGGTCTGGAGAGTATGTTGTCGGAGATGACAAGGGTGCAGCAGCAGATTACATCATTGGTTTGCAACTACCCTATAACTCATTCACTGGTGTGACAGCAGGTGACCAAGCGCGTGATTCACCCCAGTCATACAATGCCAAGAACTTCATCTATGCCACTGGCTACAATGAGAAGGACAAAGGCGCTGTCGCTAACACGCTGGATGCATCTCATGACTTCCAAGTCACGAACAAATACACAGGTATCAGGGGGACTGTGACCGCAGCCGAATTCAAGTATCTGGCTGGCTCGTCCGTCTATGAGGGCAGTATCACATTCCAACCGATAGATATGATTGTGGGGATATGAATGACAGTCATAGGGAAGAGCAGTAGTGCATTCTACTTCAACGGTGTCAGTGATTCCATCATTTGCCCTATGGTAGACTTCCGGTCTACTGGCATCAAGTCAAAAGGTGGCGACCAATATGGTCGTTCTTCTCAACCCCTGATGGGGATAAATCATGAGACTGGGAGGAAGGCTAGTTTTCCGGGCCTAGATGTCATGAATGATTTCACCATAGAGGCGTGGATACGCCCCGATTATGGTGGGGTGATTGCTAGCAAGGATGACTTGTTCTCCCTCTCTCTCGGGACTGTAGGGGGTGCAGGGCCTGCTACTTTCACTGTGACGGCGCAGACCCCTGCTGGTAGTCGTAAAGTACATTCTATCTCGTCTGCCCAGAAGACTAGTAGTGGGTATGAGGGGGTCACCTTCCCTGTCAAGAGCCACTCATCCCTTACTAGTGATGACTTGTCACGCTCTAGTTCTCCTTTGATACACGTCGCTGGGGTATTTACCAGCAAGCGTATTTCGCTTCTCGTCAATGGGCAGACAGTCGCTAGTCGTCGGATGCCTACCGCCTTGACCTGTAACAACTCATCTTCAGAGTTCCTCATAGGAGGGAAGGGTGGCGAGTTCCGTGGTTTTATCGAGAGTGTGCACTGGAGGAAAGGGGTAGACCAATCGGCTATCCAGACAGTCCCTCTCATGAGAGACACTAGTACAGTGGCGCTTTGGAGGTTCGAGGAGGAAGTGGATACCCCCGATGATGTATTCCACATCAAGAGCAACGTGGCTGCAGGTGATACTTACATCACATTGGATAGTACTCAGATACAGACACTATACCGATTGATTAGTGGGAAGTCAGACACCTTCACTGGGACTTACTCAGTCCCTTCACTCGGTTCTTACAAGGTGGCTAACAACAAGCACAGTGGTGGTGCACAGGTCATCGACGTGGCTCACAGTGCATGGAATCTCCTCATCAACCCGACATCGACGGATATCAAGACTGGCAAGCCTAACAGCAAACCTCCAGAGAGAGTCAGAATATCGAGTTTGAACGCTAGTAACTACAGGGTCAGTGTGACTAGTGTTCATTTGGATTTCGATACTAGTGCAGATACTGGTAGTAGGGGAGTATTACACGCTAGGACAGCCTTTGATGCTACTAACAACTTAGCACATGACAGTACGTGTGTAGCCCTCAAGTCTGATTATCTGGTGGATGCGGGGAGTGATGATGATGTGCAGACACACGGTCTGGGTTCCCAAGCCATTGATACTACTGGTATCATAGTGCAGGATGAGGGACCTTTCGGTCTACATGGTTATTTGCTCAATCGGGAGATGAGTATCAATGATTCGAGTAATCCTTTTACAATCTCCAGTGTGAATTGGGGGGTGTCTACCAAGTTCGCCATGGGGCATACTGGTAGACACACGTTCAATGATGTACCGGGTCATGATTATCTTCGTCTGTTCCCTGATGGTAAGGAAGTAGTGACACAGACGATAGATGGTCTCGCTGATAGCATCTCTGGTATGTATGACGGGCAGAACATGGGGCTGAAGCAGCAAGTACCTGCTGGTACCCCAATCTCAGTCTACAAGAGAGGAGGCAACTTACGCCCATCTCTGGTCCTAACTAAGAGTACAGCCAAGCAAGTAATCCGTAATGGGTTGTCATCCTTAGACCCTGACAGGGATGGCATTATTGCAATAGGGGGGTCTGGTTTCGATATTCGCCCCTTCTTACTCAAGGGCCATGCGATAGATGGAGTGACTCAGAACGATGATGTGTATGCTTTGCATCTGGCACCGGAGAAGACATCCAGAATCGCAGTGCTTGAGACAGGGGACTCTGACTTCCCCATGGTTGAGATTCATTACAACGGGATTGATTTGACAGGTGATACCATGGGGACGTCCGGCCCTTGCCTGTTGGTGGAGAAGACTGTCCCTTCTGGTGGCACTGTCATCAATAGCAAGAGAGTTGCGGCTACGATAGCCTCTGCTATCTCTGGAGGGAAGAGTCTGCATGCTCCCGGTGCACTACTCTCATTCAGCATGAATATGATGAGAGAACTACCTCTTAATTTCACTGATTATTCACTAGTGGGTGACAATACAGGGGGTACTATGCATGAGATAGAGTTGGATAAGAGCCATATCCCTTCTAACTACACTCCTAGATTGGCTACTGATGACCCACAGAGCCCCCCGTTAGGAATCCCATCAAGCCATGTTGACCACACTGACCACCCGTCAGTCTACCATAAGATGATAATGAGGCCCAATAATAGCCTGTTGAAGTCCACAGAGTCCTCCACTGATGACGCTAATGAGTTCATGTTGAGCCCAGTGAGTGGTAATGAAGGCAATGGTTTGTTCGTCAACCGTGTCTATGAGAGTTTCGATATCATCACGAACTACACAGAGGGGTCTAGGGCTATATTGGTAGTGCAGCCTTCAGACCGGGCCCGTAGCCTAGTGCTTGGTAACATCACCAACACCTCGGGTGACCCTCTCTTCCTCTCTAGTGAGTTCCTGATGAGTAGAGGGAGGGTGGTATCATTCGAGGAGAGGAAGGGGCAAAGTGGTCTCACTCTGGACATGGAAGCCAGAGGGCTCATGGATGACATCGCCTCCATGGAAGCGCAGTACAGCGGTACAGGAGCACCTGACTCCACCATCGTCAAGGAGGTCAGTCCTGACGCCCCTGTGGTTAGCGTCACGCTAGGTGGTGCAGGGCAAGGGGCGGTGCTGACTCAGCCCACATGGGACAAGAGCGTTCTGAGTCGCATGGGGTGGTCTTCCAGAAGGGATGGTGCTGCTACCATTGAGGTCATAGAGAACTCCTCCTCCTACTACGTGGAGTGTGGTCCTCTCAATAACATGGTAGGCAAGAACAACGACGCCAATAGCATGAACGCTGCTATCTCATTCCCTCCTAGGGGTAGGGTGTATCTCGCCTCAGGTGCTAGTTTCGAGTACTACAAACTGTATCAGAACAAGTTCTACTTCCATTCGGGTACCAGCAATGCAGGGACAGGTAGGTTCCTAGACGCCGAGGGCGGTGAGCAAGTAGGGTTTGCTGCATGGCAGAGTGCTACTGGTTTTGACAATGGGGTTACGATATACCCCGACGATAAGTTCGATGATGACAGCATCATCCCCGATGGGACCACGTTGAATGACAGGCTGTTCCAACAGATGGGTGGTGTCTCCCACGACTACCAACTAGGGACTCAATACTCCAGCACACGTGCCATGGTGGAGGTCCCGGTGTTCTCCAACCAGTTCTTCAGTGATTCCGGCGCTGGCACCTTCCCATCTCCCGGCAACAGCATGAAGTTGCATGTGGATGCCACCATGACGGCTCATACGTGGGCGCCTAACCCTGTGGGTAGGAGGCCTAGTGAGTTCTACCCTCCTGACAGGGATGTCGAAGGGCCATATCACAAGCGATTGCAGGACGGGGACTCGGTCGTCGCCATGCGTATCAACAAGGTCGAAGGGGAGAAGGCCGCACTTGGTTCCATCAATATAAGCAGTGCTGGTGGCCACACTGGTGAGGTTTTCGGGGCTACGTTCCAAGATAGGAAGCAGGTAGGTTTTACCATCACAGACGCTTCTGGTACTACGAAGAACTATGTCAAGGCTAAATACTACAACGACACTGGGTTCCCGAAGAACTCAGTAGTATCAGGCGCAATCAAAACTGTCGTTATTGTGAATGGAGGCTCTGGTTATGGAGTACTAGAGGGCGCAACTCCGAAATATACTACTAGCACTACAGGTAATGGTGCTACGGGTTCGACTTACTCTGCTTGGTCCGTAACAATCTCTTCTGGTGCGGTCGCTACTGTCTCTCACGGCTCTGCTACTGCAGCAGGGAAGAACAATGCAGTGGGTGACATTATCACGATAACCGCACCTGTTGGTGGAGGAACTGCTTGTACTCTGAGAGTGACTGAAGTGTATGATGATTACGTAGTGATAGGCAACGACCCTCCAACAGTTGAATTTCAAAATCATGATTGGTATGTGGAGTGGGCGCAGAACTTCAGAGATGCGGTCCATTCTGCGAATGGTCACAATGGGACACTTCAGGTGACATCGTCACCTAGTGGCAAGGTGAACATTCAAGATACAGTCTTAGGGAACCAGAGCGATGATGGCTCAATCGTAGCGACTGGCTGGCCTACCAATGCATCTGGGGAGGCGCCTGTCATTACTCAACTCGCTCGCTCTACCTACCCGAAGGTCTTCGTGGAGGGGTTGGTTGACAGGGTACCTACTAACATCACTCTGGATGTGACAGGCACTGAGCGCAAGTTCAGGGGTATGAGGGCACAGCCACGCTATCGGAGGGTATTCAGACCTGATGGGGAATGGGGTCTGATTCGGTCAGTGACTGATACCACTCTTGATTACTTCGAGGTGGAGCAGTGGAGTGATAATTTCCTAGACGGTCTATCAGCAGGTAGTGTCCTATCCCTCCTACCATACTTGGACTACTCTGGTCGCCCCATCAGGGATGACACTAGGGGGCTGAGCAGCGCTAATGAGTTCCGACGTCCCTTCTACCATGACCGAGCCAACGTGCAGACACAGGGTGGGAACATCGACTATGGCCTGCGGCAGTATGTCAGTGCTGTGGAATTCAAGGGAGGGCCTACCGCCAACCCCCACGCTAAGAGGATACAGACTGGTGTTGGTACCCTGACTGTTGCCAAGGACACTGGTTCGGGTAACATATGGGTCATCAGCAGTGACACACTGCCCATCACTAAGACCACTACCACATTCACTGCGACCAACTCTCGCACAGGGTCTCCTGTGACATTCACCCATAACACTGCTAGTAGTGCGACGACAATCGTCCTCTCCAGTGGGAGCATCGCTGTTGGCGACACTCTGACTCTGAAGACCGGGACTACGAGACTGAACAGGACATGGAACTACCCCTACGCACCGGGTGGATTGCGTAGCGGTGACACAGTGTGGATGAACATGCATTACACCAACCCCCATGCCATAGACGGGATGTTCTGCAAGAGCAGGGGTGTCTTCAACGAGTACGAGGTCTGGAACGAGTTCAATGGGGGGAAGGGTGGATTAGGCACAGAGGCGAGTGACACCCTAGCATTGGAGAACTTCCTAATCGGTGACACGTGCCGTGAGACTGCTATCAATTTCGTGCAGCACGTGAACAAGACTGTCTCCTTGAACTGGCAGCAGTTGGGCTACTCCTCTGCCACTGCACCCACTGTCGCCTTCGTAGACCCCTATCTGGACACTGACGGGCATGCTAGGGTGCTCCTATACGATGTGGCCCATGACCGTGAGTTCATCGCCTTCCATGACCTGCTGATGCAAGTGCAGACTAGTCAGGCTACTCCTCAAATCAATGGTCTCGACGTCGCTGCTGGCTTTCGCAGTCAGATTGACACGAGTAACAGGTCCACCTTCATAGAGAGCGCTTATGCCCACCGCTCGTACTTCCTCCATAATCCCTCTGTCGCTGCCATAGACCGAGATGATGTCCACCCTCACTATGTCACTCACGGCTCATCCTCGATAGCAGCCGCTACAGGCAGGTTATCAGAGGAGACGGTGTCCGTGTCCTCGGCAGAGGGCAGGCATGAGGAGACTACCTCTGAGTCTGCGTCCAATTACTCCTACAACAGCACGTTCTTCGACACTCCAGATGGCACTAGGGCCATCCCAGCCTTCCTCTGTCTCAAGGGTATTAGGAACACCCCACACGACCTGTCCTCCCATAGCGAGAGTCGTCTGGAGAACCTGCCTCAGTGGAAGGACATGGACTTCGTCAGGAGACATGAGATAGACTTCGGCTCCATCGCACTGAAGGACGGGGTAGCAGATATACAGTCTGCAGCAGAGGAGATAGTCAGGCAGATTAACCAATCGGCTGCACTGCAAGCGAGCAAGGATGGAGGCTCTGCTCACGACCCTGCTGCGTTCTGGGACCCCGTCTCCGCTGGTACTAGCGATAGGGGGACCCACATGGGCTATGTGCGTGCTCACCTCGGTAGGTCAGTCAAGGACCTCGATGGTAATGAGGGATACACCGTCGTCATACACAGCACCATACCCGGTGCTAGTGGGAGGAACTTCTGCGTGTGGTTGGATAACAGCACTGGTCAAGTCCCCTACAAGCCAGAGTACCTAGTAGGGCATGGGGGTCGTTTCCGTAGTCAGTGGTGCTTACCCGTAGAGGGAGAGGATGAGAACATGCATGCTGCTCCCATGCCCATCAACAAGAATGGGCGCCCCTTCGCCCCTATCACTACGCTGCGTCAGTTAGTGCCCTCTGATGACGAGCAAGACAGCCTCGAGGGGAATCTCCACTACGGGTATGAGCCCTCTGTGGAGAGCGCTCACATGGATGGCAATGATGAGATTACAATAGGCAGGGTTGCGAACACCGTCTATGGTGAGTCCTTCGAGTCACAAGGGCAGAACATGAAACTGGTCGAAGGGCTTCGTACAGGCACTAGGGCTCAGGCGAGGGTGAATTTCGGTGGATTGGTCGCTAGTGGCATACCCGGCTGGGCCCCAGATGCAGGTAAGTGGGGCTTCGGGGAGGACAACTCCACTGGGCGTTTCGATAAAATCTACAACCCTGTAGGCCCTTCTGCCTATAGCGCCCATGTCCCATCGTCTGAGAAGACCGTCGTGTCTGACAGGCAGTTGTACGGGCTTCGATTCACAGACCACCGTGCTGTGGACCATACTATCCGATTCATATACAGGCAGTCAGGTCAGAAGTTCTCGGGGAAGCATACCCAACTCCCTACTACATTGGAGAACGAGGTACTCATCTACTTCGATGACAGGGATGTCAGTCAAGGTGGCTTCACCATAGGTAAGAACATGAGGGGTAGCATCCACCCTGATAGGGATGACTACCCTGCTCAGTCTTGGAGGGGAAACCTTTGGAAGGCAGTGAAATCACCCGCCAATGCCTATGGTTGCACCACTACCAAGTCTGGGGATGCTATCACAGTCACCCTCGTAGACCCAATGCCTGATTATAATGATTCAGCGAACGGGGGAGGTGCGATAGACATCCTTGGTTTCCTAGGCTTCCCAGAGAGTGGATTGCTCTCATACACGGATACCAACAACTCCGGTCATACCACTACCATAGTGCGTTACACCTCACGAACCAAGAACAGTGGCGCCATCACAGATGCTACTTGTGATTACAACGACGACCCCACTATCACCATGGATAGCACTGCTAATCTGCTAGTGGGGATGAGGGTCGAAGGCACTGGTATCCCCGACGGGGCAACCGTAGCGAGCATTACAAACTCTACTACATTTGAGTTGAGCGTTGCTACTACTGGTGGCTCAGTGACCAATGGCACTCTGACGTTCTCAGGCCCTCATACCTTCTACGGGGTATCGGGGCCTAACTTCAGCAGTAGTAGCACCACTTACTGGGGTAGTAGTGCCACTAATAATCTCACTGAGCCTAATACAGATGGTAGTAGGAACATCACCATCGGCCCAGTCATGATTAGCCCCAGTCTGAACTGGACCAGTCTTCTCACGGACGAGGTCATAGCGGCGGCTGTGGAGCATGCCATGCTGGTGAACCCCAATGATGAGAGCCATCTCGATATCAGTGACATGTATGCCACGGATGGCAGGACCTTCAAGGACTGGATGGGTGATGGTGCTAAGACTGCAGTGACCATCACCACACTGAATGACAAGCAGGAAGTGACCCCTCTCAGGGACCTCTTCTCTGTCACTAGGCGTAGGGACTTAGGGCTACTAGCGTCTTGCTTGGAGAGCAGCACAGCAGGGACTGAGGCTTTCAGTCTCGCTGAGATTGAGTCTGGCAAGCAGAACTCCGTGGGTTACATCCCACACACACTGCTTGATATCACCAGCAATGGTAGGGGCCCTAATGCCAACACTGCCACCCCTGTGCTCATCAATAGTGCTAACCAATCAATAGACACGACTGCTTGGAAGCAGAACCTGCAAGGAGACAGGTACCAATTCTGGCCGGGTGACCACATACTCCCTCATATCGAGACCCATGTCGTGCAAATCAACAGCATCCCTATCGCTCCGTCTGACAGCAACGTCTACAGTAACAACATACGAGTGGTCTCACAGAACCATGGTGGCTCTGACAGGATAAACCACATGTTCATGGGCGGGCCTGTGGTGCAATACGGTGCAGGAGAGCACGAATACAGGACTAACCAGCCGAAGAGGTATGTTGAGCGTCGGAAGATGTATCTGTCTGAGGGGGAATACATCACAGCAGAACCTAGGGCCTCTTCTTCTACCACTGCTTACTTCTGCTATGAGACTGAGCAGAAGGACAGTGATGGTAAGGACAAGGTGAAAATCACATCTGCTAGGCTCCCTCTCTATCTCTACAGTCACTTGGATGTGAATCTCGACGGGTATCGTCTCGCAGGCAATGAGTACGGGGAGCCTCTCACCTACTTCAGAGGGGGTCAGGAGAGCCCAGACCACAGCGTCCCCCTCTATTTCGGTGGGGGTTTCAGTGGTCTCGTCATGGACATCAACGACGGTACCCAGAATGACTACACCGAGGTCTACTCACATCCCTATGCGTCAGGTCCCACTGGCTGTTCTGGTTTGCAACAGGTGGGAGAGAACATGGGTGCTCATGCCATCCTAGATACCACAGCAATGCTGGCCATGTACCCCGGAACTGCTCTACTGAACCAACACCGAGGTGAGAACACACCTCCGTTCATGAATGTGGATGCTGTACTAGCCCCTGATTTGAAGGCTGGTGCCTCTGCCCAGACTCTGGGTATATCCTCTAGCAACAAGATTTCCATCTTCAACAGCAGTGTGGAGCCCATCCCTCTCACACACCCCACTCCTGTGGTCTTGCGTTTCGCTCACCCCTATGCGAGGTACTCAGACGCCACTAACGAGGTAGCCTACATCGTATTCGGGCCCGGACAGTCTGTACCCAAGCACTACAATCAGTACACTGGTGCGGGTACCGTAGAGCCTGCTGCTAGCCAGACTGTCGCTAACAAGGTGACGCATGTCCAGAGGGATAGCACTAACGTCTACTTCTCATCTGGTACCGCACCCGGTTCGCACCTGCCTAACATGATGGGTGTGACTCCAGTCGAACACAGCGCTTCTGCTATCTTCAATTACATGCCACCTAGTCTTACTTATCAGAAGACCGGCGTCTACCCTTATGGTATCATGAGGAATTGGGAGCCCGCATATGGTGCTCCTAGTACTCACTACGCTGGTGGGGATGCAGAGGACGCCCGCCTAGTGACAGGGCATTTCGGTGATGCCAAGCAGAATAGCGGGAAGCCTACATCCCACCCCTTCAGCCATGGTGATTACAATACCAGATGGCATATGGACGGGGGGTTCCCTGCTGGTGGCAACTGGTTCGACTACGCTGTGAGGAAGAACCCACCCCATCCCACGACCAGTGAAAGCACCAAGCATCTCCCTAATAGCAGGACTCACTCACTGGACAGTCAGACTATAACCCTTGGACTGCAAGCCAGTATGTTCCGGGTGGGGTATCTGGCCCTGACTACTTACGACTCTAATCTGTCTGAGACTGACCCACCGCGAGATGTCTTCATAGTGGATGCCACCAGAGTGCAGAACTCAGAGGAACTGGGTGCTGTCATCTCTGCTGCTGTCAATTCCTACCCCGGCGAGGGGAATCTGAAGGCCATTGGTGGTACGTTCCTGCCATCCTTCCAAGATGCGGTACGCCAAGACCGCTACTCATGGGTGGATATCGGTAACATGAGCAGTTATGACCCCGGCAATGCGAAGATAGTCACCAGTCAGACCCTCCCCCCGAGCCTGCCCACCAATGGTTGGATGCGCTTGAAGAAGATGTCAGGCTCATCGGATGGCAGTAACACCAATTCCTTCTATGGCTATTACTCAGGCTACACTGCTACCACAGGTGGTGCGCCTATCGCCTCCCTAGCAGTGAATGCAGGAGGGAGCGGTTACAACAACAGCAGTGCAGTGTCATTCTCAGGTGGTGGTGGGAGCAGTGCTGCGGCGACTGCTACAGTCACCTACGCTGTGGCTAGCCTAGGCCATTCTGGTGGTTCTGGTGCTTATTCTTCCAGTGAGACTGGTGGCAGCCTCACCTTCTCAGGTGGTGGTGGCGCGGGCGCTGCTGGGACATACACCACTTCCAACGATGGTGCCAACATAGCCAGTCTCGCAATCGCTAACGCAGGCACTGGATATACCCACGGCTCCGCTCTCACTGCCAGTGGTGGTGGGGGCTCCAACTTCGCTGGTACAATCACAGTGGGTCGTGCGTTGCAAGGTACTCTCTCAGTGTCAGGCGGTGCATCTCAGACAGCCTCTAGTGGCAACCTGTCATTCTCGGGTGGGAGCCCGGCCAGTGCCGCTACTGGTACATGGACTGCTAATAGCAACGGTGCACCTGTCTCCAGTGTCAGTATGACCAACAACGGCAGTGGTTATTCCTCAGCACCCACTGTATCATTCTCAGGTGGAGGTGGTTCTAGCGCAGCAGGGACAGCAGTGCTAGGATACCCTCTCATCACTGGTGGTTCCTCTAGCAGTTTCAATATCGTTACTGGCAGTGGTAATTCCGTCAGTGCTGCTAGCGGGTCCCTCTCCTTCTCAGGAGGGGGTGGGTCAGGCGCTGCGGGGACATGGACAGGTATAGGGCAGGGCGCTCCTATCGCTAGTGTCGCAGTAACCACTGACTCATCAACAGGCCCTTCCTACCCTACAGATGGGAACAGTTCGGCGGCTACTATCAGCAGTCATGGTAATGATGGTGGGGCGAACTTCGCAGGGTCATGGATATTCGGCTATCCAATACATGAGACCAACCCTTTCAGTGTGAATGGCAGTGTTCAATTCAGGTCGGACACTGGTAGTTACGAGGATGTCTATCTCAAATTCCTAGTGGGAAGTACCGTAGGTGCCAGCGTGACAGCGAATTGGTCGCTGACCGCTAGTGCTGGTAGCACTTATGGGAAGACGCAAAACACTGCTGCTTCAGGTACTTTCACGACTGATTCTAATGGTAAGGTGACAGCAGTGACAGTCACGACGAGAGGTCAGGGTTTCATGGAAGACCACATAAACAGCGGCAGTTTCAATCTGACAATACTAGGCACTGGTGTACCACCTGCCATGTATGGACTCTTCACTCTAACAGGGACTGAGTACAGTTCTTTCACGCCAATTTTCGCTCTCAGTACGACTCGAACAGGTACTGTGAAGCACTTCCATGTGACCAACGGTGGTAGTAACTACACGAGCGGGGCTGGTCTACCAACCATCACCTCAGTCTTCAATGTCGCCAGCACATCATTCACCTTGGGCACTCACACTAGTTGGATAATCACCCACGCTTCTCTGGCCCTAACCAACGCAGGGCAGGGTTATACCAGTAGCCCGACAGTGACTATCAGTGGTGGTAGTTGGACTGGTAGTATCACCGGCAAGTTGAACACTAGTTCAGGACGGGTCAATTCAGTCACCATAACCAATGGTGGCTCAGGTTATTCCACTCCCCCTACGGTGTCCTTCTCTGGTGGTGGGGGGTCCAGTGCAGCAGGGACAGCAGTCATTGGGACAGTGACCTACACTCTCGCATCTGCGACTATCACTGATGGTGGTTCGGGTTACACCTCCGTCCCTACCATAACTACTGGTGGTGGGGGCACTATCTCTGGGGCATCGCTGGCATCGACTGGGTACATCAAAGCCACTACCATCAGTAACAATGGCACTGGCTACACCAGCGACCCTACGATTAACATTGCAGGTGGTGGTTCCAGTGGGTCAATCACTCCTACTCGAGGGACAGAGACACGCTCTCTGTCTGGGGTCAGCCTCACCAATGGTGGCTCAGGTTACTCCTCAGCGCCTAGCGTGTCCATAGACCATGGTACAGTCACTGCTACTCTGGCTGCGACAGGTCCTGTCACTGGGATATCCCTGACCAATGCAGGTAGTGGTTACACCTCACCCCCGACTATCAGTGTCAGTGGTGGGAACGGTGCTAGTATAGGAGCAACCCTCCAGTCCACCAGTTTCTTCACATTGGGTGCTAACTACCGCAGTGGTACTACGCGAGTGGAGAACCCGATGGCGACGGGGACTGCAGACGCTGCATCCCTCTCCGACACCTACAAGATTCTAGTGTGGAGCAAAGCAGGTAACTTGAGATGGAGCAATGGTGGGCCGGAGACCCTGTATAACAGCGTGCCTAGCAGTGATACCGACAGCATCTACGACCAGTTGGCTGCTACTCAAGTGCACTTCTCAGGTCTGGTGGATGCGATAGACAGGACGAGGCCCATCGGTGCTGTCGGTTGGCATGGTGAGAGGTACTCCAAACTGAACAGCCTAGTGATTCCGGGTACTAGCCCTGCTAAGATAGCATCAGGCCTAGGTGCATGGCACCCCATGCTTGGTACCAATCCATATGGTGGCAACATGACCTGCCATGCACGAAATAGTTTCCCGTTCACTACAGTGAATGACACGTCCTACACCCCGGTAGGATGGGATGGGACAGGGGAGAGGAAAACCCCTAGTGGTATCCACCCTCGTCATTATGTCATCCTCTCCTACGAGGGGGAATTGCCTATCGTCGCAAGGGCAGACAGAGATGGGTTGCTCCTAGCCGGTGACATGCTGGACAAGAAGTGGAACAATGGACCCGGAGGTACTGTAGAGGTATCACATGCTGCACGGCATAACAATGATAGGTTCGTGGCATACGCCCATGGTGGTCCTCACGTCGATGCTCAGTTCGCTACTGGTTTCGCTATCCCAGCGAGCGGTGATGGTGAATGGGCTGCTAACGCAGCAGTCAGCAATGAGTTAATGCCCATGGAGACATGCATATTCCCAACTGGGGACTTGTTCTTTGACACTGAGGAGAACCCCGGTGTCAAGCACTACCCTGATGAGGCCCCTCTCCAGCATCGAACGACCACTCTGAAATCCATCACTCAGGTGTATGATGCTCCCTTCTCCTTCTGGGGAGACAGGTCAGCCGCTCGTAACTTACTCTCCCAGCATGTGGTGTGGAAGCGCATGGATGGTGGTAATCTCTGCATGCCTGCTAGCAATGCCAGAGGCTTGGGTGCTGTACCTTGGGTATGGCGCAAGGTTGGAGGCTCTTACGTGAAGTTCGGTGAGACTATCTACGGTAACAACAGATTCTCCTTCGAGACTACCAATGCTGCTATGTTCCCCATCATACAAGCACAGGAACTGAGTCAACCACATCTAGCCGAGCAGTTCCCCATAGATTTGAAGAACGCTCTAGCCATACCCAACGAGGAGATGCAATTCGAGACTATCACAGTACTGGATGATGCTGGTGAGGAGCATAGGATAGAGGGTGGTTCACCATTCGGTACCATCATCCGTGACTTCCAGAGGGTGAGTGAGAGGGAAGTCCAAGGACCAGCCCTCGCAGGGAGTGGCAACAAGCCTACGATAGAGATAAGCAAGCCAGACGCTGATGCCATTCCGGGCAACGTCGTGGTACGTAGTGGCTTTGACAAGGTGCAAGCCTATCAGCATGAGAGCATGGGTACAGGTGGGCTTCAGAGACCTGACTTACCAGATGCCCTCGTCAAGGACAATTTCGATAGCAGCAATACCAATCCAGAGACTGCTCCTTTCTATGAGAACAGGGGTTATGAGAGGATAGACACTCGGGCTGACGAGTATCCGAACAGCCGCACTGGTGATATCACAGACCAGTCCTTCTTGGAGACGTCCTACGAACCACACGACCGTGCACTGTACTTCCACTTGACGAAGAAGTCCTTCTCATATACTGAGCGGCAGCCTCTAGGATACAGTGGAGGGGTCCTGACACACAACCCTCTCACTTTCGTATCAGTGAATGGTGCTGTGGTCACAGTGAACACCACAGTCAATTCAGACATATGGAGAGACGAGCAGTTGCCTGATGGTAGGTCCTTCTTCACTGTCAATGGTCACGTAGTCTCTTATACTGGTGTGAGTGGCTCCACGTTCACTGGTTGTAAGTACAGTGCTGGTTTCACAGCATCATCCGGTAACGCCTTACTCCCTTCCTTCTTCGTACCTTCAGGGACCACCCGTCACTTCGCGGCACGTCGTCTTCGAGACCACGCTGAAGTCAGTGGAGAGAGTCCAGACAAGAAACCGATTGATTGGATGGGCATTGCCACCAATGCTAGCCCAGCAACAGCCATAAGAAGTGACCGTTTGACACCAATGCCCTTACCTAGGATGGGGCATAACTATGTAACTCCTACGATGGCTATGATGCCGGGACACCTATCTCACCCGTTGTATCAGAAGGTCTACAACCTCAACAGGGCCTATCACCAAGCAACTACCTCCTTGGAGAGAGAGTTGGGTTACACGAAAGTCGGGTACAGCCTGACAGGGGGCACCAGCGGGGATGGTGTGTTGGAAGAGGAGGACGGTATCCCTCAGAATGCCCTCATGTGGTTCTCATCCACCTCTTCACCACACCCCCCATCTGACATACACGGTAGTGGTTTCACTCTGATGACAGAGACGAAGATGAAGTATGACGGCTACGGGATACTGGCCTATGACGATGAGAACAAGAGCGGGGACCATCGCTTGAAACTAGAGGTGGGGACGAACTACAGTACCCATTGGAACTTCCCCGACCCCATGGAGGCAGGGGCTTATCAAATTGTCATTCAGCCTAACCTATACTCACAACAATTGATGGGGTTCAGTGACAACTACGACTTCGGTGCTGATTCTGGCACTAAGTACCCACTCCTTACTGACGCTCAGGTGGCTACTGTGATAGCCTTGCAGTGGAATGGTACTGCGTATGACTTCATACTCTCCCATGCTCTGAAGGCTGACGTTCGTGGATGTGAGGTCTACCTCAATGAGGTCATGCTGGACATCGACCCCTCACCGAACCAGCAGTTCACCAACTTACCACCACTCGCCCTGTATAACCCATTAGGAATCAATGAAGGGACCTCTCCAATGTGGAGTAGGAAGAGCCTGCCTTACAGACCGGGCATGTTCAGACCCGCATCGCCGGGTTACACCCTGACCGTCCCTTGGTGGGCCCCTGCTTTGAAGAGCAGCACTGCCTTGGCATCCACTAACGCCTATCGAATGCAGGAGTGGAGCAGACCGGAGGACTATTACCTATTCAGCAAGAGTGGCTATGGTTCCATTGGTTCTCAGATGGTCATGAATGGCTACCCATCCTATGCCATACATCCTTACACTCACTCCTACATGTCCTATGTCCCGAAGTGTAAGGTAGTGAGTGCAGACCAAGGGAACACGCAGATAGTGGTGGATAACAACGCCCTCTTCCCTGAAGTAGGTAAGAGGTATGTCGGCAATAGAATCGTCGTAACAGGTAGTGATGGGGAGCAGCACAAGGCTCGTTATGGTTGGAGGGGGGTGTCTAGCGGGCAGGCTAGTCAGACCACGAATGTATTCTATGACCTCTCCCCTGACGATGCCACCTTGTTCTATGCAGCCTGCACTGCAGGGGCAGTAATCACCCTGACTGGAGAGCATGACACCCTAGGTCCGGGTGAGATATTCACCAACAGGGATGCTAGTGTCTTCGCTCATCAAATCGAGTCCCTCCAGAGTGGTACTCAGGATACACAGACGAGCCACCTACCTGATGCCTTCCTATCCATGTGGCACTACAACCTAGGTAGGCCTATGACATACTACTCAGATAGCAGGACTAACATGGGAGATGCCGCTGTGGATAAGAAGCCCTACAACCACCTCCCTGAGCACTTCGAGACTGTACGCTATCAGAACTTCACCTATGTAATCAGCGATGGTCCCTTTGACTTCCGTGGGTATGTCAGGGATGTCAGCAATAGCAAGGACTCATCCATATCCCCTGATGGATTGACAGATGCCAACGCCCAAGCGAGGAAGGATACCAGTGTCAATACTCGGAGGCATCACTACGGTTCCTTCTGGCCGGGTGGTTCTAGGTTTGGTGCACAGGCTAGTGACTTGGCTTTGTGGGGCACTGCAGCGCCCGGTTGGGGACGCTTCTGGGATAGCAGTCTCGTCTATCAGGAGAGTGGGACTGCGGCGGAGTTCGGGGTGCAGACTAGGACTGCAATCACTGACTCAATCAGTAGTACCAATCACAAGAGACCTGCTAACTTCGGCTATAGGTTCTGCATCCGTCAGGCACCTAACAGACCACGCTGGGCGCTTTGGTCCACACAGGCTTTCGATGACAAGTACACAGTGAACAACCACTCGGGCTATCGCTTCGGTGTATATGTGCAGAGTGACCAGTTCACTACTAACATCTACACTAGCACATCAGCGACCAGTACTGCTACCAGAGCGAGTGGTTACACTGGCATGCTAGAGAGGGTCACCAATGCATCAGCGTTAGTCGGCTCAGACTTGAAACTCCAACAGGTGCGTTATAGCCATGGTAGGAGAATGACTAGGCCCTTCGGGTGTGCTGTGCGTAACTATGTGGCATACAACGTGGACAATGACACAGGGGGCCATCCTGTAGTACGCGCACATCAAGGTGACTATCTCTCTAATATGGGCAACGCCATCTCTGCTCTGAAGTCAGGGAAGAGGAGCCTCGCTCCTGCTATCGCTCACTACATGACAGACTGGTGGGGTAATACCACAGGGGAGGAGGTTAGGAGATTCCCTGTGAGGAGTTTCGGAGTACGGCCTGCATGGGACCCAGAGGATGCTTACCGTGCTACAGACAGGACAGTCTCTGCTCAGACCTTCGCTGCTCCACACAACCAAGGCTTGTCACGCGCCAACTTAGATGCTTTCAACCCTGCTACAGCCAAGAGAGTGGGGGATAGGGGTGACGGACGAGGAGTACGATGGCCTACTGCATTCAATGAGGACGTGCTTCAAGACATAGACATAGACATGCAGGGCAGTGGTCTGGTTCTCTCCCATGCTACTAGTGAGCCTTCTACAGGAGTAGGTTATGTGAGGCCACGTAATGATGATATCCAGACTAGTGAGATGAAGCGTGGTATCAGTCGTAGACTTGATGTTCACGCGACGGATGGTCTACTGAAGCCGGAAGCGATGGCTGGCTCTAACGTGGAGAAGGCGGTGGGAGACTTGCTCCCCGCATCTGAGAATCTACAAGACCCTATCTCTAGGATAGCCCCCCGTATTGGTCTTGATGTCAATACAGTTGGAGAGATTAATGATACGAGCAGTAATGAGTATGTTGCTCTAGCGACTGAGGCTCACAGCCTGCATACTGATAGAGGTGCAGGTAAGAGATTCACCCTCGCTGCTGGAGTGAAGACTGACACTCGAGCAGTTGATGACTACAGGCTGGACAGCCTCAACTTCTCCAATTTCAAGCAAGTCATGAGATTGAATCACACTCATGGTATCTGGCCATTAGGTGGGAACTTGGTTCTAGACCTGATGAACTACATGGAACCTGTCAGTGACCATGGTTGGGGTACTTCCTCTGGCTCTGCTAAGAGCAGCAACCCATACCAATCTGCCAATCATAACTCGATGTCTTACCAGACGAATGACACTGACACCAGTATCAAATTCCTCTTGCGTCCGGTCAGAGTCCTAGACCATAGGCACGTTGAGATATTCCGTGACCAAAGCAACGCCCTCTCTGGCACGGCTGGCGGGCGCTATGGTGTATTCACATATAATGCTCCTACTGCTAGAGCGGTTACCAGTTCCAAGTTCCTTAGGGCTACCAACCCCTCACCTACCAATGCGCCATACCCACCTTCCTACTTCTTCACCTCTAGTAGTTACACCACACCTTCCAGTGTAGGACCGAGGATTCCGGGTAGTGAGAGTAGTAGTTTCAACAATAGTCTGAAGCAGAGCGTTGCTAGGATTATCGTAGCGAACAATACCTTGCAACATCTCCGAGGAGATGCAGCACGTAGTGGTGACTTCTCCATCCAACCACGTTACACTCAGTCCATCTATCCCGGTGATGACCTCAATAAGAGTGACCATTCTAGTGAGAGCAGTAGGGATGACAATGAGGTGAATGGCTAATGCCCGGTGTTACTGTATTCCCTACTCTAACCACTGCTAATTCCAGCACTGTCGCAGTGTCTGGTGGTAAGCAGGACGGGGAGAGGACTACCGTCACATCTCGTGTGAGTGAACCAGTGTTCGTGGATAATGCCATCTACCATGCCATCTATTCTAAATCCACAGACCCTACAGGACGGCAATTCACTGTCACTAAACCGCTCAGTAACGACTTCCAAGTCACTCACGGTAAGAGATATTCTTTCGTAGAGGAGGAGGATGCTTTACTAGTCACTCATAAGAACATTGATGGTATCAAGAGCACAGTCCCTGCATTCTTCAATGATGCACGAATGGAGACAGGTGAGACTGCTCCAGTGCTCCTCTTCGCTGGTAATGATTTCTTGAGAGTGGACAATATCACTACAGCCACAAACGGCAGTCGTCTCAATCTGACTAACATGAAAGGACAGACTCTAGAGCAGTTAGGTCTGAGACTGCAAGGTAATGAGTTACGAGCAGGGCAGTTAGTAAATGTGGGTTTGCGTTCAACAGATATAGTCCTACGGCTCTTCCGTGGTAAGCAGCACTCTCTGAATTCAATATCGTTAGGTCGCCCTATCACTGGTTCTAGTATGACATCCACTACTACTTACAAAGGTAATAATAGCCTCTCACATTCTAACACTTTCATCTCTAAGAACTTCCGGTCATCGACCATCCCTAATGTGTTGAGAGCGATAGGCAAGCATGACCATTACAGTATGAATACAGATAGGTTTGGGAATTTTATCTATACGGATAGGGGTTTCAAGGAGACTGGGGAAGAGTTACTGGGTACAATAGCAGGGGATGTTTCAGAGAGCAATGTCGCAGATACCCCTAACAGGATAGTGGTGAGAGGTATATCAACGGCTCTCAATGACAACAATGAGGTTAGTATGGATGATGCAGAGAGACAGAAGATGGAGGGCTCTGTGAAATCAGAGACTTACTATGACCCTACAGCAACCTCTTTGTCTAGCACGAAAAGGGCTGCTAGTCTCTTGTTACGTCTGAATAGGAAGGCTAGTGGGTCTATCGAGGTGAAGGATGTACCTTCACAATCTAATCTGAGTCCCGGTGACATCATAAATTACATCCCTGATGCGGGGGCTGGGCGGAGAGAGGCTATACTGGAACTAGTTCATCGTTTAGATGATGCTAGAAGTGATTTCACATTGATGTCTTATGAGTCTGGGTTGGAGAGAGTGCTGAGTAACACGAACATATCCAGTGAGGAGCAGGGGGAAGAGGACGCGAGTGGTGGTGAGTTAGTGACCTCTAAGCGATTGTTCAATCTAGGGCATGCCGACCTGAGAGTGCACGGTGTCTATGAAAGGAGACTGGTGACCGTCAATAAGGCTAGATTGAACAGTAGTATAGATGGTTATACCTTTGCTAATTCTGGTAATGACATGCACTCTGGTTTCCTGATAGGTCATAAGGGTGTCAATGCTGGAGATAGTGCAGGGCGCTCGGCGCTGGGGACGGGGCTCACCCCTCGCATTACAGGGAGTAACAACGCAGGTACCATCACAGTGTCATCCACTGATGGCTTCCCTAGCACAGGTCACCTAATGATGCGGAAGACTACTACTGACTCTGTTCATGTGTCTTATACGGGTAAGACAAGCACAACCTTCACAGGCGTGACCCTACAAGCACCGTCTGGTGGTAGCATACCTACAGGGACTTGTGACATTACTCTCTTGCGAGCAAAGTCTCATGAAATAGGGGTAGTCAAGAACATCCCAGTTAGGAGGAAGATATAATGCCAATGCTTAATTCCATCAAGAGGCGCCTAGTAGAGCACTTGGCTACCCTAGTGAATGAGTTACATATTGGTAGTGATGGCACTGAAGCGAGTGCTAATGATGGAGGTGTCAGGACTCTAGGTATGATTACACCAACTGTGACTATCTTGGACGACCTCAGCCTGCAGGTGAGTGGGAAATTCGACACTTCTCATATTTACACTAGTAGTGTGCAAGAGGTTTATCTTCAATACAAAGACCCTAGCACTGGAGAGTTTGTCCCAATATACAGAGCGGCTCTAGAGCCAGTGAGTAAAGATGCCGGGAGTGAATTGACATTCTCATTCATCATGGAGGTGGATTGATGGCTAAGTCGTACATCTCCCAGAGACCTGCGAGACTAGCGGCTGCTAGGGTGAAGAGATTATCTAACAAGAATCTCAAGCGGAAGAAGCAGAAGAAGTACAGTCGGCATGCTAAAATCGGTGTACGCCGTCCGAAGATGCGTAGACAGATAGGCTTGACTAGGGTAACGAGGAATAGATAACATGGTAGATGCACTAGCAGGGCACACAGCAGCACAGAACACCCTCGGGTCTGAAGGCCTGCGAGATGGTGATTCTCTATCCTCTTCCACTCTATCTAACCTGCTGCAAGGCTTACGTGGCAATGGTATTGTCCGTCTTCAGGATACTGCTTATGGTTCTACTAGGAACGCTGTCAACACACAGCCCGGTGCGGTAATCAGGTCTAGTGCAAATACACTCACAGTGCAGGGGGGCTATGTTGTCTTGGATGGTGTACTCTATGAGTTCGCTGGAGGTCCCGGCGGAACTGCTACCGTAACAATAGGGACTCATGGTACTGGCACGGCTCTCGCCGCCTCAGGAGAGCAGTCGATGTATGTGGTCTATGTTGCCTCCCAAGGAGGACAGGCTAAGATACATGCCGATGGGGGGTCCCCAGTACAGACCACTACTGGGCTATACCCCCAGTTACCTACCCAATTCCTCGTAGACTATGACACAGGGGGTAGTATTAACAACGACCAAACGATGGTACTAGCGACTCTCCGTTGTTCCTACAACGCCTCTGGTGGTACTCACAAGGTAGATGTCCAAGAGGTCAATGACAAGAGGATATTCACTAGGGCCAACCCTATCTACATGACACCGCTCAGTTCTGGTACCATTGTCACAGATGGTAGTGAATTGAGCCAGATAAGCAGAGGTGCTGCAGAGGGAATCAACACTGCAGCGCAACTGAACGCCTTGTTCAGTGGGAACGAGGCTGGTGCTCTAGGGACCAACGCCAACGGGAGCGTGAAGATTGACGTAGGTGCCCTGTGGATGTCCACTGGACGGTCTGGGACAAGCCTAGGCTATGGTCCCGGCAATGGGTTAGACCGTGGTTCCAACAGGATGATGGATGACCTGTTCTTCGCTGGGCAGGAGAACTCCGAAGTCGGAGTAGTCACCAAGAGGCTCTTCACTGAAGGTGTGTCAGCCCCTACTGGCACTCTCAGCACTGCATCCTATACCATCAGTTCCCATGGTGACAAGTGGTTCATCTTCGCACCAGCCAATGGCGCCACGATAACCCTGAACCCAGAGAAGAGCGGGTCCAGTTACCTATTCCCCGAGGGGCATGTGGTAGAGGTTTGCAACAGCGCAGCCGCTAACGGTGGGAACATCGTCTTCGATTCTACTGGTCTCAACACCACACTCCTGCCTGACCAGAGAGCCACGTTCATCTACGAGGGTAGCACTTGGCTCAGGTGTGACTACCAAGCAGCCATCAGTACGATGGCATTCACCACTCTGACTGACACCCCTTCCTCGTTGGGTACAGCGGGGCAGCACATCAGAGTCAACTCTGGCGGCACTGCGTTCGAGTTCATTGACTCACCCACACTCACCACGGAGGAAGTCCAAGACGTAGTAGGGGGTATGTTCTCAGGCAATACTGAAACC
>Ga0209232_1000325_pt1 | contig 30598 bp, 51 predicted proteins | sample ETNvirenome_2_60_FD_184066 | JGI IMG/M metagenome (GOLD analysis project Ga0209232, IMG submission 184066) | Marine viral communities from the Pacific Ocean - ETNP_2_60 (SPAdes) (version 2) | ecosystem: Environmental > Aquatic > Marine > Oceanic | place: Pacific Ocean | collected 2013-06-22
AGACAGATGCAAAAACAGTAGAGGAAGCAGAAAAAGAAATATATGCGGTAAGCTATAAAGAGCTACCTAAAAAAGTAATTAATAAATTTTTAAAAATATGTCAGGAGTAATAGCAGCAATAGGACTTGGTTTATCTGCAGTTAGTTCAGGAGTTAGTTTCGCTCAAGCTGCTAAGGCAAGGCGTGAACAAAGAAAGGCTCAAAACGAACAAAAAAAATTAATGCAGAAAGCTAAGCAGCGTGCTGAGAAAAACTTTTATGATACATTAAACGTGCCAATAGATGCGTTTGAGAATCAGTTTAAACAGAACCAGCAAGTAGCAGCACAAGCATTAACAGCTCTACAAGAAGGAGATGCAAGAAACTTAGCAGCTGGTGTAGGTGGTTTACAAGCTGCCGCATCACAAGCGAATGAAGTTGTTCGTACAGGTATGCAAGACGCCTTATATGAAAATCAAAAGATGAAGGTTCAAGCTAAGGATAAAATCAACCAACAACTTATTGATATGGAAGTAGGTGCAGCTGCAGACCAAGCACAGATAGCAAGAGACTATGGAAGAGATGAAGCTGCTGGTATACAAGGTGGTATCACAGCTGCAGCACAAGCTGCTCAATCAGCATCACAGTTAGTTCCTTTATTTAGTGCAAGTAAAGCTGACAGGGCTGGGTCATCATTAGATGAAGCATTTGGTACAGGAGATGAATTAGGTAAGACTGTAGCTGAAGGTGGAACTGGAATGACATCTAAACAAAGATTAGATAAATTAGCTGGCTATGATTTTACTCCGAGAGAAATTAGAAGATTAACTCGAGGTGGTAAGCTTGATGTAGACGCATTCAAAACTTATGTTACTGGAACAGACGATAGGTTTAAAAACCTACAACAGGGTATTGGTGCTGTTACTGATTTAGCTTCACTACAAAAATTACTTTACGGATATTAAAATTAGGCTATGGCTGAGAACGTAACAAACAAGAATAAACCACAGGCTTCTAATAAATATTCTCTTTACGCTGGTAGAGAGGAAGCTGTAAATTGGGGGCAAGTTGCTGTAAACCTTACGAAAGGTTTAGAAACAATTAGAGACCAACGAGCTGCAGCTAAACAAAAAATTATAGATGACACTAACTCAGCAATGACTGAGCTTAGTGAAATCGCTGACGTTCAGTCAGGCTCAATGAACACTCTGCTTATAGATGGTTCAGACTTTTCAAAAAATACTTTACAAGCAAACATGGATTTAGTTAGACGTGGTCTCTTAGACCCGAAGGACTACATGTTAATTATGCAACAGCAAAAAGATGGTTATAAATCTTTGAGTAACTATGCAAAAAATTATGATGCCAAATATCAAGAAGGCATGGCAAGGATACAGGATGGTACTGCTTCAAACTTAGAGGAGTTTTTTAGAGGCACAGGTTTTAGTTTTGGTAATGTAAAGAATAAAAAACTATGGACGGACCCTGCATCAGGTGAATTGTTTTTAGTTGAGATGCAGCCCGACCCAAATAATCCAGGTAAATTTATATTACCTGACAGAGGCTCAATGCCAGATGCTTATTCTTCACCATCATCTATGGTAAACATGATAGGGTTTCAAGAAGATTCAGCAGACTTAAATGAAGATGTAAAAAATATAGTTACTAATAATTTAGCTGAGGTAGTTACTGCTACCATAACTTCTTACAATGTTTTATCAGGTGGTAAAGATGTAAAGAGTATTGAAGATTTTAGACAACTATTTGAAGATGTAGAGGGTGCAGGTTTTGAAAACGCAGATGGTAGTAAAATGACGTTCGATGACTGGATGACTCAACAGGCGAAAGGTGTAGTTGGGAACGCTAATAAAGCTGCAGAATATTTAATGAATGCTGGTATGGGTTATTCATTTACAATGGATGAAGCGGAAGCTGCGGCTGACCCTTTGAAAATATTAGCTAAGAGTGATGGTGGTCCACCACAAATTACTTTGACTGACGAGCAAATTAAAGCAGCAGAAAACTTAGCTAAGAATCAAATTAATTCTCAGTTAGATTCAGTTGTTAAAATAAATGCTGGTCTTGGTGGTCAACAAGAAAGAGCGGAAACTACTGGTGAAATAAATCAAAAAAATGTTGATGATAATGTTAACGGATATCTTAATGACTTGAATCGTGTATTAACTGACACAGATTTAGTATCTGCTGAATCACAATTAAAAAAATTAATACAACAAAGAAACGAACAAAACATTGATAAAGGTAATCCTGTAATTAATAATGTAGATATTACAGACGATATCATATTAATAGAGTTTGATGGTAGAGAGCCTATACAAATACAAAGAAGAAAATATAATGATGATGGTACAATAGCTGGAGAAACCACCTTACAAGAAGATATCGCTTCCCTATATGATGTGTTAAGTCCTTTCGGTGATAAAGAAGGATATGACTTGTCAACTACTGAAGTCACTAAGAGGATAGAGGATAACGTATCATTAGGTGACAGAGGTGAAAATAGAAATGTAGGATTCGAAGAAGCAAAAGAAGATGCTTCAACTGATAATACTTCAGCAAAAGTTTATGACATAGACGGTACAGATGAAACCATTGCTGATTACTTAAAGAACAAAGGTGGTATGGATGATACTACAACAGGTAATAGAAATGCGGAAATACAAAGAGTATTAAACCAAACCATAAATAGATTCTTATCTGCTTCTGACAAGCAAGCATTTGCAGACGCAGGTTTCACAGGTTTAAAAATTGACGTGTCTGGTACTGGTACTAATAATAAAATTACCCTGATATATAACAAACCTGATGGAGATGGTAATATGCAAGAAGTAAGAGAAGTTATTGGTACAGGAAGAGATGGAACAACCATGGAACAGTTGGCAGACTCCATTGCTGATGGTATGAATAAAGTTAACGAGGATGCTAATAAGAACAGAAAGCAAGGAGGGCAAACATTTAGGCCCACCCTTATGAAATACTTAAAAGACAACCCTGGTAAAACCGCAAAAGATTATAAACAAGAATTTGGCTTATAGTGAATTATGAATGAGATTCAAATAAAAATATTAGAAGATATATTTACATTGGTTCCCGAGGGAACCTTTAGTGATATAGAGGAGCTACAAGAATTTATTGAAGACAAAGGTGTAGAAGATATATATACATTAATGCCAGAGGGTGTCTTTGGAGATGAAGAAGAGTTTGAGGAGTTTATAACACCCTTAAAAAAAAAAGACTTTTCTGGAGATGGAACAGCTCAGCCCGTGGATTCGGATATACAAACTCCTGCAGAAGAGATTCCTTCAGGTCAAGGTCGTGGTTCTGGGGCTTCACCCGACAGAACGCCTAACCGATTAACACCACAAATAGGTTCAATACAAACCCAACAAAAATTACCAGATAAACCAGTGGGCACTAAGTTTGGTGCCAATTTAGAGGTAGGCGAGAAGAATACCTGGCTTGAAGAAATGCTGGGTAAGAACGCAGTTACAGATTTTTTTGGTGATATGTATAGAGCGGGAGCTCAAGGTCTTGGTCAAGGTGCTACGATTGATGATGCACGAAGATTATTTATATCAGGGAGTGAAACATCTACGGCAGATGTAGACGCATACATTGAGGCTGTAAAGAACATGGATAATTATGGTATGTCTGATGAAATGAAATCATTCAATCAGATATACGAAAACAATGGTGGCGGAGTCTTAGGTTTTATGTTTGGAGTTGCTGCCAACCCTACAGTCATTGGTCAGTTATTTGTATCCTCGGTTGCATCAATGGTTAATGCTGATGTAATTGCTGGTGCCGCAACTGGTGGAGTTACTGGTGCAGCAGTAGGAGGCGGTGTAGGAGCAGCTGCAGGTGCTATAGGAACACCGATAGGTTCTGCTATAGCGGGTTCAGTAGGTGCAGTAGGTGGTGGTATAAACGGTGCTATCTTAGGAGCAAGTGCCACACTTGAAACAGGTTTAGCTTTTACTGAATTTATGAAAGAGGAAGTAGAAGCAGCTGGTTTTAAATTTGATAGAGATGGTGTAAGAAAAATATTAGAAAACCCCACAGCTATGCAATCTATAAGAAACAAGGCTATGGCAAGAGGTCTTGTTATAGGTACTGTAGATGCGTTTACACGAGGTGCAGCCAGTAAGATAGGGGGTAGTAGTATCAAGGCTGCAAAAGCGGCAGACAAAGCTATTACAAAAGGAATGAAGGCAAGGGCTGCATTAAAAGCCGCAGGTATTGAAGCTCTTGGAGGTTCAACTGGTGAAGCTGCCGCAAGAGCAGTTACAGGTCAAGAACAAGATACAGCTGAAATTTTATTTGAAGGTGTGACAGGACAAGCTTCTTCAGTATTATCAGTACCAGCTGCAGTAAGTGGTCAGAGTTTGACTGACATAGGAAACAATATGGTGGGTAAAGGTAAAAACTTTTTTAAACCACCAAGCTATGGATACCTAACAAAAAAGGGTACTAAAATGTTGATGAGTAAACAAGACGTTGAAGCTGCTATAGATACCATGACAGACCAAGAAATAATAGACTCACAGTTTGTTATTGAAAATGATACAGCTCTCGAACAAAAATATGAGAACAGAAGACAGGAGGCTAACCTTAATCAACAGACTCCTGATAATTTAAAAGGAGAAAGAAGAAAAAGATATATAGAATTACTTCAGGAAAAATCTAACATGGAAAATCCAGATAGTCCTGAAAATAAGGAAAGAATTAAAGCTATAGATGAAGAGCTTGACAACATAGTTAAAGAAGCAGAAACAGATGTAGGAGAGACGATAAAGCTTCCAGATGGTATAGAAAAATACTTTTCTGTAACTCAATTAGAAGCTATACAAGCTTTAAAAGAAGAGGGTGTAGATAAACCAAGTGATGAACAGGTTAAAAACAAACAAAAAGAATTGCTTAAATTAGCAATAGATGCAGCTAAAAAAGCCGCATCTGAAGTAGATAGGTTCAAGAATGTAAAAGATTTAGATGATGAAGAAGCTAAAGAACAAGCTAAAGACCAGCTAATATCTGAAGGAATTGTTGAACCAACAGAGCAACAAATAAACGAAAGAGCTAATGCCATTCAAGAGTCAAGCACAACGCAGGTGGATGTACAAGAATCTACCCCAGATAGCCCAGAAGTGGGAGAAGGAGACGCCCCAGGGGTCGTTACCCCAGAGAGTCAGACCCAAGAGCAGGTTGCTGACCAGCCTATTGAGACGCAAACGCAAGAGGAAATAAGTGTAAACATTGCACCGTTTTATGAGACCAGTATAGAATCTACAAATGAAGCAGCTGGTCTAAGAAAATCTCCACAATACGAACAGTATAAACAAGGTATTCAAGATACAGCTAACGAGCTTGGTATTGAAATAGAAATTGATGAAGGGGTTGGTGGTTATGTAAACGATGCAGGTACAAAGATTAGAGAGATTAGTAATGTAGTTAGATTAAAAAAAGCTACACTACAACAAGCTGCTGAGTTTGCTTCTATGTTAGCAGCATTATCACCTGAAGTACAAGAGTCAAGTATTGCAGCTGAGTATGTAGCAGACGATTCACCAGGCGTTACAGGACAGGAATATACATTAGAAGTATCAGATGCAGAAGGCACCTTTCAAGCATTGAAAGAAGTAGGTATTGATGAATATACTTTGAATGAATCAAATAATTTATTAACTTTGTTCAAGTTTAACAATGATGGTGAAGCAAGTATCATCAATAAACTTAACAAACTAAAAGAAAATTTAGATGGCAGAAACATCCAATATACCGCAAAAACAAGGGAGTCAATCAAAAGTGAATATATCACAGTTGAGGAAAGAAAGTCCTTTCTTACAACTCTTCGAAGGAATCTCATCAACCAAGGCAAAGAGGGGACAAACCTTTATAAGAAGGTCATCTCAGCGATAAACAGAGACGCAGAGAATCAAGGCATATCCCCTAACGAATATATAGGTGCACAAGAAGCACCGCAAGTCACGGCAGACCAAAGTCGTGTAGAAAAAATAGCACAAGACATAAAGAAAAAAATACTTAGTCGTAGACCAAAGTCTATGAATCCTGCTTACATAGTAAAGCAAGTAACTGAATATTTAACACAAACCAAACTACGTTCTCAACTTAATGATGTTCAGTTTGATGCGTTAGTTAGAAAGGTTACGGAAGATTTAGGAGTCAAGGTTAAGAAAGGACCAAGTGTAAAAAAAGTAATAGGTGATAGTCAAGGTGGGCCAAAGGTTGCAGACAAAAAGGTTGTAGTAAATGAAAGAGTAGCACTTAAAGACCAAATAAGAAAAGAAGCTAAAGCTGCAAGAGAATCAGCGGCTGCTTATAAAAAGTCTATGAAAAATATAGCTGGTCTAATAAGTAGTTTTGGAAAAAACCTTGGTAAAATTTCACAAGCTAAAGTAAAAGCAGTTACAAAAAGATTTGCAAATGTAAATCTTAATAATAAAAAATCTGTAGATAACTTCTTGACATTTGTGGATAATGTATTTACGAAAGCAGATTATGTTCAGCGTTTAAACACTGCCAGAAAACAATCACGAAAAGCTAAGAAGCAGGTGGGTGGTGCAAAAACTGGTGTGTTACCAGCTGATTTAAAAGCTGCGTTAAAGACAGTGTTCAGTATAAACCCTGCTTTAATTCCCGAACCTTTATTAGATTCTTTTATAGAACTTACTGCTGAGTATGGTTCAGGTAAAAAAGTTCCATCATTTAAAAAAGCTCAAGAAACTTTACCAAAAGCTTTAGAAATAATTAATGGTGTACAAGAAAATATAAACGAAGATATTGATTCTATAAAAGCTGAACCTACACCTGATGATTTTGATGCAGATGCAACTATTAAAAATATAACTGAAAAACAAAAGACAGTTACTGAAGCTGACTTAAATAATATACCAGATAAAAGAGCTAAAGAAGACGCACGTCAAATACTAAACATGACTCCAGAACAAATGAAACAACTGGATGATTCTGATTTAAAAGTATTAGAGCAGATAATAGAAAACATTAAGAATGGTTTTGCGGGCAAACCAGTAACTGATATAGCAACAAAATTAAATGCAATAAAGAGTTATGACAACATAAACCCTATCATTCAAGCCTTCACACAAAATAAATATGTAGATGCAATAAGTAATCTATATAGTAAAATAAAAGCTGCAAGAACAAAAAGAGGATTCTTAACAGAAAGAATAAGAAATCTTTCAACTTTCTTTATTGATGATGTGTTTGGAAATAGAAATAGTAAAACGCTTTATAACAATACCTTTGGAAAGATAGCAAGGTCTTTGGAAACGGTTAAGTCTAAAATAAAAAGATTAGAAACAAAAGTAAATGCAGCTGAAAAATTACTAAACACTGATGGTAATAGATTAGGTATAACAAGAAATGCTTTAGTCAAAAAGAAATACAAACTTAGAATGTTACAATTACAAAGAGAACATGAATCTAATTTTGTTGACGGCAAACCTAACGCAAAGACTCCTCCTGCCATAGACTTTGTAAATAAAACATTAGACGCTATAGAGAATGATGGTATTTTAAACGAACAAGATGCAACAATACTTAATGAATTAAAAACAGAGTTTGAAGTAGATGGACAAATAAGTTTAGAAAAGATTGAAAACTCTTTAACTGCAAAAGAAAAGAAAGCCCTGGCGTTATATGATGATGTAAATAATTCTTTAGCGTCTGAAGCTGAATATGTAGCAGCCAACTTACATGGTCAACCTGTTGAGTTATATAATAATTATAGTCACCGTTATGTCATAGACACTAAGACAAAGAACGAACAGACTGTACAAAAATTAGTAGATAAAGTAAATAACAATATAACAAGTACTAAATCAAATACAATAGTAACCAGAACAAATGGAGCAAAGGCTATTAGTTTTGACCCAAGCTTCTCAGCAATGCGTGGAGCTCAAGAAACAATCATGGATTATGAGATGACCCAGACATTAAGAGAAGTAGACCAAACTCTTAATAGAGTAAAAGAAGACGCAAAAAGTGGAAGTAAAGACGCAAAGCAAGCAGTCAATGCTATTATAAAAGCAAAGACTGAGATAGTAGATATCATATTAAAAGGAACATATACTGATACCCCAAGTGGAAACTTAAGTGCAATGAATTTAATGCGTCTTGGTTATCAAGCTACCCTTGGTTCTATATACAGAATGGGAGCTGAGATTGTAGCTAACTTTGGTATCATGTTAAAGAATCCTGCTATGGCTGCACGAGCTTATAAAAACTTTGCCACGTGGGTTGCTAACCCTAAAAATGTTACAGCTGGTTTTGATGCCATGACTAATCTTAGGTCATCACAAACAAGTAAACTATATAATGCTGACGTCATGGAATCTAAGCATACACAAATGTCAGACTACGGTGGTTTAGATGCTAAGGCTGGCTCAGCTACAAGTCGTTTAAACAATGTCTTTGGTGAGATTTTAAAATACTCAGGATTAAAACTAACAGGTAGAATAGTAAATGCAATAGCATCAAACATAATAACTTTTCCTGATAAAGCTATGTCTCGTCCCTTATGGTTTGGTAAATGGGCAGATTCTTTTGAAGCCCAGGTAAAAGAAATTACAGGCGAAGATGTGAAGATTACTAAAAAAGATTTTCAAGAAATAGCAGATGGAACATCAAAGTATTTATCTCCTGAGTTTAAAGAAGCTCGAGATAATGCAACAGCTATGGCTGATGGTGAAGTAGTTACCATGGCTACCTCAAATAATGCAGCTGATGCTATTATTAAGAACATGAGAAGAACAGATGATAAAGCTCCGATGGCGATTTACAGAATGGCTAATTCATTTATGGCAAGGTTTAGTTTGTTTGAGTTTGCAACAGCTCGTAATGCAATCTTTGCTTTATTTAATAAAGGTGACTTATCAAAAGCTGAAGCAGCTGGGCTACTTGCAGGTGTTACATTTAGAATGTCTGCGTATATGACAACGTATGGTATGTTGACAAGTATGTTAGATGAAGAGTTGTTTGATGCTGAAGATGATAAAGACGACAATATAGAAGATGTAATGGCAAGACAAATAGTTGGAGCAATGTTATCGCTTCTTGCAAGACAGTCATTAGGAAACATTCCTATGTTACCAATAAATTTCTACTTAGAAGAGTCAGTAAATAGAAATCTATTAGAAGATTTAAGAAACGGTGAAGAGTATGATAAGTATAAACATTCTATTGTATTCAGTCAGATAGGTGTTGAAGATTTAAAAAAGAAAAGTTTAGAAGAAATATTTTTTGATTCTTTTGCAGGACCTTACGGACCAATTATAAATACTTTATCACGTTTACTTAAAGTAGGAGTCACATCTCAAACAGCAAAAAAATTAGAGACAAGACAAAAAGCTGAACAAGAAATAGAAGATAGATTAATATTAGAAGTCCTGGGTAATTTAGGATTAGTGCCTTTTTATAAAGATGTTAGAAGAGTTGTCCTTAAAGATATGTTCCCGCCAGAAGAAAAACTTACTCCTGAACAAAAGAAACGTTTGAAAAAAATAAAAGAACAGCAGGATAAAAGAAGACCACAAAGAGATACAAGTGGGGACAGAAGAACTACAAGAAATAGAAGACCTAAAAGAGTTAGAGTAAATAGAAGATGAAATACTTTGATGAACATACTTGTATGATGAACAGTTATAAATTACTAACTGGAAAAGCTTCTTATGAAGATTTGTTAGAAGATGATAGCACTCCACCAGCATTTATATTTAATCCTACTAAGCCTGTGGTATCTATGGAAGATGATGTGTATGATGTATTAATGGAATACTTTGTAGAATTGGAAGACTATGAAAAGTGTGCTGAATTAAAAGAGCACAAGATTCTTAATTCTTACTATAGTTTATCCTCTCCGCTTGTAACTTATAAAAAAGGAATGCCTGCATTCCGTTCACATGGGAATCGGTTGGGAAAAAATACTTCCAACCCTTCGAGCGACCTTTAGTAATGTAGTAGGCAAAAGCCACTGCAATTTTTCCTGTATTTTTTTTAAAGTTTATAACAGCTGAATGGTCTGACGTAGGTATTACTTCATCTACAGTAAACGATTCGTTGTTGTGATTGCATTCTCTTGAGGTATTAGAATACCTGGAAGCAATAGTCTCCGCAAAGCTTTTCAGCTCCTGAGCAATTCCTTTATTCATATTTCATCGGTTAGTGATTGTATTAAATCGGCCATGACTTTGCAGATTTGTTGGGCAGTTTGCTTGGCCTTCTCATTGTCTCGGTCCATCAAGTCTTCGTAAAGTTTGTTAACGAGGTCATGACTTTCGTTAGTCACATGGTTTATGTGAGCAATAGATGAATGGTCATTCTTCGAAACAGGTGGTGTCATTTATTGTACAGTTGCTTCCCTATTGAACTGTCTATTCCTGAAGAGTGTCTAATTGTTTTTGTAATAGTTTCGACTCCAAATTAAGCAAAAATATTCTATCCTGCAAATCTTTTATCTGTTCAGAACGCTTAGTATACCTCTTTACATGGTACTTATCACCCCAGTTTTTCAACAATTCTACTTTTTTATCAGCTAAAGATTTGTTGTATTTAATCATGTAGGGTAATTCATTATAAGCATGTATAACAGTAGCATGGTTTTTGTTAAAAACTTTTGCTATCTGTTGATAGGTCATGTTTAAACAGTCTCTAAGAATACTGTAACAAACAGCCCTGGCAAGTATATATTCTTCTCTGCGAGAGTTATGGTGTATATCTATTTGAAAAATTTTACTTGCTTCTACTAACAAGTTTTGGATAGCTAAATCTTTTGTCGACATCTAAATTTAATTTAAGATTTATAAAGTCTAAGTACTCATCCATTTCAATAAACTGTAAGTCGCTTAAGACTATGAAGTTTTCTTCTGACTTTGTGATTTCAATTATAAATGGTATTGGTTTGCCATAATGATATACCAATCCTGCTCTTACATGAGAGCATAATCTATCTACTTCTAATTCTGGTAGATACTCTTCAATGTATAAGGCTATAGTTAATGATAAAGTAGATGGAGCATTTTCTAATGCAATAATAAAATCTTCATCTAATTCAAAGTCCTTTTCGTACGATAACTTTACATCCATGTTCTTCAAGTTCTTCAATTCTATATTCTTGTAGCTTTGAAACTTTCCCATTTGTTTTTTTGACTTCAATAAATTCGACATCAGAGTTTGGAGGTATAGCTATTAGGTCAGGGATTCCATTTTTATTTGTCATCTTTAACTTAATAACGTAGTACCCTTTAGCTTCCATCTCTTTAATTACTTTAGCTTGTATCTTCTGCTCCGTCATCACCTAAAGTTACTAAATCTTTCTTGAAATGATTGAGCGTGTAATCTTTCTTTTTAACAACAGCTTTATAGATTTGTTTTTCAATACCAGTTTTGGAAAAGACCCAATAGATTTTATTATACAACCTATCTTTAGTTGTCATTCTATCTCTTGATTGCCAATAACTTGTGGCACTGAAATCAATATTATAATATACTAAAGCTTCTGCTTTACGTAAACTAATTCCTTCACGACCGCTCACTATTTGTAAAGCAATAGAACGTGGTGTCGTGTTAAACACATCAAGAGTTTCGCAAAGTAAATTACCATATTCTTCTTTCAATGCGTTTAATTCTTCTTTAAATTTGTAGAAGATTGCAATCTTTTTTCCAGCAAATTTGTTTCTTATATAACTGGCTTTGTTAGTACAAAGCACCATAGAGTTTCCGCTTTCAAACTTTATAGTTCCTGAACTCATTTGGTGAGTCTTTATCATGAGCTTGACTGGGGTGTCAGCAAGTATAACTTCTTCTTCACCCTTTAAAACTCTATCCTTTGATAGTTTCTTCATCATGTCTGTAACATCAGGACAAATGTCTACGTATAAAATCTCTTCGTCTGTCTGAACTTTGAAGCCAGCTTCTTTTTGAGAGTATGATATCATATACTTCTTCATAGTCTTTAGTATATTATCTGTGCCTTTAGAGTAATCATTGATAGGAAATCCATTTATAATTTTCTTTGTAACAGTGACATAGTTGTTTGCAAACTGATAAAAGTTTTTACAATAGGCAAAAGGATTAGATGGAATGCCAGATACTTGATGATACATTTGACTATATGATTCTGGTGTTGGTGTTCCTGATAACAGAATAACTCTTGGGTGATGAATATCAATCAGTCTTTTAATTTGTTTACTTCTTTTGTTTTGTTTTGGATAGGCACCAATGGTATGAGCTTCATCAATAATTATAAAATCATATATCATTTCATGTGATACTTTGTGCAGTGATTCGTAATTAATTACATCGAGTTTAAACGGTGCGTCTAACAAACTCATATCATGAAGTATACTTGATATCGCTTTCTTCTTGGTAACAAACAAAACGTTGGTTGCGTTTAAACGTTGGCATATACTTAAGCTTGTTAATGTTTTACCTGTCCTTACTTCCATTGCCAGATAGACAAACCCGTACCGTGTTACAAGCTCAGCACCCTGTGTTACAATTTGTTTTTGATATGGTCTAAGTTTTATCATCAGAATGGAAAGTCTTGTTGTTCATCGAGCTCAGACTTATGTCTGAATCTAATCCACCTGGCGTGCATATCTCTACCTTCTTCAGGTGCACAACCATAGTGATATAAAGAGAATGCAACCAGCCATTTAGAAAATCTAACCCTGGATACACTCATCTTAGACTTCGGTGCAAAGTCTGGATTGTCTTCTACAAAGTCTGTATACAATTCATTCTTAGGAATCTTACCTCCAACCTTAAGCTTATCATGTATTGGATTGTCACCAATAACACCACACCACTCAATAAACTCATGGCAAGTTTCAGCTGAAAGCTTTCTAATTTTAAGGTTCACAAACTCACTCTTCATCAATCCTTTCTCTAAGTATAATTGTAAACATTGAATCATATAGTTATCAAACTGACACCACTCCTCATCATTCCAATCCCCAAACATAAGTTTACCAAACTCTTCAAGCGGTGTGTAATCTTTATTATAATGGTGAGCTAACTCCAGCTCCCACTTACGTCTTTCAAATGATGTACCTTTACCTTTAATAGCATAATTAGTTGTAATAGTTATCTTTGGTGACTTAGCAAATGGTATCTTGATTGCGTCTTTGTTTTTCTTTTCTAATGTTAAACCCTCTGTTACTACTGAAAACAATCTTTCAAAATCAAAATGTTTTTTAACATCATCAAAGCAAAGTACCTGGGTATCAGCACTTACCAGTTGGTATGCAAACGAACGCTCAAAGTTAAATGACTTACCGTCAATTACTACAACTTTTTTCATGTGGCTAAGTCCGTTAACCCATAGTCCCTTACCGCTACCACCTTCAGGATTATCTGAAATCATTTCATCATTCAATATTACAGCAGGACAATATGCCAGGTTCTTCCAACCATGAAGCATGTAGCCAATCGTAGAACGCATACTGTTTACACGCTGTCCGTTATTACCACAAATGTTTTGAATAAACTTTTGATAGTCACAATCAATGCTTTCACATAAAGCAAAGTCTCTATCAATGACGTGGTCTTTCCAAACATAACCACCAAGGTCTAAATAATCTATCTGTTTGATGTTGTTATATGTAATCTCAACAGCTCCGTTTCTATAATATAAATAAGACGTTTCTTTTTTATCTTCAATAAAGTATACATCAATAGATGAAAGCAATGTCAAGAACTCTTCACGAAAGTATCTGGTATGTTCAGCAAAGTAATTGTATACTGAGATATCATCTATCTCTAAAAGATAATTAAGTATGTAATCTTTTATTTCTTTTTCTGATGTATGGTCAATCAAGTTGTTAGTTACTTTTACAAAGACGTAGTTCTTAGAACCTTCAGGACAAAACTTATAGAATCCATTCTCTTCTAAAAAGTTTTTGAAAGATATGTGTACAATTTTGATGACACCCTTTTCATTCTTGGTCCAGAACTGATGGTTGCTTTGCTCTTCTTCTAATCTATTGATAACATTCTCAACTAAGTTAGGGTCGAGCTCTGTTAACTGTGTTCTTAATTCTTTTTTAGATACACCTCTTTTTAGTTTGTGCTTAATCATGTTGACCTTCTCATCATCTTCATAATACTTTGTTCCAAAGTTTTGAATCTGTGCATAAGCTGAATCAACAGTTCTTTTTATTTCAGAGCGTTTAAACGTAGTGGTTTCGAATCCACCAAGTACATACTCAGCCAGAGTTTTTGTTACACCATAATCATTAAAGGCTGCAGCTAAAACATAAGCGTTATTGTTTCTTTGTCCCTCGCTCATGGGGTATTTCTTTTGCCACCACTTCACCAGTATCTCTACTATTTTATTTTCGTCAGTGATTGGTATAGTCTGCAGGTCAACATTCTTGATGACCTCAGTATATTCTTTTTCTTCTTGTTTATCCCACACACTTGCGTTCTCATTGATATGTATAAGCGGGTCGTAGCTTTCATAACAAACACGTGATACATTCTTACAAGTTTTATCGAACTGTGGTGAGTTAAAATGTTTTTCTAAACTATTAAAGTAACTTACATGATTGTCAGGCAGGGGTGGTATCTTTACTATCGCTTTCAATCCTTTACCAGACGGTGATATAAATACTGAATAAACGTATTTGTTTTTTGAAAGTCTTTCTTTTTCTTGCAACAAATCTCTTTGTGATTCGTAACCGTCAAAGTCTAAACAAATCAAACCACTATGTTGGCTGAGTGATTTATCATTACGCTTTGTAAACTTACCGCTAAAACAAATAGCAGGCAGCTTTTGTTTTAATGTGTTTACTTTTTCCTTATCCTTTTCTTCTCTAATTCTTTTAACTAAATCTTTAGAAGCTCCTTCTTTTATTCTATTTAAAATAACTAAAGCACCCCTATAAAAAGGTTGAGATGTAACTTTTATGTCTTTAAATATTGTTATTTCCATTGAATTATATTCTATTTTTTATGACGAGAATGACAAAGTAAAGTAATAAAATAGATATAGATAAATATAAAATCAAAATTATTCTGTCAATCGTTTTGTTTAATTTGAGTTTGTCATAAGCAACATAAAGAAGGGGGGAAAACCAAACTCACAAAGCCCCCCTAAATTATGCCGTGCCTTTCGGCTTCCAAAATTTTTAGAATCCCAAGTCGTCACTGTCGTTCTGAGGTTCAGGCTTCCAAGTGTTCACTTCAACAGAGTGAGTCTTACCGTATTCGTCAGTCTCTTTTTTCTTGTTGACTTTGAGTTTAGTGTACCACTTACCTTCGTACTCGAACCTATGTTCTTGTGGAATCTTTGATAAGCAAACAGTAATCTCTACAAGATTGCCGTCAAACTTTTCAACACCACTTCCACAATATAACTTTTCGTTCTTAACTTCTGTACTCATATTATTTAATTTTAATATTACGCTCCAAAATATTAACAGCATTTAGAATGGTTGCTTCCCTTTCCTCTTTGCTCATGTAGATAGTTGGAACTTCTATCCACAATTTTTTATCATCAGTTTTATACCTCCGTTTAAACGACCTATAGAACTTCTGTATATATGTAATCATTGATGTCGCAAGGCGAATCACTACTAAAAAATTTCTCATAAACTTTAATTGCTTTTTTAACATTGTCTTCCCCTTTGTCTATAAACTCTTGACTCGTAGGGAAAACTTTTAATAATCCATCGTTCTTACCTATAGCTACAAAGACAAACGGTTTACCAAACAACTGTTGGTATATATAGGCTTGTGAATTGTAGCAATAAGCAGAACATGAATGTCTAAACTTAAATATATCAGAGCTGGTTTTCAAATCTACGACAGCTCCATTAGGATAATCCATTATAAAAGTCTGACCGTCATGCTCAATCTCCAGCTCAAATGGTTCATGAACCAATACATCACACTTACCTTTGAACATGTGACCATGTATTTCTTTTATGTTAGGTACTTCATACTCAGTCTTATCACCGTACACTAAATCAAACACAGTCCAGTTACTCAACATCTTGTCAACCAAATTATCTAAAGCTTCCTTTTCTTTTGTTAAAAGCACATCGTACTGGTCAAGCTGTTGCTCAATCTTATACTGTTTAAACGCATTGGTAGTTCTTGATGAGGCATTGAATACTGGTATCGTGTCTATCTTTTCTGGCTCCAGAATTTTTGTATGAAAGTATCTTCCTTGTAACAAGGGTAAAGTCTTTTCTGATTTATTAAAGTCAGTAGGCTTATAAAGTAATTGTCTGATATTTGAAGCAGATAAAAACTGCTTACCAAACTTACCATAATACTCTGAATCCTTTTGTAGTTTCTTAAGTATCTTACTTCTTTCCATTAATAGCTTTCTTGAGTTTAGTTTTAATGGCAGGAGTTACCTTATACTTTGTTGACAACTGTGCCACAATGTAATCTAAACCTTTATCTTTATTCTTAGCTACGTACATTAAGACCTTGTCCCACTTGTCTGTAGTTAATTCAAAGGTTTGCTCCTTTTGAACAGGTTTATCTTTCGCCTCGTTTAAACGACCTGTGTCTTCCCCTATCCACAACGATAAACCAAGTCCGTGCATTGCAATAGCTTTAGCAGTAGCTCTTTGTATTGCATTGTTTACATCAAATGAAGTTATCTTTGTTAAAGGTATAGAACGATTAGCGTTATCTAACACTGGCAGATAATCAATGTGTTCAATATCATTAATAACTATTCCAACTTTTACATTAGCAAACTTACCGTCAGTGAAATAAGGCATGCCCATTTCATTTTCATAAACGATTCTATTTGCAGTTGGATACTCTTGCTTAACGTAATGCCAAGCCCAAGCCCAAGACAAGTAATCATACCTGCCTTTCTTTTCAACCTTATCGGCTACTGAGATTGCACTCAGATTTTTATAAACATTTTCCATATTATAATTTATTAAGTTCTGTTTTTAAATTTGTATACTTATTAAGTAACGTTTCCCTGCGGTTCTTTAAGTTCTGAATATGCTTATCGTTCTTACGAGTATTCAATTCAGTCTTAATTCTTGACTCAATTATAGACAGCTTATGCAAGCAGTTGCTCATGCTAACCTGCGTACAACCCTTACGCCAGCCGTCTCTATAAAAGAAATCATACTCTTCATCGGAACACTCTTTAAAATAGTCACCGCCTTTTCCCATGTTGAGTATTTGTATACCGTCATCAAACTGTTGTATCTTCACACCCCTACCAATAACGCTTACACCTTTCGGTAAAACATTCTTAATACTTTTCGGGTCTTCCAAAGCTTGAATCATGATATCTTTGCGTTTAAACATGCTATACTTTTAAATTCTGCAGCTCGATTAACTCAACGATAGCCTTGTAGTCTTCATCTTCTTCAACCATTTTCTTAGCTTTCTTATAGCCATGAATGATAGTAGAGTGAAAAACATCGCAGCCATGCTCTGCCATATACCTTTGTATATAAGAAACTCTAATAGGTCTTTCCATACATAAGTAATAAAGCATTTGTCTGGCGTCAACCAAGTCTCTTCGTTTATCTTTATTAAACATCTCATCTAATTCAAGATGAAATTGTTTAGCCACTGCGTTTGCATACGCTTCAAATATATTACCTTTCATTATTTAAATTCTTTTAATTTTTGATTCTTTCCTTCAATCAAGATATCCTTGATTTTATTTTCTTCTTTCTTTACTTGCACCTTATATAATATAAGATAACCAATTAAGTCTTGAACCGTATCTTCAGTGAGGTCGTTTAAACCCTTCTGCTTTATCCTGCTAAGCTTGTCATCAATACGTGCAAGCAATCCTTCTTTTGGAGATAGCTTACTAAAAATTTGTGGTGGATTATTAGCCGTGTCACCATAGGCTTTGTTCTTTTCAAGTAGCAGAAGGACAACCTCCTTACCAACCTCTTTAATTAAGTCTTCAGTTTTAACCATAAATAATTTTTAATATTTCATATAATAAAAAAGCGAAGAAGCAAACAGCACAAAGACCAATAAGAAATTCCATGAATCTATATTGTCCTTCACGCTGTTTAAACGACCTACCTTGTCTATATCTTTTATCTTCTTCTGTCATATAAACAAGGGTGGTTCTTCATCGTTCTTACCCCAAGGAATAGGAGGAAGCTCAGGCTTAGGCTTAGGCTTCTCTTCTTTATCTTCTTCCTTGTCGATAGGAAACAAACTGTTAAGAAATTTATCAAACACTTTGTCCTGATATTTAAATTCGTTATTTAATTTCGCCATTTAATTTAATTTTAATTGTTGCAAATTTATACAATCTATTTATATTTTCCAAACAATTTGCAAACAAATTAGTACCAGGGTTTATTCTCAATCGCATACTCTCTAACGTCAGTGTGTACAGAATCATCTACATAATCCCAATAGAAATCCGTGATATCCTGACCGTTAAGCCATACTCCTTTTATAGTTAAGTCGTCTTCAGGAGGCTGGTAGTAGTCACCATTATCCCAGTAATAAGAAAAGTCTATATGTAATGTATAGGTTTCTTCTTCTTTGATGTATGTTCCGCTATACTTACTCATCTTTTTCGTCTTCTATAGTTTCCTTCATGTAATCAGCATGTACATAGGCTTCATTATATAATTCGGTTGAGTTTTGCTGAACATAATCAACAAAATCATTGAACCAATCTATTTGTTTTTGAAGACCCCAAGCTTCGTTTAAACGGACTTCGATATCGCATTCATTACGCAACCCTGAGATATGATTTACTATGTACATATCCTTTTCAACGTAGTCTAAAATTTCTTGTATTTGAGAACAATCATCACACGCTATCCAGCCTTTGCCCCACAGCATGTTAGCCACATTAGATAGTTCATTGTATCCAACAAAATGATACGTGCTCATGTATCGTTGGTCTAAGTCTATACTAATATAGTGTTCGCTTTTGTTTTTCATTTTTGCTTTTGCCATATAATAAAGTTTTAAAGGTTATATAAATTATTTAATATCTTATCAGCTTTCTTGCTGATATTATCCAACTTTTTACCTCTCGTATTGCTATTCCAATGCAACAAGGCTTTGTCCTTGTATGTTTGAAAATAATATCCTACGATTTCTTCAGCATTAAAATCTCCTTGGTCATAGATAAAAGCATGTGAATCATAATCAGTTAAGCCTTCTTGTTCCATTTCCTCAAAGGCTTTTTTAATTCTATCTTCGTATGCTTTGATATAATGTTCTCTCATATTATTTATGTCTGCCATAATATAAATTTTAAAGGTTATAAAAATATTCTGTTTCGTCACGGTGTTTAAACGCAATCTCTTGAGCTTCAAGTCGTTGGTCTGGGTGGACGCAAATGAATTTGATTTTCATAAAAGCATTTGATGAATCACCCCACACACAACGGTACTTAATCTTTGCTTGTCTTAGTTTCTTGCAGAAGCTATCGACTTCACTCGTTGCAGTCTCATGCCATTGGTCTGTAAAGTTACAACCACCAACAGCATTGACTGGCTCCAACCATGAACGCCACCCGTCCAGTCTGAAGACTTTTGTTTTTGTAGTATTAATATGCACTGGCTTGTCTTTTTTGATTATCCTCATAGCTACATGAAGACCAGAAACAGTCATCATGAAAGCCATTGGTTAAATTATGATAGTATCTCTTTAGCTTTTCATTCAGCTCGTTTAAACGGTCTATGCTTTTCCATTCAGGAACATTGCAATCACCGTCAACTCTTCCCAGCAAACCACCACCAAGATAGTTTTGATATGCCGTCATCTTTCCATTTGGGTAGCCCCACTTTTTTAAGTCTATCTCAATGCCGCCACCACGTGGGCTTACCTCTTTGCGGATTATAGACTGTTCTATTCTCTTAACTCTCATGCTCTACGTCTCTTTGAATTATCTCTGTGCTTACGCCTTGAACTGATGAGTCTTTAAGTTTATAGCATTTAGTTAGCTGAATAAACTCTACGATTTTGCCCTGACGTTTAGTCGAGCTTAGATGTTCAATAGCTTCTTTTAAAGTATCAAAAGACTTAGTCTTTTTGTTTGGGTTCTGCCATGTGTTGGCATTGGTTAAGGCTTTACCTTTCCCATTATGTATTTCATAATGGTCAATGTCTTCCATGATTGTCCCGTAAATAATGTTCTGTTCCATACGAATTTGATTTAATTATGTGTAGCGTTTAAACGGGTGCCACACTTTACCCTTAGTGGTTAGGTGGGGGACTCGAACCCCCGTGTCTAAGATTTTCAGCCTTTGACTGCACCATGCTCCCACCTACGGACTGCACAAAATTCATACACAAAACAACAGTCCGTTTAAACGTCTTCTACAATCTATCCATGAAGTCTTGTGCTAACTCCATTGGATTTGTAACGTCTTCAAGTGCCCAGAACTCGATGAACTTTTCAGCGTCTTCATACACGCCTTCAAATATTTGGTCATCGGTTCGCCAACGTTTACGCTGGTCTGCACTCATGGTTTTGACTTTACCATTTTCTAAAAAATTAAATCGACTAAAGCTTGTCGCTCCGTAATTAAAGAACACGTCTGATATACTGAACGTTGGGCTCGTCTGCAATAATTTTGTTTTAGTTTCACTTAATTTTCCAAACATAATTTTTAATTTTAAGATTCGGGTGCAATATACAAAATGTTTTTTAATTGTGCAAGCTTTGTACATTAAAATTTATTTTTATTTGCTCACCTTGTTTAAACGCACGGGACTTTTTTTCTGCGATGAGCTTGTTTAAACGCCTTTGCTCTCTCGCTTTATAAACCCCGTGCATTATTTGTCTTTCAATTCTGTGCATTAGTTACGTCTTACAGTATAGTCTTCATTGATGAGATGAAATACATCATTCCATAATTCTGACGGAACTTCAGATTCATTCATACAATCTTCAATACCCTCGAATAATCCGTCAACTGCCTTATCGTCAATCCCTCTTTGTTCGACTTGTTCGTACCAGTGAAATGCTTGCTCCTCTGTACTCCATTCTTCGAAAGGAACGCCTGATTCTTCTTCGGCTTGTAAAATGTGATTTGGTTTTTCCATAATATATATTTTAAATTAGACTTCGTTTAAACGTCCTCTACCTCATCTGAGTTAGACAACATGCTTTCAGCAATTTCAAGCGACACAGACTCCAGAACTTCATAATAAATATAGTCACCGCCTTGGTGCATTTGCAATCCTGATTTGTCTGCAACATCTTCAATGTGCGAAACTAATCTGCTTATCAAAGTGTAGTCACCGTCAATAGCATCATAGATTTTTTTGGCTACTTTTCTTTCAATGTCTGCCATAATATAAATTTTAAATTAATAACTCCTGCACCGTGTTTAAACGGTGCAACGCTTTGAGCTTAGTGTTCTATTTATAGTCGCTCAAACGACTTACTCATCGTCCCATTCATACTGGTTGTATTCACTGTATTTAACATCTTCCCAATCACCCAGAGTTGTCTCTTTCTTTCTGCATTTATTTAAATCATTAAGTAAATCAATAAAATGACCCACAGCCATAGTATAATTTACAATACGTTTAAACGACCCCTCTTTTAGCTTGTTCTCTACGTCTTGCCACATGTCATATTCACACTGATACAGTTCTGATGGGTCACCCCAATCAGAATCTGCACTGTGTAGCCAATAGATATCATTACCCTGAGCGTCATACTCTCTATCAATCACAAGAGTATCTGAACCCTTGTAATAACCGCTTTTATTGTAGAGACAATAGTCGTTCTCTCTATCGCCTAATATCTCCCATTGCCACGGGCTGAAATCTCTTTTTAATTCTGCAACGTTGAGACTGCTACTGTCTTTACAGTCCCAACCGTTTTTTGTTCCGTAAATTTTTAATTCTTCTATAATCATATTTTATAATTTTCTGTTGGTATTGCGTCACCAAAGTTTTGTATTTTATTTAATCTATCTAATTTCTCCGTGTCGTTTAAACGACCCCAGTCTGAAGGTGGCTCCCAATTTGGAATCTTGTTCCTCATTGTCGCAAATACAATTCTTTCTTTGTACTTGACCACGTCCGTAATATCCCCGCCATTATCTTTAGCCCCCATTAAATCGCCCATTAATAGAAAGGCTTTCATTGAATTTAGTACGGGGTCGGGCTCACCTTCACCGTCTATAATAGCAAGCTTTAAATCTATAAGGTCTTGACCAGTGTACCCGCCCAGCTGAGCAGTTCTAAAGTAGCTGTGAAGCGTTATTTTTCTCGCATCGTTTAAACGCTTCCAGTGGTGGAATACTTGCTTTCTGATTTGATTCTTGCTGTACTCAATCTCTTCATCAACAACCTTTAACATAGAAGTTTTGTATCTGTAATCCTCCCAAGTTCTGTTGTACCAATGTACAGACGCTTTGCCTATCTCTACGCCATTAAAAAGAAGCGTTGAATCATGGCTGAAGCCGTTGCGTCTGTTACGGCTTTCGTTTTTAATTATAAAGTTTTTAAATCTCATATTGTATAAATTTTAGTTAAACAACGGACAACGTTTAAACGCTGTCCCGCTTTGGGCTTAATGCTCTTTTTATTGTCGCCCAAACGACTCACGCACCAGCCCAATAATTAATACTGAGCTAACGTACATTAGGAACCCGATGAACACAACAAAAGCGAACATCGTTAATCCTTGCTCTAAGGTTTTTACACCGTCAAACATGTGGACAAGTACCCTGCCTATAGCCGTGAGCAGAAACACCCACGTTACGGCTAAAATTATGCTTTGAATTTTTTTCATATTATTAGATTTAAATTAATTTATTAGTCCAAGCTTTTTTGTCGTGCCTAAACAATCCCTTGCGTTTAAACGAGGTGCCGCCTAAGTGCTCACAAAGTTTGTCAATGAGCTCAGCGAAGTCGTCCGTATTTTTTTCCGCTTCTAATTGTTGTGGTGGCTTCTTTGCTTGTTGTTCTTCTTCCCAGCGTTTTTGCTCTTCCTCTTCTTCTCTTCTCATTTCTTCATCGTGGTCGTCCCAACGCTTTAGGGCTTCTCTTATTTCATCGCTCATGTGATATATTTCTTCACAAGCGTCCAGAAGAATCTCTAACCCTTCTCGTTCGTGTTGGCTCATCTCAACGGACATTTCACCGCATTCAATGGCTTCCCTACAATCGATTAAGTCGCCCGAAGTGTTTTCGAATCGACAATATGACATATTTCCCATAGTATAAATTTTATAGTTAAACAACCTGAGCCGTTTAAACGGCTCAACGCTTAGGGCTTAATGCACTATTTCAAGTCGCCCTAACGACCCCAAACCTTTAACGAAGAGACGCCATTCTTTGCGTGTTAGCTTTGCTCTTTTGCGTGCTTTCGTTTGTCTGTTTGGCTTTGAGATTTTTAATATCATTTTGATTTGATTTTAGTTAATAATTTAATGACCTCTTGAAGTTCTGATATCTCATCGCTTCCAATTCTATCGCTCCAAGATAAAATTCCTTTGAGCATTTCAATAGCTATTTTTATTTTCATAGTGTATAAATTTTAGTTAATATAAGGGGCGTTTAAACGCCCCCTTTCATTTAGTAATCTTGTTCGTTGTCCATTAGTCCACCGCAACCCGTTGGGCATTGTATGTGGTTTGCAAGTCTGTTAATGTTCATTCTTGACGTTCTGAAACTGAACCCGCAACAATTACAGCTGACCTTCAAATTTCTGACCCCGTCTTTACGCTTGCCCGATATTACTCGAGCATGAGGAAATAAACCTAACGGCTTTATTACGTTGGCCTTTAGATAATCTTTCAACCAATCACTTTCGCCAGTAGCGGTCATTTTACCCGTCAACCCTACAGCTGTAGCACAACGTTTAAACGCTGCCCCGTGACCGCTTTTGCAATCATCAACGGCATGCACTAACTCATGAACAAGAACGCCTAAAATTCTAAGCGTACCGCTTAAGCTCGTGCCGTCTAAATACGGGGTTATATTTACTTGATTAATTCCGCTATCACAAAGACCCGTTGGAAAGCACTGACCTAAGACGCTAACGCCCCCGCCATGTCTTGACCTATTCCCTGCTGTGGCCCATGATACAGATAATTGAACTTTAGGCACTTTGTACCCTTTGTCATTGAAGAGCCCCTTTCTTAAAATATCAGTAGCGTTTTCTAAGTAAGTTTCTCTGTTAGATTTAGACTTTTTATGTCTCATAATTGTATAAATTTTGTGTTAATAATGTTCAAATATAGTACATTTCTATTGAAAAACAATAGCCAAACGAAAATATATTTTCATGCACCTGCTGATTTGGTTGTAACTTGCTGACTTTCAATGACTTAACCTGTTGATAACTTTATCTTTTTTTTTATGATTTGTTTTGTCTTTTGATTTATCGAGCGGGGATAACGGGGGAAATCCTTTTGTCTCTTCAATTAAAAAACGTCAAACCTTCCCCCGCCCCTCAGCTCGTTTAAACGCTTAGGCCCTTGCAACGTTTAAACAATGTGCCTGCCTTTGCGGTCAAGCTCGAGCCCGTTTAAACGCACAGCAAAAAGCTAAAAAAATCGGCAAAAAATTTTTAAAATTTGTTTTGACCGACAAAATATTTTGACTTTCTGTTAGGGGGGTGGCAAACGTATAACGGGGTATTACCCTCAACCCCCAGATATCTAATAAAAATTTATTATCTTTGATAAAAATTAAAAGCTATGAGCATAAACAATTACGTAGACGGATTATACATTAAGGATGGTAGGTTAATAAACGACAGGCCTTCATCTGAATCAGGAATAGCAAGAGCAGCTTCTATTAAGAGGTCTGTAAAAAACGATAGAAAGATAAATCAAATTGCTGAAGGTATTCAACTTGCAGAAGATAAGAAGAACTTCAGACAGTTAGAATTTTAAAAAACAAATTTCCCTATTTGTTCTGTTTTGATTTGAGTGAAAGAGAGTTTCTTAATTGAAACTCTTTTTTTTTGTCATACCTATGACAATAATATGACAATATAGTTTTATGTAACTTCTTGATTTTCAATTACTTATTTATTTTATGACGACTATGACGACTTAAATATAAAATTAATATATATAAAATATAATATAAAAAGAAAAATATATATATGTAAATTTGCAGAAAATAATTTGTCATGTTCGTCACAATTTGTATATTTGAAAAGTTCTAATTAAATTAAATAAAATGAATAAGCAAGGTTACATTCCAAAGAATCTGCATTTCGATTCTGAAGGCAGACAGAAACTAATATCAGGAATTGAAAAAATTTCCAACGCAGTTAAATCTACATTAGGCCCACGAGGTCAAACAGTTATAATAGAAAGTACCGAGCATCTAAGCGGAATGACTATTACTAAAGATGGAGTGACCGTAGCTCGTAGTATTTATTTAGATGACCCTGTAGAAAATATAGCAATACAAATTATGAAAGACGCTTCCAACCGTACAGCTAACTCAGCTGGTGATGGAACAACTACAGCAATCGTATTGGCAGAAGCCTTTGTCAAGGCAGGTCTTAAGTATATGATACCAAACAATAATACCACACAAGTGGTCAGACATATTAATAACATTGTCAAAGACATTGTAAAGTATTTAGAAAAAAATTCAAAGAAGATTACAAACAGTAGTCTATTAGATGTCGCTAAGATATCAGCCAACAATGATGCAGAGATAGGTAAGTTAATATTCGATGCGTATCAAAAAGTTGGAAAGGATGGAATAGTAACTGTTGAGCGTTCTCAAAACCATGAGACTTTCGCTGAAGTAACTAACGGTATCAAAGTAGACAGAGGATATTCATCTAACCTGTTCATCAATAATCAAAAGAAGGACGAGTGTATATTAGAAAATGTAAGGGTCCTTGTGTGTGACCAAGACATTAATAACATACTTCAAATAGAAAGTGTGTTGAAACCTATCATTCAAAAAAGCGAGACCTTGCTTATCATCGCTGATTGCGGAACGAATGTGGTAAATACACTTGCAGCAAATGTCGTAAGAAACGGTTTGAAGCTGTGTAATATACCGACTCCTTCCTTTGGTTATAAAAAACATGAGCTGATGCAAGACATAGCTTTGACATTAGGAGCTAAGTATCTGTCAGAAAAAACTGGTGACGATTTATCTACATTATCAGAAGCTGACTTAGGAAGAGCTGATAAAATTATTGTAGGTAAATCAAACTCTGTTCTCATTACTAACAATGAACCAAGTGAAGAATTGAAAATGAGAATAGCTGAACTACGTGTTCAAAAAGAAAATACTGAGACACCACAAGAAAGAAAGTTTATAGATGAAAGAATAGCCAGCTTAGCTGGAGCTATCGGGTGTATCTACGTTGGTGGTAACTCAGATGTAGAACAAAAAGAAAAATTCGACCGAGTCGATGACTCGGTATGTGCAGTGCGTTCCGCACTGGAAGAAGGGATTGTTGCTGGAGCTGGACTTGCATTATACAATGCTTCAAAAACTATTGTAAGTCATGATAAAGATGCTGACTATAACACAGCATGTAATATTGTTAGAGAAGCTATAGTTCAACCACTAATACAAATATTAGAAAACGCAGGCATCAATCCTGAAAATATATTATCAGAAATAAATGATAAGAAAAAGAATTACGGCTTTGATGTAAAGAATGAAAAGTTTGGAGATTTATTTAAGCTGGGTGTTATTGACCCGTTGAAAGTTACAAAGAACGCTTTAATAAATTCAAGTAGTGTAGCAGCAACAATATTATCAACCAACGCAATCGTAACACATGCCAGAGTCAAAGAATCATAATAGAAAACATTTTGGAATTAAACCAAGAAAAGGTAATAATGGTTATCCATTAAAACCAATTTCGAAAAATTCATCAATTAGTTTTATAGCTGAATACAAACAAAAAGTATTCTTAGATAAACTATTTAAAAAAAATACAATCGACTTCAATAATTATTTTAAAGATAGTCGAAGAATAGAGAAGGGAAAAAGATTTAAATTAATAGAAACTGAAAATCATTATTATGGCAATATATAATTATCTATTTGAAATTGCGAGAGAAGAAAGAAAGAAAGAAGAAGAAGCTATCAAGTTTTTGCAAAGCAAAGGCTATGTAATTTCAAACAAGAAAAAAACTTACGCAAGTAAGAAAAAAAAATATGCAAGCAGTAAATAAGTATATAGTTATAAAAAAAATAAACGAAGAGTACAAAACAAAATCTGGACTCTTACTGTCTAACGAAGACATGTCTTCGCTTAGGTATCACAAAGCTTTAGTTGTAAATCCTGGAACTAATGTTGAAACAGTAAAAAAGAATGATGTAATATTATTTGATAAAGCTGCGGGACATTCTATGGTTATAGACGACAATACATATACAGTGATAGAAGAAAGAGATGTAGTAGTAGTACTATAATCTATTTTCTTGGTTTATTTTTTTCATGTAATTTCTGTATACCTTATCTCTATACTTGACGTCATGTTTAAACACTGGGTTGTTTGCTGAGTTCTCAGGAATATCTTCACCATTCAACTTAGCATAAACATTACTTATCATTCGTTTGGCCTGAAACGTAAGCTCGTATAAAGCAGCTTCATTTCCCTTTTTAGGTCTCCACTTATGTATCCAACCCCTTTTAATTAAATCATAAAACCTATTGGTGTTCCAAGACATCAACTCATTGTATTCTTCAAACTTGGTTTTGGTAAATAGATGTTCGCTATATAAAAACAACATGAGCTCTAAGTCACCCGTTGTTATATCATATTTACGTTTAGCCCAGTATTTTATTACTTTCCAGTATTTTAAATAGTCATGTTCAGGCTGCTTACGTGTAGTGTTTCGTACGATGATAGGCATAAATTATATTAGATTAAATTATTTATCTTTGTTACAAAGATATAATAAAATCAAATGGCTCGTAAAAATGTAAGTACCTATGTATTTCGTTCTCGTAAAAAAAGACCAGGAGTACATTCAAAAAACAGACATACGAACCAGAAGAGTGGAAAGTATTATACAGGAACTAAATATAAAGGCCAAGGAAGATGAGTAAATTATCAATAAAAAAACCTAAGAAGGGAAGTAAAATTTGTCCAGCAGGAATAGCTTGGGCTAAAAGAACTTTTGATAAATACCCGTCTGCGTATGCAAACATGGCGGCAAGTAAATATTGTAAAGACCCAAATTACGCAAAGGGTAAAAAGAAAAAGAAATAGTTATGGCAGACGATTTAAAATGTAAATTAAAAATATTGGGAGCAGACCCAAACAATCCAAAAAAACCAGCAAGATTTTCTGGTGACCCATCAAAAAGGAAAGCACAGAAAATGAAATTAGCTGCTTGCAGAAGCGGTAGAAGACAAGACTTCAAGAATAAAATTCTTGATAAAGGAAAAGATTTAGTAAACAAAGTTGAAAGTAAAATTAAAAAATCATGATGAAAAAACCTATGCTTAATGCCATACAGAAAGTTAAAATGTCTATGGCAATGAAATCGAAAAATCCCAAGATGAATCCTGGGTTTGACTCTTTACCAAAAGAAGTTCAAAATAAAATTATGAAAAAGAAAGCAAAGCTTTCTATGAAAAAGAAACCTAAGATGGCTATGAAAAAGCCAAAGGTAGGTATGAAAAAAGTTCCTAAAGGAGATATGACAATGCCAAAGATGTCTATGAAGAAGCCAGCTATGATGGGTGAAAAAAAACCAATGTTAGCTAAGGACGATAAGAAAAAGAAGAAAAAAGTTTTACAAGGTCATTTTGGTCCTGGAAAAAAACCTAAGATGGCAATGAAGAAGAAGCCTAAAATGGCTATGAAGAAGCCAAAGCAAAAACAACCTTCAGCAGCAGAACTGAAAAAAGGTTCTCGTCAAGCAAAAAAAGCTTTGAAAAAATTTGATAAGCAATATAAAAAATTAGCTAAAAGAGCAGGGATGTCATCGCAAAAGAAACCTAAAATGGCAATGAAGAAAGCTAAAGCAAGTCAAACAGCTGGAGCTATAATGAAAAGAGAAAGAATGATGAACTAATGGCTTTTAAGTTAAAAACATTAGGACAGGTATTAGATTTTAGTGACAAGTATTCGACAGGCGATTATATCGTTAAAGAAAAGAAACTTGGCAAATACACTTTGGGTGAAATAAATCCAAACGGTGTAATTGACATTGAAAAAGATATGTCACCTGCTCTAAAAAGAAAAGCTGTAAAACATGAGGTAGACCATTTGTATCAAATGAAAAGAGGAGAGATGAGGTTTGACCATAATAATTATTATTACAAACCCACACCTTATTCACCAATACAAGTTATACCTTCAAGTAAAATAGACCCTCACGATAGAAGTCTACCGTGGGAGCAAGATGCACATAAATAATGGGAGAACTAAAAAAATGGAGAGAGCAAAACTGGGTACGCATAGGTCGTGATGGAAAAATCAAAGGACCCTGTGGCACTTCCAAGAATAAAAAAAATCCTGACAGATGTTTGCCACTTGCAAAAGCAAGGTCTTTATCTAAAAGACAATTAGCTAAAACAGCTCGAAAGAAAAAAGCTGCAGGCAGAAAAGGAAAACAATTTGTTTCTAACACCCCAGCTGCAAAAGTAAGAAACTCGTAATGGCAAAGAATATAGCAAAAACTACAGGCAAGGGAGGTAACTTCCGAAAAGCTTCAGCTGGTGCAGGCATGACTGAAAAAGGTGTGGCTGCATATCGTAGAGCCAACCCTGGTTCAAAATTAAAAACTGCCGTTACAGAAAAAAAGCCCAGCAAGATGAGGGCTAAAAGAAGAAAGTCTTATTGTTCAAGGTCTCTTGGACAAATGAAAATGCACAACATTAATTGTTCTAAAACTCCCGAGAAAAGAATATGTGCAGCCAGAAGACGCTGGAGATGTTAAAAAAATATATTATTATATTTGTATTTATATTAATTTAAAAAAAAAGTTATGGCACAAGGTTATAATGCAAGACTCGATGAGTCGTTAGGTGCAAAGCACGGAAAAAAATCTCAGTCTTTTAAAGACAGAAGAGATGAATCAAAAGCTATGTCTAAGAAAATGTATGGACATGCTTATGGTGGAGACCATTCTATGAAATACGAAAAACACTACCCTTCAAGTGTGAAAGGTAAGTTAGGTGGATTGATTAGAAAATAATATGGCTTTTCCACAAATTAAAAAACAAAACCGTGGAAAGTTCACTAAGTGGGCAAAAGCTAACGGTTTCAAAGATGCGTGTAGTGCAGCATCAGCAGTAATGAAGAGTACAAAAAAGTATTCAAAAGAAGTTGTTGAGATGGCAAACTATGCTAATAACTTTGGATGTAAAAGAAAATAAAATTAAATCTATGGCTAAAGCAAAAAAGAAAGCTGCTCCAAAAAAAGAAGTGGCTAAAAAAAAAGTAGTAAAAACTAAAGTCGAAGGTAAGCCCGAGGAAGTAGTGGCAACAAGCAAACATGTTGAAGTTCCTTACGTTCCAAGAAAAATTGACAGACTGCCTGCAGACTTAAATAAATTAAAAAAGTAAATGGGAAAATTATTAGTAAAGTTAGGATATTGGATTCAGAGTGCTTGGTGTAAGTTATTATGCAAGTGGAACTGGCTAATATCAAAATTAATTGTA
>Ga0209232_1000326_pt1 | contig 30566 bp, 27 predicted proteins | sample ETNvirenome_2_60_FD_184066 | JGI IMG/M metagenome (GOLD analysis project Ga0209232, IMG submission 184066) | Marine viral communities from the Pacific Ocean - ETNP_2_60 (SPAdes) (version 2) | ecosystem: Environmental > Aquatic > Marine > Oceanic | place: Pacific Ocean | collected 2013-06-22
GGGCAGCGCGCGACCGAGGTGAACTGGCAGGATTTCTTTGCCGACCCGCAGCTCGAAGTGCTGATCGCGCAAGCGATCGAGCGCAACCGCGACCTGGCCGTCGCGGTCGCGCAGATCGCCGAAGCGCGCGGGCTGTACCGGATCCAGGACGCCGACCGCCTGCCGACGGTGGGCGCGAGCGCCGATGCGGCGCGCAGCCGCGGGCCGTCGCTGGCCGGCACCGGAACCGACACGACCAGTCGCTATTCGGTCGGGGTCGGGGTGACGTCGTTCGAGCTCGATTTCTGGGGGCGGGTCAAGAATCTGTCCGAAGCGGCGCGCAGCCAGTATCTGGCGACCGAGCAGGCCGAGCGCGCGTTCCGGCTGGCGCTGGTGCGCGACGTCGCGTCGACCTATTTCGCCTCGCGCGGCGCCGAGGAACAGATTGCCCTCGCCGAAGCGACGGTGACCAGCCGCAAGGAAGGGTTGCGCATTGCGAAGCGGCGGCTCGACGCGGGGGTGACCTCGGCGCTCGATTACCGCCAGTCGGAAACGCTGCTGACGCAGGCCGAAACGCAGCTGGCGAGCCTGAAGCTCGGCAAGGCACAGGCCGATAATTTCCTGACCGTGCTGACCGGCGGCCCGGTGCCCGGCCCCCTGCCCGCGCCGCTGCCGCTCGTCGCGCAGGGGCAGTTGCCGGTGCTGACCGCTGGCCTGCCGTCGGACCTACTCGTCGCCCGCCCCGACATATTGGCGGCCGAAGAACGGCTGCGCGCCGCGCGCGCGAATATCGGCGCGGCGCGGGCGGCGTTCTTCCCGGCGATCTCGCTGACCGGCAATCTGGGTTTCGCTTCGGGCTCGCTCGATAATTTGTTCAGCAACGACGGATTCGGCTGGAGCTTTGGCCCATCGATCAGCCTGCCGATTTTCGATTTCGGTCGCAACAAGGGCAATCTGACCGTCGCCGAAGCCCGCGAGAATATAGCGGTCGCGACCTATGAACGCACGGTGCAGGGCGCGTTCCGCGAGGTCGCCGACGCGCTTGCCGGACGCCGCTTCCTCGCTGAGCAGGTCGAGGCGCAGGAACGCGGCACGCTGGCGCAGCGGCGTATCGCCGATCTCGCGCGCAAGCGGTACCGCGAAGGCGTATCGACCTATCTCGAAGTGCTCGACGCCGAACGCAATCTGTTCGCCGCCGAACAGACGCTGATCGAACTGCGCCGCGCCCAGGTCGACAATCTGGTGACGCTGTACGTCGCGCTGGGCGGCGGGCTGGTCGAGCGCCGCTAAGGATCACGTCGATTTCGGACGATGCCACCACCCCCGCCCTGCTGAAGGACATCCTCGGTCCGCAGGCGCTGACGATAATCGCCGACGCCGGCGTAGCCGCTTCGCCGCGCTTCGATCGACCGGCTTTCCTGAACGCGGCGTCGACCGGCCTCGATCCGCTGTCGATCATGGAACGGGTGCGCCATATCGCCGACGCGCTGCGCCCCGCGCTGCCCGCCGACTATGGCGCGGCACTCGACGTCATCGTGGCAATGGCGCCGCGGCTGACGCACGGGTTTCAGGCGGTCGCGGTGACCGAATATGTGGCGCGATATGGGCTGGACGATTTCGACCGGTCGCTGGCGGCGCTCGCGGCGCTGACGCGCTTTGGCACCGCAGAATTCGCGATCCGGCCGTTTCTGGCGCAGGATGCCGATCGCGCGCTGGCGACGATGACGCGGTGGACCGGCAGCGACGACGCGCATGTCCGCAGGCTGGCGAGCGAAGGCGGCCGTCCGCGCCTGCCATGGGCGGCGCGCGTTCCGGCGCTGAAGGCCGATCCGACCCGCGCGGCGGCGATCCTGGAGGTGCTGAACGCCGATCCCAGCCTCTATGTCCGCAAATCGGTCGCCAACCATCTGAACGATATCGCGAAAGACCGCCCCGACTGGCTGCTCGATCGGCTGGCGGACTGGCCGCAGGACGATCCCCACACCGTCTGGATCGTCCGCCACGCGCTGCGCACCCTGATCAAGCAGGGCGAGCCGCGCGCGCTGGCGCTGATCGGCGTCAGCCATGGCGCGGCGGTGACGATGCGGGGGTTCACGGTCGATCCGCCGGTGGTGCGGCTGGGCGAGCGGATCGTGATGAGCACCGAAATCACGTCAGCTTCGTCTGATGCCCAGCGGCTGGTGGTCGATTACCGGGTACATTATGCGCGCGGCGGCGGCAAAAGCGCGGCGAAGGTGTTCAAATGGAAGACGTTCGACCTCGCGGGGCGCGACACCATTGCCCTAAGAATCAGTCAAATCATCCGCGATTTCAGCACCCGGCATCATCATGCCGGGCGGCACGAGGTCGAGCTGATCGTCAACGGCCAGACGATGGCGACGAGCGGATTCGAGCTGTTGGCGGTCGGCGAATAAAGGTCGCCCGATGACTTGAACCGTAGCCCTGAGCCTGTCGAAGGGCGCTTGCCAGATAGGCGCCCTTCGACAGGCTCAGGGCTACGGTCACGGGGGTCCGCCCCCCGTCAACACCGGACTGCACCGCCGTCCCCTCACTGCGGCTCGGGCACCGGCGCCGCGGGCGTTTCTTTCGGGATCGGCAGGCGCAAATCGATGCGGCTGCCGTTGATTTCGGTCGAGATCACCGCGTCGCCGCCGTCGATCCCGACGCTGCTGTTGTCGCCGATCGGAATCTCGCCGATGTCGGGAATGTCTTGCGGTTCGACCGGGCCGCGCGGGTTGGTCGGGCGCGGCGGCGCGGCTTTCTGTCCCGATGCCTGGGTCATGAAATCGCGCCACATCCGCGCCGGCAGCCCGCCGCCCGAAATGCCGCGCAGCGGCGAATTATCGTCGTTGCCGATCCACACCCCGACCACCAAGCCATTGGCATAGCCGACGAACAGCGCATCGCGATTGTCCTGACTGGTCCCGGTCTTGCCGAAATTCGCCTGTGGCAGCCGCGCGGCGCGGCCGGTGCCGCGATTGACCGCGGCGCGCAGCATCTGTTCGATTGCGTCATGGTCGTCCGAACCAAAGCGGCTCGGCCCCGAAACAAGATTTTCGAACCAGCCCTTTTCCTCGCCCTCGAACGCGTGCGGGACGACGGGATAGCTATTCGCCGCGACCGCGGCATAGGCGGCGGTCAGTTCGAGCAAGGTCATGCTCGACGTGCCGAGCGCCAGGCTGGGGTCGCCCTTGGTCATCGGCGCGGTGACGCCCAGGTCACGCGCCATGTCGATGACCTTGTCGTCGCCGACCTCGCGCAGCAACCGCACCGCCGCGACATTGCTCGACGTCGCGAACGCGTCCTCAAGCGTGATCGTTTTCGAGTAAGCGCCGCCCGAGTTTTTCGGGCGGTACGAACCGGTTTCGATCGGCTGGTTGTCGATCACATCATCAGGTTCCCACCCGGCGCGCAGTGCGGCGAGATAGACGAAGAGTTTGAAGGTCGACCCCGGCTGGCGCCGCGCCTGCGTCACCCGATTGAACGGCGACGCCGCATAATCCTTGCCGCCGACCATCGCGACGACTTCGCCATTGGGGCGCATCGCAACCAGCGCCACCTGCGCCTGCCCGACCCCGGCGCGACTGGTGACGCGCCGCGCCACCGCTTGCAATCGCGCGTCGAGCGTCGTCTTGATCGTCTGCCGCGAATAGCCGACGTCGCTGAGCTTGCGCGCCTCGGGCAGTGCCCAATCGGCGAAATAGGTCCCCGTTGGCAAGGTGTTCCGCGACCGCACATCGATGCGCGGGGTGCGCAGCGCCTTTCGCTCCTGCTCGGACAGATAGCCCGTTGCGACCATCGCATCCAGCACCAGCTTCATCCGCTTTTCCGCCAGATCGGGGTTCTTGGTCGGCGCCAGCCGCGACGGCGCCTGCACCAGCCCCGCCAGCATCGCGGCCTGCGCCGGGGTCAGTTTCTCGGGCTGACGATAGAAATAATGCAGCGACGCAGCGCGCAAACCATAAGTGTTGTCGCCGAAATAGGCGTTCGACAGATAGCGTTCGAGGATCTCGTCCTTGGTCAGCCACGCTTCGAGCCAGAAGGCGATCAGCGCCTCGCGCGCCTTGCGCCCGAGCGTGCGTTTCGGGGTCAGGAAGGTGAATTTCGCCAGCTGCTGGGTGATCGTGCTGCCGCCCTGCGTCCGACCGCCGGTGACATTGCTCCATACCGCGCGCGCGATGCTGCGCGGATCGACGCCCCAATGCGTGTAAAAGCGCCGGTCCTCGATCGCGAGAAACGCGCCGGTGACATGCCGGGGCAGCGCGCTCGCCTTGACCGGCGTATCGACGATCGCCCCGATCCGCGCGATCGGGGTGCCGTCGGACGCGAGCAGGGTGATCTGCGGCGGCGCGATCGGTTCGAGCGATTTCGACAAAGGCGCGGTGAGCGCCAGCCAGCCGATGAGCAGGATGAAGATGATGCAAAAAATCGCAAAACCGCGCGAGATCCGGCGCAGCCATTTGCGCCGCCGCGTTTCGGGGACGACCGGCGGCGGCGCGCCGAAAACGGGCGCGCCCGGCGGCGCAAGGGGCGCCGCGACGAGGATCGGATCGGGACTGTCGGGTTTGCGAAACCAGGTCATGCTCACGCGCCGTATTAGAGGCTTAACACAGCATAAGCAAATATCTTATGCTGGCGCTGACCATGACAGCATAGCGGCGGAACGCGCAAGAACGGGAATATGGTGCCGCTTACAGGACTCGAACCTGTGACCCCATCATTACGAATGATGTGCTCTACCAACTGAGCTAAAGCGGCAACGAGGCGCGCCTCTAACAGCGTGGCCCGGCGAAGACAAGCGCCGTGGCGATTCAATTTTCGTTGCCGGGCGGCGGCGGCCTAGCGGCGGTCGCGCAGCATGTCGAGCGCGACATCGGTGATCATATCTTCCTGGCCGCCGACCATTTTGCGGCGACCGAGTTCGACCAGGATCGCGCGGGTGTCGAGGCCGTGGTCGGCCGCGGCCTTTTCGGCATGGCGCAGGAAGCTGGAGTACACCCCGGCATAGCCGAGGGTGAGCGTTTCGCGGTCGACGCGCACCGGGCGGTCCTGCAGCGGGCGCACCAGATCCTCGGCGGCGTCCATCAGTGCGAACAGGTCGCAGCCATGGTTCCAGCCAAGGACGTCGGCGGCGGCGATGAACACCTCGAGCGGCGCATTGCCCGCGCCCGCCCCCATACCCGCCAGGCTGGCATCGACGCGGATCGCGCCATTCTGCGCCGCAACGATGCTGTTCGCGACCCCAAGGCTGAGGTTGTGGTGCGCGTGGACGCCGCGCTGGGTCTCGGGCTTGAGGACGCGGTCGTAAGCCTGCAATCGCGCCGCATATTGGTCCATCGTCATCGCCCCGCCGCTGTCGGTGACATAGACGCAATGTGCGCCATAGCTTTCCATCAGCTTGGCCTGCTGCGCCAGCGGTTCGGGCGCCGACATATGGCTCATCATCAAAAAGCCCGACACGTCCATGCCGATGCCGCGCGCAACCTCGATATGTTGCTTCGCGACATCGGCCTCGGTGCAGTGGGTCGCAATCCGCACCGAGCGCACGCCCAGATCATAGGCGTGTTTGAGATCGTGGATCGTGCCGATGCCGGGCAGCAGCAGCGTCGTGAGCACACTATGCTCAAGCACCTCGGCGACAGCGCCGATCCACTCCCAGTCGGTGTGGGCGCCAAAGCCATAGTTGAAGCTGGACCCTTGCAACCCGTCGCCATGCGCGACTTCGATCGCATCGACCTTCGCCCGGTCAAGCGCTTTCGCGATCGCGCGGACATGATCGAGGCCATATTGGTGGCGGATCGCGTGCATCCCGTCGCGCAGCGTCACGTCCTGGATGTAGAGCTTGGTGGTCGTCGGATCCAAGCTCATGCCGCCAGCCTTTGCGCGATCTTCTCGGCGGTCTTCAGCGCCGCCGAGGTCATGATGTCGAGATTGCCCGCATAAGCCGGCAGATAATGCGCCGCGCCCTCCACCTCGAGGAAGACGCTGACCTTCAGGCCCGTGAAGCTGCCGCCCATTTCGGGGATGTGCAGCGGCGCGTTGCTGCCGATGCTTTCAAACTGCACCTCCTGCTTGAGCCGGTAACCGGGGACATAGGTTTGCACGTCGGCCACCATCGCCTCGACGCTGGCGCGGATCGCCTCGCGGTCGCCGTCGTCGCACAGGCAATAAACGGTATCGCGCATGATCAGCGGCGGTTCGGCGGGGTTGAGGACGATGATCGCCTTGCCGCGCGCCGCGCCGCCGACGTCTACGATTGCCTGGCTCGTGGTCCCGGTGAATTCGTCGATGTTGGCGCGCGTGCCCGGCCCCGCGCTTTTCGAGGCGATCGAGGCGACGATTTCGCCATAATGCACCTTCGATACCCGATTCACCGCCGCAACGATCGGGATCGTGGCCTGCCCGCCGCACGTCACCATATTGACGTTGGCGCTATCGAGGTGCGCGTCGCCGTTCACCGGCGGGACCGTATAGGGACCGATCGCCGCGGGGGTGAGATCGACGACGCGCTTGCCATGGGCGATCAGCACCGCGCTGTGGCGCTGGTGCGCCCCCGCCGAGGTCGCATCGAAAACGATCGCAATGTCGGCAAAGCCAGGCAGCGCGACCAGCCCGTCGAGGCCGTCGGCGGTGATCGGTACGCCGAGCCGCGCGGCGCGTTTCAGCCCGTCGGACTCGGGATCGATGCCGACAAACGCCGCCATCTCCAGCGTGTCGGACAGGCGCATGATCTTGATCATAAGGTCGGTGCCGATGTTGCCCGATCCGATGATCGCCACTTTGGTCTTCGCCATCGGGTCAGCCCTCGCCATAGGTGAAGCTGGCGCTGCCGATGCCCGCGATGGTCGCCACGACCTGATCGCCCGGCGCCAACGCGACCATCGGCCCCAGCGCCCCCGCGAGCAGGATGTCGCCCGCCTTCAGCGGCTCGCCGCGCCCCGCCAGCGTCTGCGCCAGCCACGCCGCGGCATTGAGCGGATTGCCAAGCGCCGCCGCACCCACCCCGGTCGAGGTGACGCTGCCATTCACCGTCATCGCCATCGCCGCGCCCTCAAGGTCGAGCCCGGCCAGCGCCAGCCCCGCATCGGACAGCACGAAGAAGGCCGACGAGCCATTGTCGGCCACGGTATCGGCAAAGCTGATTTTCCAGTCGGCAATCCGGCTGTCGACGATCTCGATCGCGGCGTGGACGCTGGCGACCGCCGCCGCGACCTGCTCGACCGTGGTATCGGCAGCGGGCAGGTCGGCGCCGAGCACGAACGCAATCTCCGCCTCGGCCTTCGGCTGGATCGTGCGCGCCGGATCGAGCGTGCCGCCATCGGCAATCTGCATATCGGCGAACAAGACGCCGAAATCGGGCTGGTCGACGCCCAGCTGGACCTGCACCGCCTTTGCCGTCAGCCCCGCCTTGCGCCCGACGATCCGCCGCCCCTGCGCCTCCCAGAAGCGCGTGTTGATCGTCTGCACCGCATAGGCGCCGTCCACATCGGTCGGATCGAGCGCATCGCGCAGCGGCGCGATCACCCCGCCCGAATAGGCATCGCGCAGCCGCCGTGCGGCATGGTTGAGCCTATCGGTCATCCCGCGGCCTGCGGCGCATGTTTGCCGGGATGCACCGCGCCGCAATGGCCGCAGGTGCGCAAGTCTTCGTTGGCATAAAAGGCGGCGAACAGCGGCGGCAGGTCGCGCACGATGCTTTTCAGCTGCACTTCGACGCGGTGGACGATGTGACCGCAATCGTCGCAATACCATTGAAAGGCGTCGATCATCCCCTCGGCGCGCTTGCGTTCGATCACCAACCCGACGCTGCCCGGGACAGGGCGCTGCGGCGAATGCGGCACGCCGGGCGGCAACAGAAAGATGTCGCCCTCGCGGATCGGCATGTCCTGGGGGCCGTCATCGGTCCACAGGCGCAGATTCATGTCGCCTTCGAGCTGGAAGAAGAACTCTTCCAGCGGATCGACATGATAATCGGTGCGCTGGTTCGGGCCGCCGACCACGGTGACGATGAAATCGGCATCCTCCCAGATCTGCGCATTGCCGACCGGGGGCTTCAGCACATCGCGGTGATCCTCGATCCACTGGCGGAAATTGAAGGGCAATCCATAGGTCAGCATGGGCGCTATCCTTTCGTGGGCGCGCGCGGGATGAAGGCAGTGGCCTTGATCTCGATCAGCAGGTGCGGGTGGGGAAGCTGGTGGACGGCGACCGTCGTGCGCGCCGGACCAGCTTCGTCGAAATATTCGGCGTAAACCGCGTTATAGCCGCCGAAATCATTCATGTTGACCAGAAAGCTGGTGACATCGACGACATCGACGAGCGATCCGCCGACATCGGCCAGGATCGCCGCGATATTGTCGATCACCGCGCGCGTCTGCTCGCGAATGTCGAGGCTGACCGTGCCATATTCGTCGGCCGATGCGCCCGCGAAACTATTGTCGGGGCGGCGCGAACTGGTGCCCGACACAAAGACGAAATCGCCCGCGCAGCGATAATGCGGAAAGCGGCCGCGCGGACGCGCCTTACCGGGGATGACCCGGCCTTTGCCTTCGCCGCTCATGCGACGCCGCCTGTGATCGTGAAGCCGACGCGGCCCAGATGCGCGGCGTCGAGCGAGACCGCGCGCGCCGATCCGATCGCCGCCGCCGCGGTCGCGCCACCCAGCATGATCGTCCAGCCGGGCTGCAACGTCAGCCCCGCCGCCCCCACCAGCCGCGCCGCGGCGACAAGCGAGCGGATCGGGTCGCCCAGGATCGCCGCGCTCGATCCGGTTTCGACGACGACATTGTCCACGCGCATTTCCATCGCGACAGCGGCGACATCGGTATCGGCGGGCAGCCAGGGACCGACGACGAAGGCCGAGGACGATGCGTTATCCGCGACCACGTCGCCGAGCGCAAAGCGAAAATTCTCGTAGCGGCTGTCGATAATCTCCAGTGCCGCGGCGACCGCGTCGACTGCCGCCAGCGCTTCGTCGCGCGTTACTTCGCCCGTCAACGGCGCCTTCAGTCTCACAGCAATCTCAGGTTCGACGCGCGGATGGATGACGCGCGCGCGATCGAGGGTGCCGCCGTTGGGCACGACCATGTCCGACGTCAGCCGCCCCCAGATCTGATCTTTCAGCCCCATCTGCGCCATCTTGGCCTCGCTGATGAAGCCCATCTTGACCCCCACCAGCGTGGCGCCGCGCGCCAGCCGGTGATCGATCGCGGCGCGCTGAATCGCATAGGCGTCGGCGAGCGACAATTCGCCCTCCTGCCCGGTAATCTGCGGAATCGGCCGCGCCTCGCTGGCGGCGGCGTCGAGCTTTGCGGCGATTGCGGCAATGTCTGCCATTGATCTTCCTCTACAACTTCACGCAGATATTGGTCGGCTCGGAATAAAAGCCCAGCGAATGTTCGCCGCCCTCGCGCCCGATGCCCGACAATTTCATGCCGCCGAACGGCGTGCGCAGGTCGCGCAGGAACCATTCATTGACCCAGACGATCCCCGTTTCCATCTGGGCGGCGACGCGGTGCGCGCGCCCGACGTCGCGGGTCCAGATCGCCGCCGCCAGACCATAGGCGCTGTCGTTCGCCAGTTCGATCGCCTCGTCCTCGCGGTCGAAGGGCGCGATATGGCAGACCGGGCCGAAAATCTCTTCACGCACGCAGCGCGCGTCGGGGCCGAGGCCGGTCAGGATCGTCGGCTGGACAAACGCCCCCTGGTCGAGCGCGCTCCCGAACGCGGGCACCCCGCCGCCGGTCACCACCGTCGCCCCCTCGTCGCGCGCGAGTTGATAATAGCCGAGCACCTTGTCGCGATGGCCGTGCGAGATCAGCGGCCCCATGTCGGCGCCCGACCAGGGATCGCCGATGGTCAGCGCCGCAGCGCGCTCCGCCAGCGCCTTGACGAAGCGGTCGAAAATCGGCCGCTCGACATAGACGCGCTCGGTGCACAGGCACACCTGCCCGCAGTTGGAAAACACGGACCGCGCCGTCCCCGCCACCGCCTCGTCGAAATCGCAATCGGCAAAGACCAGCGCGGCATTCTTGCCGCCCAGCTCGAACGAGACCGGCTTCACCCCCGCCGCCGCGACGCGCATGATCGCACCGCCGGTCGCCGATTCACCGGTAAAGGTGATCGCGTCGATGTCGGGATGCGCGGTCAGCCATTCGCCGGTGGATGCAGCGCCAAAGCCGTGGACCAGGTTGAACACCCCCGGCGGCACCCCGGCTTCGTCCATCACCTCGGCGAGCAGCGCCGCGGTCGATGGCGTTTCCTCGCTGGGTTTCACCACGACGACATTGCCGCAGGCGAGCGCCGGCGCGGCCTTCCACGTCATCAACAGCAACGGCAGGTTCCACGGCGAAATGATCGCGACGACGCCCAGCGGCCGCGCGATCGCATAGTTGATCGCGCTGCGTCCGTCAGGCAGGTCGGTGCGGAAACTCGGCATCGCGCGCGCCTCGGCCAGCCCGGCAAAGGCACGGAAATTGGCGGCGCCGCGCGGAATATCGATCGTGCGCGCCTGATGCAGCGACTTGCCGGTGTCGGCGATCTCGGCCGCGGCAAATTCGTCGAAGCGCGCCTCAATCCCTTCGGCGACGCGGACGAGCAGCTTGCACCGTTCGGCCTGCGACATCTTGCCCCACGGCCCTTTCAGCGCGGCACGCCCGGCGGCGACCGCACGGTCGACGAGCGGCTGGTCGGCCAGCGCCACGCGCGCCGCGACCGCGCCCGTGACCGGGTTCACATTGTCGAAAAAAGCCCCGGTCGCGACAAAGGCCCCATCGACATAGTTCAGGATGTCGCGGCGCGCGAAGGGGTAAGCCATCTCTGTCATCCCTCGCCCCCGACCCGGACATAGCCCGCGGTGTTGCTGTGCACCGCGCCGCCGGTGCCGACATGCCCCGCCATCTGGAGCAGCGAGAGGATGGTGTCGTTGAACTGCACCGGCTGCTCCAGAAACGCCGAATGACCCGCATCATTGACCTCGACCAGAAACGATCCCGCGACCTCGGCCTGCACCATCCGCACCGCTTCGACCGGGAACAATATGTCGTCGGCGCCGCACAGGAACAGGATCGGAAAGCCCATGGCGCCCAGCTCGGCGGCGGACCGCGCGTCGAATCGGCCGGTCAGGCTGTGGCGATCGGCGGCGTTGAAACTCGCGATCTGCGTATAGAGCGCCGCCAGCTCGCGCGGCGCCGCGGCGCCCAGCACGCGCTCGATCTGCCCCATCGCCGCGGTCTTCGCCCGCGCCGCGTCCATGATCGCCTTCACCGCGTCCGTCTCGGCAATGCCGTGCAGGCTGTCGCAGATCGCCAGCGCCGCGACCCGTTCGGGCGCGCGGTGCGCGAAACCGATACACGTCCCCGCCCCCATCGACTGGCCGACGAGCGCCACTTTTTCCTCGCCCAGATGATCGAGCAGCGCAGCAAGGTCGTCGACAAAGCCATCGCGCCCGCGCCCGTCCAGATCGCGCGACAGGCCGAAGCCGCGATGATCGAACAATATGACGCGGTTCGACCGCGCCAGCGCGTCGATTTGGGCGTACCAGATCGCGTGATTGCCGCCGATACCATGCGCCAGCACCACCGACGGTCCCTGCCCGTGCGCCTGCCAATAGATTTCGGCGCCCGCGGTCGCCAATATCCCGCTCTCCATCACAAAACCCCCATCAATTTGCTGAGCCGCACGACATAGTCGCCGAACGCCGGATCCTCGCGCGTGACGCTGGGGTCGCGCGGGCGCGGCAGGTCGATGCGGACATCCTCGACAATCGTCCCCGGCCGTTCGGACATCACCAGCACCCGGTCGGACAGCAGCACCGCTTCGGAAATGCTGTGGGTGACCAGCACCACCGTCTTGCGGTCGCGCTGCCAGATGCGCAGCAACTCCATGTTAAGCCGGTCGCGGGTCAGCGCGTCGAGCGCGCCGAAGGGTTCGTCCATCAGCAGCACTTGTGGACCCCGCGCCAGCGCCTGGCCGATCGCGACGCGATGCCGCATCCCGCCCGACAGCTGGTGCGGATGGCTGGCCTCGAACCCGGTCAGGCCAAGCGTTTCGACCAGATCGGCAAACGCCGCGTCGCTGGGCCGCTGCACCGCAGCGTCGAGATCGACGCCGAGCAACAGATTGTCGCGCACGGTGAGCCAGGGCAGCAGGTTCGACGTCTGAAACACAAAACCCATCTCGGGCGACGGCGCCGTGACCTCCGCATCGTTAAAGCGGATGCAGCCTTTTTCGAACGGCGTCAGTCCGGCGATCAGGCGCAGCAACGTGCTTTTGCCGCAGCCTGATGGGCCAAGCACCGAGACAAACTCGGCCGCGCCGATGTCCGCGCTGACATTGCCCAGCACGCGCAGGTCACCGAACGCCTTGCCGACGTCCGCAATCGAAATCACCCCGCTCATGCTGCCCGCCACCAGATGAAGCGTTCCCAATAGGCCACGCTGTAGAATAGAATGAGCGACATCATCGTCACCGCGATCAACGCCGCAAAGGTCAGCGTCGTATGTCCCGAACCCGATGCGGTCAGGATCAGATTGCCCAGCCCGTCGTTCGATCCGACAAATTCGCCGACGACCGCACCGATGACCGCGAGCGGCATCGCGACCTTGCAGCCGTCGAGAAAGCTGGGCAGTGCCGCGGGCACGCGCAGCCGCCAGAAGCTTTGCATCGGCGAGGCGCGCAGGGCGCGAAAATGCTCCTCCAGATGCGCGGGGGTGCTGGCGAGGCCGCCGAGCGTCGAGATGATGATCGGGAAAAAGGCGAACAGGAACGCCATGATCAGTTTCGAGGTCAGCCCATAGCCGAACCAGACCACGATCAGCGGCGCCAGCCCGATCTTGGGAATGCTCTGCAACGCGACGAACAGCGGATAGACGGTGCGCTTCGCGGTGCGCGAGAAATAGATCAGCGCCGCGATCGGCACCCCCAGCGCCACCGCGATGACAAAGCCCCAGAACACTTCGGTCAGCGTGACCAAGCTTTGCGCCAGAATCGGCCCGCGCGACTGCCACAGCTCGGCGAGGATCGCGCTCGGCGGCGGCAGCAGATAGGATTGCACCCCCGACCAGCGCACGCCAAATTCCCAAGCGAGGCCGAGGAACAGGAAAAAGCCCAGGCTGATCGCATGGTCGCGGGTGACGGCGGACGCGCTCATTGCCCGTCCTCCCTGTCGATCAGCGCGCTGATGCGTGCCGGTGGCGGCACCAGAAAATGCTCGAGGTGCCAGCGGTCGAATGTGTCGAGCTGTTGGCCGTCCCACACCGACGCGGTGTAGGGATGGTCGGCGTCGATCTGCGTCATGTCGGTGTAGAATTCGACATTGTTGCCGTCGGGATCGCGGAAAACGAGGAAGCTGTTGGCGCCTGGGCCATGTTTGCCGATGCCGCGGTCGATGGTGATGCCGCGTGCGATCAGCATCGCCGCCACCTTTCCCATCTCGTCCAGGCTTTCGAGGCGATAGGAGAAATGCTCGACCGCCGGATAATGCCCCGCGGGCGCCGCGGTATGACCGGGCGGCAGTTGCAACAGCGCCAGATCATGATGATCCGCGCCCGCGCGCAGGAACACCATATGATGGTCGATCCAGTCGGATACCTCGAGGCCGACGACCTCGGTGTAAAAGGCGAGCGAACGGTCGATGTCGCGCACTTTCAGGACCAGATGGCCCAGCCGGGTCGGACGCGGGCGATAGGCGGCGGGATCGGTCATCACGGCTTCCCCATCGGTACGAAGGCGTTGGTGAACAGCGCCGCGGTGGCATCGAAACCCTGCAGCTGGCCGCTCGCCTGCAGATAGGTGACGGTGCGCGCGACCTTTTCGGGCTTCAGGCGGTGCGACCCGCCCTCGGCCGCCATCAGGTCGGCGGTCTCGCGGATTTGGCGCTCGGTCACCGCTTCGTCGAGCAGCGGATAATGTTTGCGGGTGATCGCCAGCGCCGCCTTGGGATCGCGCGCCGCGTCGGCATAGCCGCGATAGGCCGCTTTCAGGAACGCGCGCACCAGCGCGGGGTCTTTTTCGATCAGCGCGTCGCGCGCCGCAAAGCCGCTGCCGTACACGTCGAGCCCGAAATCGGCATAAGCGATGCGCCCGATAGTGACGCCCTTCGCCTTCGCCGCCTTGTCGAACAGCGCCATCGAATTGCCCAGCCAGCATTCGGCGGCGTCGATCCGCCCCTCGACCAGCGACGACACGACGATCGCGGGGTCGAGTTGAATCTGTTCGACGCGCGCCGGGTCGACGCCATTGCCCTTCAGCCACGCCGGCAGCAGCGCCTGAATCGCCGAGCTTTGCCCGGCGCCAAAGCGCAGACCGGCCAGGTCGGCGGGCTTGGTGATGGCGTGGCGTTCCTTGACGAAGCACGCCCCCGCGGGCAGCCGCATGTTGATGCCGCCGACCATCCGCACCGCGCCGCCCTTCGACCGGTTCAGCGCCACCGACAGCGGGTCGATATAGGCAAATTCAAACATGCCCTGATCAAGTTCATTGGCGGTGCGGATGCCGCCAAAGCCGCGCACCGCTTCGACATTCAACCCGGCTTCGGCGAAATAGTCCTTGTCCATCGCGACAAAGATGCCGGCCATGCTGCCCTGCGGCAGCCAGGCCATGTTGAAGCGCACGGTGCGCGCGTCGGCTTGCTGCACCGTCTTGGACGCGCTGCCGCCAAAGGCACTCCACAGGGTCAGCGCCGCGATGACGGCGACGACCAGGATCGGCGCGAACAGCGAACGGCGGGAAATAGTGGCCATGGTCATGCTCCTTTAGGCAGGTGCGGCGCCGACACGGGGTTGCGCAGTGAGCCGATGCCATCGACCCACGCGGTCATCACATCGCCGTCCTTTAGAAAGACGCCGCGCCCCATGCCGACCCCGGCTGGGGTGCCCGACGCGATCAGGTCGCCCGCGCGCAGTTCCAGGATCGTCGAAAGATAGGCGATCTGTTCGTAGATATTGAAGATCATCTCCGACGTGTTGCCGTCCTGCATGACGACGTCGTTGACCTTGAGACCCAAGCGGATGTCGTGCGGATCGCCAAGGCAATCGCGCGGTACGAAGACGGGGCCGAGCGGGGTAAAGCTGTCGAAGCTCTTGCCGCGGAACCAGTCGTGCGAGAAGGGAAAGTCGCTGCGCCGGGTGCGGTCGCGCGCCGACACGTCGTTGACGATCGTATAGCCCGCGATCATCTCGTGCGCGTCGGCAACCGCGACATTCTTGCCCGCACGGCCGAGCACGACGCCCAGTTCGACTTCCCAGTCGGGGCGCGACACCTGCGGCGGGACGACGACCATGTCGTCCGGTCCGACGACACTTTCGATCGTCTTGAGGAAGATATAGGGTTCGCTGTCGGCCTTGGCCGCGAGCTTGGTCTGCATTTCCTCGGCATGTTCGATGAAGTTCGACGCGGCGGCAAAGATGCGGCGCGGCTCGAAGGGGGCGGCAAGACGCGGCGCCTCCATCTCGCCCGATACACCTTCCAGCGCGCGGGCGAGCGCGAACAGCGGCTCGCGGCGGGCGTCCCAATCGCGAATGATGGCGGACACGTCGCCAGCGACGGCGGCAAAGCCATGCGCGGCGGCGGCATCGTGGAGGTCGTGAAAGGCGTCACCGGCCTGCATCACGGGGCGCGGGCCATCAGCGCCGCTGCGGGTGGCAAGGGCAAACCAGGTCATGGGTCGATCATCCTTTCGAAAATCATGGGCAAAGCCCGGAGCGGTGCAGCCGACCGCCAGTCCGGCGCCGAGCGCTGCCAACGCGGTACGGCGGTCGAGCGTCGCCGGTCGGCGGCTATCGGGCGAGGAGGACGCGGCGCTTGGCACGGCATCTCAACCAAAGGCCCGCAGCAACATGCGCACCGCGACGATGGTCAGGAACAGCCCGAACATCAGGCTCAGCTGGCGCTTCGACAGCGCGTGCGCGATGCGGGCACCCCACGGAGCGGTCAGATAGGACACCGGCGCGATGATCGCGAAGCCGATCAGATTGACATAGCCGAGGCTGCCCGGCGGCAGATCGTCGACGGTCCAGCCGGTGACGATGAATGCCGCCGTCGCCGGGACGCTGATCAACAGGCCGAACAGCGCCGCAGTGCCGACCGCGCGGTGAATCGGGACATTGAACAACGTCATCACCGGTACGCTGAGGGTGCCGCCGCCGATCCCCATCATGCTGGAGATGCCGCCGATGCCAAAGGGGATGATCTGACCAACCGGCCCGCCGGGGACGGCATCGGCGATATGTTTGCCCTCCAGCGGCAACAGCATCTTGATCGCCACGATCAGCGCGACAATCCCGAACACCGCCGACAGCATGTCGCCGGTCACCCGCGACGCGAGCAGGACGCCGGCGATGGCGCCCAGAAAGATGGCGGCGCCCCAACGCTTCAGCTGATCGCGATCGACCGCGCCCTTGGCATGGTGGGCGCGCGATGACGAGATCGCGGTCGGGATGATCGTCGCGAGCGAGGTCGCGACCGCGACATGCATCCGCACCGAGCTGTCGACGTCGAGCGCCGCTAGCACCAGGTCGAGCACCGGCACGATCACAATTCCGCCACCGACGCCCAGCATCCCGGCGATCACGCCGCCGACCGCGCCGGTCACCAACATCATCGCCGCCAGTGTCAGCAGATCCGGATTCAAAAGCGCGTGCATCGGTTCCCCCGCAAGTTCGATCTTGCTTGTGCGGGTTGGCTGATATGCAGTCAAAGATAGAAACCGAGCGCATCTATAACCAAAAATGCATATCGGACACGGTGCGCTTCTTATATATTTTCGGGGATATCGGCGCGGCCAAAGGATATTATCCTATATAACAAAGACGCCGTAGCGCCGCTGCCATGATCAAGATTGGCATTGCCGGGTTCGGCACCATCGGCCGCGTCGTCGCGCGCCATATCGAAGCAAGCACCTTGCCGCTGGACCTGGCCGCGGTGTCGGCGGGCGACCGCGCGCGCGCAATTGCAGCGATGGCGCGGCTGCGCGCGCCGGTCCCCATCGTCGATACCGCCGAGCTCGTCGCCCTGTCCGACGTCGTCGTCGACAGCGCCCCGACGGCCGCCTTCCGCGATATTGCCACCGCTACGCTGCGCGCCGGCAAGACGCTGGTGACGGTCAGCGGCGCGGCGCTGATGCAATGGCCCGAGGCGGCCGATCTGGCGCGCACGCATGGCGGGCGTATCATTCTGGCAACCGGCGCGCTGCTTGGGCTCGACGCGGTGCGCGCGGCAGCGATCGGCACCATCCATTCGGTGACGATGGTCACGCGCAAGCCGGTGAAGTCGCTGGTCAAGGCCGACCATGTCGTGCGCCACAACATCGACCTGTCGAACCTGACCGAGCCACTGAAGATCTTTGAGGGCAGCGCGCGCGAAGGCGCCCTCGCCTTTCCCGCCAACGTCAATGTCGCCGCGGCGCTGGGTATGGCCGGCGTCGGCCCCGACCGGACCCGGCTCGAAATCTGGGCCGACCCGGCGCTCGAGCGCAACACGCATCACATCGTCGTTGATTCCGACAGCGCGCGACTGGACCTCGCGATCCAGAATATTCCCACCGACGAGAACCCCGGCACCGGCCGGATCACCGCGCAAAGCATCGTCGCGGCGCTCAACGATCTCGTCAGCCCCATCCGTATCGGAACCTAGAAAGGCCCATTTATGACCACCCGCCTGCGCCATGTGGCGATCGCATCCGCCGACCCCGACAATTCGGTCGGCTTTTTCACCGACGTGCTCGGCTGGACGCTGGCCGGCAAGATCGATAGCCGCAACGCGCGGGGCTATTATGTCACCGACGGCCACATCAACATCGCGCTGCTATGCTTCAAGAACCGCCCTGCCGCGGGCATGGAATTTCCCGAAGGCTATACCGGGTTGCACCATATCGGGTTCCAGTGCGACGACATCGCCGCGGTCGTCGAGCGGTTTGAAAATTCGGGCTACGCGCCGCGCCACGACGTCAATCTGGCGCAGGGGCTGGGCAAGAACCCGGCCAAGGACAACGCCGAATACAAGATGACCGGCCCCGAAAATGTCATGGTCGATGTGTCCGAACGCGGCTGGGCCGGGACCGAAAGTTTTCGGGGCGCCCCCAAGGCACCCTGACCACGGCGCGCTCCCCCACCAAAGAAAGGCGGCCGGAGGATCGCTCCGGCCGCCTTTTTTATGTCCCTCATCGGCGGATGGGTTCGCGCTACAGACCCAGGAACGCTTTCGCATTGCCGCTCAGGATCTTCGCCTTCTGCGCGGCGCTCAGCCCGTCATGCCCCTGCACCAGCGAACCGATATCCTGTTCGCCGAGCGGGAACGGATGGTCCGACCCGAGCAGCACCCGGTCCTCGCCCATCACATCGACCAACAGGCTGAGCGCGCGCGGATCGAACACCGCGGAATCGACGAAGAAGCGATCGACATAGCTCGACGGCGGATTGGGACAGTCGACGCGCACGATGTCGCGATGCTTCCACGCATTTTCGACGCGGCCGAGCAGAAACGCGAAACTGCCGCCGCCATGGCCGAAACAGATACGCAGGTTCCTGGGCAGTCGCTCGAAGGCGCCCGACAGGATCAGCGACAGGATCGAAAGCTGTGTTTCTGCGGGCATCGCGACCAGCCACGGCAGCATATATTTTGGCATCCGCTCGCGCGCCATCATGTCCCAGGGATGGATCAGCACCGCGGCACCGACGTCGGCACAATGCGCCAGAAAGGTCAAAATGCCGGCGTCATCAAGGTTGCGCAGCCCCATATGGTTGCCGATCTGGACCCCCAGATGCCCCGCATCCATCGCGCGGCTGACTTCGGCGCACGACAGGTCGATGTCCTGCAGCGGCACCTGCGCCAAGGCCTTCATCCGGCTAGGCGCATGGTCACAGAATGTCAGCGCCGCGTCGTTGAAACGCTGCGCGCACGCGAGCGCCTTGGCCGCCGGGCGGCTATAGCCGAACATGATCGGGGTGGCGCAGATGATCTGCAAGTCGATGCCCTGCGCATCGAGCGCCTCGACCCGCCGCGCCGGATCCCACAATATGTCGTCGACGGGACGAAATTCACTTGCGCCCTGCATGATGAACCCCGCCCCGCCGCCGGCGTCGTGCAGCCATGGCAGGCCTGCGGTTTCGGCCCAGGTGCGGTACGCGGCGTCCATCAACGGAAAGAAATGGCTGTGCATGTCGATGACCGCCATTTTTTGTGAAGCCTCTATGGTCATGACTGTCGCCGCATCCCCGTTCGCCGTCGTGCCTGCTCGCCGATTTGGGCGCAGGCCATGACCGTGGGTAACGAGGCTTAGCTATCAACAATAATCCCGAGACTTGCCCTCGCTATTATAAAATGGCTATAACTAAGCCAAACCGGCGCCAGGGGGACAAGATGCCAAAGTTCCACGAAAATTTTCTGCTGAGTCGGCTGAAATTGCGCCAGCTCCGCCTCCTGACCGCGATCGCCGACGAAGGCACGGTGCTGAAAGGATCACAGGCGCTGAACATCGCTCAGCCCGCCGCGACCAAGAGCATCAAGGAGCTGGAGGACGCGCTCGGCGTCCAGCTGTTCGACCGCTCGTCGCGCGGCGTCACCCCGACCGATTTCGGCCGGGTGATGATCAAACATGCCAAGCTGATCCTGACCCAGCTGCGCCATGCGGGCGAAGAGCTGCAATCGCTGGAGGAAGGCCTGTCGGGCCGCGTCCATGTCGGCACTTTGCTCGCCGCATCGACGTCGCTGCTGCCGCGCGCGCTGGCGCGGTTGCGCGAACGGCGTCCCGGGATCGCGGTGACGGTCGACGAAGGCACGATCGATCGTCTGATGCCCGGGCTGCGCACCGGCGACATCGATGTCGTGCTGGGCCGCCTGCCCGAATATCGCGAGCGCGAGGGACTGCAACAGCAAGTGCTGTATCTCGATACCGTGTCGATCATGGTGCGCGAGGGACATCCGCTGACCCAGCGTAGCGGCCTGACGCTCGCCGACCTGATCGATCAGGCGTGGGTGATGCCGCCGCCGCAAACGTCGCTGCGCCGACAGGTCGATCATGCCTTTCGCCACGAGGGACTGGAACCGCCGAACGACGTCATCGAATCGGTGTCGATCCTGACCAACCATGCGCTGTTGATGAACACCGACATGCTGGCCACCATGCCGCATCAGGTCGGCATCGGTCAGGCGGGGCTGACCGCGCTGCCCGTCATCCTGGAGGGCGCGAATTCGCGCATCGGCGCAACCACCCATGCGCATGGCGAGCTATCGGCGGCGGCGAGTTATTTCATGGCCATCGTCCAGGAAATCGCCGCCGAAATCCGCGCCGAACTGGGGCAGGATCAGGATTTGGCCGACGATCCCGCGGCCACGCGCCGCCAGACGAAATAGGCCGCAGTTACCACGACCAGCCACGGCACCCCGGCGATCACCGCGGTCTGCCAAAAGTCCGTATCGAGCGCCATCGTCACCGCGATCGCGGCGAGCAGCGCCAGCCCCAATATCTGGGCATAGGGGAAGAACGGCATCTGTACCGGCAGGTCGGCGGCGCGATGCTGACGGCGGAAACGCAGGTGGCTGACCAGAATCGTGCTCCACACGAGCAGCCCACCGAACAACGTGATCCCGAACAGATAATTATACGCCAGCGGGGTCAGGATCGACACCGACGCCGCGGCGAGGAGACAGACGCCGGTCAGCAATGTGGCGCGCATCGGCACCTTTTGCGCGTTCAACTGACCCAGCGCGCGCGGGGCATAGCCGCCGCGCGCCAGCGAAAACAGCATCCGCGACCCCATATAGATGCTGGTGTTCATCGCCGACAACGCCGCCGAGGCGACGACGAAGTTCATCACCCCCGCCGCATAGGGAATCCCGGCGCTCGCGAACATCTTCACGAACGGGCTCTGGGTGACAACTTTGGCGCCCGATTCAGTCCACGGCAGGAAGGCGACAATGATGAACAGCGCGAGGATGTAGAACAGGAACAATCGCGCCGCCATCGTGCGCAGCGCCGCGGGGATCGCGGTTTTCGGATCCTTCGCCTCGCTGGCGGTGCCGACGACAAACTCCAGCCCCATGAAGGAAAACAGCGCCATCAGCACCGCCATCCACACGCCTGAAAAGCCGTTGGGGAAAAAGCCGCCGGCGAGCCCGGTGACATTGTGCAACCCGACCGGATCGCCGACGATGCCAAAGATGCGCGACAGGCCGACCATGATGAAACCGACGATCGCCGACACCTTGATCACGGTCAGCCAATACTCGACCGACCCGAAATTGTGCACCGCGCGGGTGTTGACCCATACGACGACCGCGGCGCTTCCGATCGCCCACATCCACACCGGCGTATCGGGGTACCACCAGCTCATATAGATGCCGACCGCGACCGCCTCGCTGCCAATCAGCAGCACCTGCTGGATCCAGTAAGTATAGCGGACGATGAAGCCCATCATCGGGCCAAGATAGATTTCGGCATAAGTGCCGAACGACCCGGCGGTCGGGTGGACGACCGCCATTTCGGACAGGCTGAACACCATGATCACCGCGATCAGCGCCGCGATCGCATAACTGACCAGCACCGCGGGACCGGCATAGCCGATCGCGATGCCCGACCCCATGAACAGCCCGGTGCCGATCGCGCCGCCCAGCCCGATCATGATGATCTGCGCCTTGGTCAAGCCGCGCTCAAGCCCCGCCTCACGGTCCACAAAGGCCTGTTCGTCCATCGCCATTCCCCCTCGCCCTTCGGTCATGTGACGGCGTCGCGTGCCTGATGTTCGGGCTGTTTCCAGACGCCCTCATCCATGATCGTCACCAGCCGGTCGACGGCATCCCAGACATCGGCATAGCCGACATACAGCGGCGTAAAGCCGAAGCGCACCGTGTCGGGGGCGCGGAAATCGCCGATCACCCCGGCGGCGATCAGCGCGCGCATGATCGGATAACCCTCGGCATGTGCAAACGACACCTGACTGCCGCGCGCCGCGGCCGCGCGCGGCGAAGCCAGGGTAAAGCCATGGGCGGAACACCGCTGTTCGACCAATCGAATGAACAGGTCGGTCAGCGCCATCGATTTGGCGCGGATCGCCGCCATGTCGGCCTGCAGATGAATATCGAGCCCGGTTTCGACGAGCGCCATCGACAGAATCGGCTGGGTGCCGATCAGAAACTGGCGCAGCCCCGGCTGCGGCCGATAGCCCGGTTCAAACGCAAAGGGTGCGGCATGGCCCCACCACCCGGTGACGGGTTGCAACGCCTGCCCCTGATGCCGCTTGGCCGCGAACAGGAAGGCGGGCGAACCGGGGCCGCCGTTCAGATATTTATAGGTGCAGCCGACCGCAAAATCGGCGCCCGCGCCATTCAGATCGACCGGCATCGCCCCGGCGCTGTGGCACAGATCCCAGACCGAGAGCGCCCCCGCGCCGTGAGCGCGCGCGGTGATCGCCGCCATGTCGTGGATATGGCCGCTCTTGTAATGGACATGGGTGATCGCGACGGCGACGGTGTTTTCGTCGATGGCGTCCGCAATCTCGTCCTTCTCGCACAATCGTACCGACACGCGCCCGCCGGTCGCCGCTGCGACGCCTTCCGCGATATAATTGTTGGTCGGGAAATTGCTGCCCTCGAGGATCAGCACGCCACGATCGGGCCGCATCGCGACCGCCGCCGACAAGACCTTGAACAGATTCTGGCTGGTCGAATCGCAAACGATGACCTCGCCCGCCGCGGCGCCAATCAACGGCGCCAGCTTGTCGCCCAGCCGCACCGGCAGATCGAACCAGCCGGCACTGTTCCAGCTTTTGATCAGGTCGGTGCCCCATTCGTGCGTCACGACCCCCTGCACCCGCCCGCTCGCCGCCTTCGGCATCGCGCCCAGCGAATTGCCGTCGAGATAGATCATCCCGTCGGGCAGCACGAACTGGTCGCGCATCGGCCCCAGCGCGTCGGCGCGATCCATCGCCTCGCACCAAGCGCGGTCGGGCGTTTCAGGAATTTTGATCGTGGTGGCTTCAAGCGTCATGGAAACATATCACCTTTGTCTGGGACATTTCGCGCATCGCAAAGCGCACGCCTTCACGCCCCATATTGCCCCGCCCCGCGCCGCCGAACGGCATGGCGTCGAGCCGGTAGTCGGTCGAATCGTTGATCATCACCCCGGCGACCCGCAAGCGCAGCGCCGCGTGGCGCGCGTGGCGGATCGATTCGGTAAAGATCGCTGCGTGGATGGCATAATCGGCGCGGTTGGCGGCGTCGATGGCCGCGTCGAGGTCGGTGAAACGAAACAGGCTGGCGACCGGGCCAAAGGCTTCGTGACAGGCAACGCGCGCATCGTCGGCGACGTTCGTCAGCAAGGTCGGCCGCACCAGCGTTCCCGCCCGCTCGCCGCCGGTCAGCAAGGTCGCGCCCTCGGCCACCGCCTCGGCCGTCCATGCGACGATCCGTTCGGCCTGATCGACCGAGATCATCGGCCCGATGTCGGTGGCGGGGTCGGTCGGATCGCCGACGCGCAGGTCGCTCACCCGGGCGAGCAGCGCGTCGCGAAAGGCGTCATGCACCGCGTCATGGACATAGATGCGCTGCACCCCGATGCAATTCTGCCCCGCCGCGCCAAAGGCGCCCGCCACGCACGCATCGGCGGCCTGCGCGACGTCGGCATCGTCCATGACGATCACCGGACCATTGCCGCCAAGCTCCATCGCCAGCCGCTTGATCCCTGCCGCGCGGGCGATCGCCTGACCGACGCTGGCGCCGCCAGTAAAGCTGACCATCGCGACATCGGGGTGCCCGGTCAGCGCATCGCCGAAATCGCGCCCGCGCCCGGTCAGCAGCTGCAACGCCCCGTCGGGCAGCCCCGCCGCGAGCAACAGCCGCGCGAGCATGACTGCCACCAGCGGCGCCTGCTCGGCGGGTTTCAGCACCACCGCATTGCCAGCGCCCAGCGCCGGGCCAAGTTTGTGGCAAATCAGATTGAGCGGATCGTTGAACGGCGTGATCGCAGCAATGACGCCCAGCGGTTCGTGGATATAATAGCCCGATCGCGCCTCGCCGCCCGGAAAGCTGTCGAAGGCGATCGTCTCGCCCGCGAGCCGCGTCGCTTCTTCGGCCGACAGGCGCAGCGTGTTGACCGCCCGCGCAACTTCGCGCGCCGCGCTGCGGATCGGCTTGCCGGTCTCGGCGGTGATCGCGGCGGCGAAGCGGTCGGCATCGCTCGCCAGAACCGTCGCCGCATTGTGCAAGATACGCGCCCGCGCGCCGGTCGACAGCGCGCGCATCGCTTCCGCACCCGCGACCGCGCTCGCCACCGCGCGATCGACATGGTCCACGTCGGCACAGGCGACGTCGCCCAGTGCTTCGCCCGACCAGGGGCTGATCACGGCTATCGTATCGCTCGCCGCTTCCCAGCGGCCGCCGATCAACAGCGATCGGCCGCCGTCGAACGCGACATGCATCATAGCTTGTCCTTGCGCAGGACCAGTCCGTCATATTCGCGGCTGTCGAGCAGGGCTTCGACGATCACCGGGCCGCCCGCGGCAAAGCCCGCCGCCAGCGCGGCGCGGAATTCGGCCGGATCGCGCGCGACGGTCACCGGAACCCCGAAGAGCGACGGCCCGCCGATCGTCCCCTCGGCGCGCACCGGTGTGCCGTAAATGGGGTTCTGCTTCTTTTCCTGCTTGATGCGGATCAACGCGAGGTCGTTGTCGGTAAAGATGATGATGACGAGCGGCAGCTTTTCGCGCACCGCGGTCGCCAGTTCGCCCGCCGTCATCAAAAATCCGCCATCGCCCAGAACGCAGCAGACCGGCGTGTCGGGGCGGCAGAGCTTTGCGGCGATCGCCGACGGCAGGCCAAAGCCCATCGCTGACCAGCCGTTCGACATGATCTGGGTTCCCGGCGCCGGGGTGCGCCAATGCTGGCCGATCAGATGCGTATGCGCCCCAACGTCGCAGGTCATAATACCATCGTCGGGCAGCACGTCGCGCAGCACATCGAGCGCGGCGCATGGACCAAAGGCGCCTTCGCGTCCGACAAGCCGCGCAAACATTGCGTCCTTGCGCGCGCCAAGCGCCGCCAGATCCCAGTCCTTGGCGGCGGCGGGAAGTGCGAGCAGCGCATCGAGCGTTGGCGCGATCGTCCCGACCGCATCGGCGGCCAATGGGTGTACCGCAGTATCGATGTCGGCGGGCGCGATGTCGATGCTGGCGAGCGCCAGCCCGTCGCGCATCCAGTTTTCATAATTGAATTCGATCGGATCATAACCGACCGCGACGACCAGATCGGCCTCGGCATGGGTCACGCCCACCATGTCGGACAAGGCGTGGAACAGCACCCCGGCGTAATTCGGATGCGTTTCAGCCACCATGCCCTTGGCCATCGGGGTCAATAGTATCGGCAGGCGGAACCGTTCGGCCAGCGCCACGATGCGGTCCTGCACCCCCGCGTGAACTGCACCCAGCCCGATCGCCAGCACCGGCTTGCGGGCAGCGGTGAAAGCCGCGACGAGCGCGGCGACATCAGCGGCGGCGGCGGCGGGCAACGGATCGGCGGCGACCGGCGGCATCTGCGCCTCATCGACCGCGACCGCGCTCATCCCCTGGGGCAGTCCGACATGCACCGCGCCGGGGCGGCCCGACAGCGCGATCCGCGCCGCTTCGGCCAGCGTCTCGACGGCGGTGTCGGGTTCAATACGCATCGTCGCCTTGGTCAGCGGCGCGAACAGTGCCTGATGGTCGATCCCCATCTGGATCGTGCGATTACGCCAGGGCGCGGGCATTTCGTCGGTCAGCGCGATCATCGGTGACCGGTCGAGCGTCGCGCCGCCGACGCCGGTGGCAAGGTTGGTCGCGCCGGGTCCAAAGGTGCCGAAACAGACGCCCGGCACCCCGGTCAGCCGCCCGCAAATATCGGCCATGAAGCCCGCGCCGCCTTCATGGCTGGCCAGCACGAAGTCGATGCCGTCAGTGGTACGGATCGCCTCCATATAATCGACCCAGCCGCCGCTCGGCACACCAAAGATATGGCGCACCCCCAGATCGCGGAGCGCCGCAACGACATTGCGGGCCACATTGGTCGATTTCATGCGCGATCCTTCAAACAGAGCCAGTCTCGGCGACCGGCCTAGGCGCGTCGGTCATAAACAAATAATACCGAATGACCGCGTCGATATATTCCAGAGGTTATAGGGTGGCGGTCAGACGAAGCGGTTGGCGATCGCACCGATGCCGTCGATGCCGCCGGTCACCCGGTCGCCAGCGACGATCCGGCCGACCCCCGCCGGGGTACCGGTGTAGATCAGATCGCCTGCCTGCAGTTCGACATAGGTCGACAGTTCGGCAATGATATCGGCCACCGGCCAGATCAGGTCGGCGATGTCGCCGTCCTGGCGCAGCTCGTCATTCACCGACAGCCAGATGCGCGCCGACGCGGGATGGCCGACCTCGGCCACCCGCCGGATCGGTGACAAGACTGCACTATGGTCGAAACCCTTGGCCATGTCCCACGGACGCCCGCCCGCCTTGGCATCGGCTTGCAGGTCGCGGCGGGTCAGGTCGTTGCCGACCGCATAACCAAACACCGCCGCCAGCGCGTCATCCTCGCCGATATTCGCGCCGCCGCTGCCCAGCGCGACGACCAGCTCGATTTCGTGATGCAGGTTGGCGGTGCGCGGCGGCATCGCGATATCGGCGGTCCCCGCAATGACCGCATCGGCGGGTTTGGAAAAGAAAAAGGGCGGCTCGCGGTCGGGATCGCCGCCCATTTCACGCGCATGATCGGCGTAATTCTTGCCGACGCAGAATATGCGCCGGATCGGAAACCGTTGATCGCTGCCGTCGATTTCGGCGGACGGGGTTGCGACCGGAAAAACGAGATTCATGATGCGCCCTCTTCTATTCAAGCCGGCGGATAAAGCACCGCGCGGCACTGGCCCAGATCGGCGCCGCCCAGGCCGCTTTGCTTGTCGGCGTTCCATGGGCTGCCCATCTTGTCCTCGGGCCGATACCAAAAGCCGTAGAGCTTGTCGTTCGCCGCCACCAGCGTCGCCGCACCGATGCTGCCCTCTTCCTTCGAGAACCAGGCAAGCCGCATGATCCGGCCAAACATCGTGCCACGCAGCGTGCCGAGGCCATCGTTGTAGCACCCCAATATCTCGTTGCCGCGCTGGCGCAGCATGATCGGGCCATATTCGTGCGAATAGACGCCGCTCACGTCAGCTACCGCCGCGGCCCCGCGTTGTTCGACGTCACCGATCACCGCAACATCGGACAGCCGCGCCGCGCCGCTCCCTGCCCAGTTGCTGTCGATGCGCAGCCGCAGCCAGCGCGCGCGGCTTTCCTTGGGCAGTTTGACGACGGTCTTCGCATCAGCCTTCGCCTCGCCATCGACCAGCAGCTCGAACGGTCCCTCGGGACCGGTGGTCGATCCGAGCAGGGCAAAGCGCCGCACCGGTGATCCTTCAGCGGTCTGCGACATCGACCCATCCTCGCGGACCACGGGCTCGAACCGGCTGTCGATTGCGACCGCATCGATCTTGCCATGGCCCGCGAGTTCGAAATTCAGCGTGTGCGGAAAGCGGATCGTCTTTTCGGACAGCCAGCCATAGGCCGGTCCGCCGTCGACTAGATTGATCGTATAGGTCGACCAATGCCGCTTGGCTTCGCCCTGATCGGCCTCAGCGATACCGCCCCAGCTGATGTGGAGGATGTTATTTCCCTCCGGTTCGGCAACCTTCTCTGCCGCCTTTTCCGCGGGCGCGCCCGAGCATCCGGCGAGGAGCAGCGCTCCCGCCAACCCAATCTTCCAGTCGTGCATGATTTCAGTCCTTCAAGATCGACCTAGTGACGTTCGGGCCAGATTCGTTTCGGAGCGGCGAGATGCGGCTTGCCAAGCAGCGGACTCGACAGCGCGTAAACGCCGTTGACCGAAAAAGCCCAGATGATGTTGCGGTCATATTCGGTGAACACCGCGAAGGTCGAATTGCCGAACGTATATTCGGGCAGTTCGTCCTTGGTCGGGAAGCGCGGGACGAAATAGCCTGCGATCGTCGGTTTCGCCGGGTCTTGGACGTCGAAAATCTGGATTCCGGCATTGTAGAAGGCGTAGATAGCAAGACCCTGACGACCGCCCTCGGGCTGCCCCAGCCCGCCCGACCGTTTGGGCCCGAAGCTGCCGCGCCGCTGGCAGAAATCGGTGAAGGCGGCGCCCGGCGGCGGCACCGGCCGCGGGAATTTCGCCGCGACCTTCGGGTTCGCCGGATCGCGCACATCGATCGCGAAAATATCCTTGAACGGCTCGTAACAATTCTCGTTCATCGGATAGCCGTTCGAGAAGACAAAGCCGGTGCGATCATATTGGCTGACATCGACATTGTCGAACTCGGTGCCGGCATAGCTTGGCGGCACGCTGAGGTGGCCGAGCGTCTTCGGCTTGGCCGGGTCGGCGAGGTCGAAGGTGTAAAAGCCCAGCCCGCCCATGCCGCCAAAGCCGATCCGGCCGCCCGCCTCGATCGGCTTGGTCAGCACGATCGGGTTGCGCGATCCCATCCAGCTCGTCCGGTTGCCCGCGCGCGGGTTGGCGAGATAGGCGGCCTCGCTGTCCTTGTCGCCCAGCCGCTGCCCCGGCACGCTGATCTGCGACACGAATTTGGGGTTGGCGGGGTCCGCCATGTCCCAGACCTGATAACCAGGCGAATAGAGATAGTCGGGATATTCGGTCAGCGAATAGCTGTCGTCGGGCGCCGCCGACAACAGCATATATTTGCCGCCCCACCAGGTCGCCGCATCGAGCGCCCCCGATCCCTGCTGCTTGCCGATCGGCGCGTCGGGGTGCTGATAGTCGGTGGTGCGCGTCGCGATCATATCCCATTTGTCGGGGGTCGGGCCGTTCATCACGAACACCTTGAAACCCTTGAGCGAATTGTAATTGCGCTGCGCCGCGACCTTGCCCGGCTGACGCAGCTTGTCGTCCATCAGGCCAAAGCGCCCGATCTCGTAGGACGCGACCAGCACATTGCGCTGCAGTTTCTGGTTCCACGCGATGGTGACGCCGCCGAAATAGTCGGTGACCGTCGAGGCGTCCCAATCTTCGCTGGCCCCCTTCGCATCCCAGACGCCGCCCTGCGACCAGACGACCTTGGCCTTGGCCGGATCGGTGACATCCATGATCCGCAAATAGTCGCGGTCGTGGGTGTAGAGGTACCGCCTGCCGCCGAAATCGACGACGCTTGCCCAGGCGTGCCAGGGCGAGGTCACACCGGGATAAAAGCCGATCACCTCGACATTTTTGGCGTAGCTGTTCTGGTCCCAATGATCGAGCTGGCCCGCGAAATTGGGCGCATTGGTAGTCAGCGGGGTCGCGGCCGGATGGCGGAACGCGCCGGTCGCCGGGTCCATGCCATAATCGACATCGGGCACCGGCGGGCGCGGCGGGTTTTCGGGCGTCGCCTCGTGCCACGCCTTAAGATAGGGATCGACGATGTTGACCGGGCCGGTGGCATGGCCGCCCTCGCCGCTCGCCGCGGTCAGCGCGGTGGCATAGAGCAGCCCGGCAATGACCGCCGCGCCGCTGCCGATGATCCTCACTCCGCGTTTCATCGGCATGTCCCCATTGTGTTGATCCAAGATAGCATGGCCCCGGCCCGCCCTAAAAGCGGAACCGCGCCGTCACGCCATAGGTGCGCGGCGGGATGTAGGTGCCATAGATGGTACCGAACAGTTCGAGCTTGCTGGTATAGTTCAGCTCGTTGGTCAGATTCTTGGCCCAGGCGGTGACCTCCCACTTGCTGTCGGCATCGCGCACCCCGATCCGCGCGTTGAGCAAAATCTCGCTGTCGAATTTGAGGATGGGGGTGTTCGGATTGTCGAAGAAATTGGCACCGGTATATTGGAAATCGCTACCCGCGAGCAGGACGATCGTGTCGCTGATCGGCTGGTCGAGATTGGCCGAGATACCGAACGCATGTTTGGGGGTGCGGCGACAGCTGTTGCCGTCCAGGTCGGTGCCATCATCGTCGATGATCAGCTCGCCGGTAAAATTGCACCGCGAATAGGCATAGTTGCCCGACACGCTGAAACTGTCGGTCAACCGCGCCTGGACATCGAGCTCAAGGCCATAAGCGCGGGTGCCGTTGGCGGCGTTGAACACGAAATTGTCGGGCGGCAGCCCCGGACCGGGCGACAGGAACTGGTTGGTCTGGAGATTGTCGTAGAGCGTGTAGTAACCCGCCGCGTTGATGAACACGCGCCGGTCGGCGAGCGCCAGCTTGGCCCCCAGTTCAAAACTATCGGCGGTTTCGGGCTCGAATGACACCAAAGCCTCGGCGGGGGTGTTCGCATCTTCACCGGTCCAGCCGCCGGGCTTATAACCTTTGGCATAGCGCGCATAGAGCGTCACATCCCGGCTGGGTTCAAAGCGCAGCGTCGCGCTGGGCAGCCACGCGTCCCAGCTGCGCTTGTCGGTAACGGTGAAATTCACCGGTGCGCCTTCAAACGAGTCGCCCGACCGGTTGTTCGAATAGCTTTTGCGGTCATAGGCATAGCGCAGCCCGGCATCGAAGGTGAGCTGGTCGGACAGGCTGTAGCTGACTTCGCCAAACACCCCGATATTGTCGTTCTTCGACGTCGTGACCGTGT
>Ga0209232_1000328_pt1 | contig 30470 bp, 34 predicted proteins | sample ETNvirenome_2_60_FD_184066 | JGI IMG/M metagenome (GOLD analysis project Ga0209232, IMG submission 184066) | Marine viral communities from the Pacific Ocean - ETNP_2_60 (SPAdes) (version 2) | ecosystem: Environmental > Aquatic > Marine > Oceanic | place: Pacific Ocean | collected 2013-06-22
GACTGCTTTAGTGAAGCAAAGAAGTTTTCGCTGTTTAATCGGGCTTGCTCGATATCCTCAAGCGCGATGTTCTTCTTAACCTCGTGATCTCTCATATATATTCCATACTCCTTGACCTTCTCATCCATGGTATTTCTTAACTCAAAAAAAGTTTTGGTGTGCTCTGCAGTAACAAGAACATACCTATCGTCTATTTCCTCTTCGACCTCTTCGACCTCTTCCTCGACCTCTTCGACTTCTTCGACTTCTTCTTCAAGTTCTTCCTCGACCTCATCTTCAAGTTCTTCCTCGTAATCTTCAGAGTCCATTCCTGACTTGAGTGTCTCAGCGGCAAGCAACGCTCTGCTCGCCAGGTCTGGATTTTCTTCTTTTAGTTGATCCAGCATGTTTAAAAGTTTGTTTAAGACTGACATTTTTACTCTAACCTCCTTTAAAAAATAACTAATCTTTTATATAACTAAATAGTATGTTTTCATCATTTTCGGGTGCTTCATCGAACGTAACAGTATTTCCAGACAAAGTAAAGTCATTGCCCTCACCAATGGTCATGAGAATACCAGATCTAAACACCATCAAAGTCCCAGCAACAAAGTTCTCTGGAACAGTAAATGTTGTCCTGTTTCCATTCGCGGTTTCAGTTGCTGCTTGTGCAACCTTATAGGTGTTCGTAGTTACGGTTCCTGCTGCTGCTGCACCTCCTCCTCCGCCGCCAGATGTTGTCGTTGTGGATGCTTGAACTGCGCCAGGACTCCTAACCTGTGTTTGACTCATAATTGGTGCCCCCAGATGCTCTATTGGTAACCCAATATCAATTCCTTCAAGTCCGTAAAGTCTACCTACTTCTGGATCTAAATCATCTCTAAGCACAACTCGCTCCCTGGGTATCTTTACTTCTACGATATTTTCTCTAACGGAAAAATTTGGACTGTTGCGATTTACATCTTCACCAGTTAACCACCCCAAAACATCTATATTAAGAGTTGTTTCAAACTTCCTTTCTTCATTTGAAAAATTACTAATGTTGTTAGCGTGATTAAATGAATCCTGGATGAAAGCCTCGTACCTAAGACGACCCTCTTCTATTATAACATAATTTATGCCGCCAGGTCGTGTTATAAATGGTGTCATAATTTGGTTCATTTGCTGCTGATATTCTGCGCGCATAGTTATTTCATAATCAATTGAAACATAGACTGGCAATGGAATTGTTACAGTTTGATATACCACTTTATTATTCTTTGCAGCAAAGTTAAGTTGCCCAAATCGCTTTGCTGCACTAGCGTTGGCAAAGTTTGCTGTTTTGTCTTGATTTAGTTTTCTGGATACTGCAATAGAACCACCTCTCGTCTTGTCTAAAGGAGGAATGTTAGCGTATACTGTACCTTTCCTGGATAAATCCTTAACAACACTTTTTCTTTCGATAGTTATAATTGGCAAAACCAAAGAACCATCAGCATCCCTAAATCTACTGTCTTTCTTACTTTGAAACATTCTTTCAGCGGATGTCCACACGACTGGAACCTTTTTAAACCCTGAAGAAGTTATGCATTTAATATCCAAAACATCATTAACAAAATTATACATCGCAGTATCAACGGTTTCCACAGTTGATACGGGGAATGGTTCCTGGTCTATTCTTCTAGTTTTTGTAGGATTTAAAACATCTTTAATCATCACAGTTATAGATTATATTTTATAATCTCCTCCTCTGATAGAGATGCTCGCTCTCTTGGTATTTTTACTTCTACAATATTTTCTCTAAATGGCTGCTTAGGAGTCATTTGGTTCGCTCCGTCGCCAATCAAATATCCTAAAACTTTTATCTCAAACTTAGTTTCAAATCTTCTTTCCTCATTTGAAAAATCACTGATATTGTTTTCATGTCCAAAATCTTGTTGAATAAATGCTTCGTATCTTTTTGACTCATCATTGATTATAATATAATTTATTCCACCTGGTCTAGTCATGAACGGCACCATGATATCATTCATTTGCTGTTGGTACTCTGTTCTAATTGCTATGTTATACATGACGGTAATATAGACAGGCAGAGGTATAGAAACAGTCTTATACACAGTTTTTTGTTTTGGTTCTGGAAAGTTTAGTTGTCCTCTTCTTTTCTTGGCATGAGCATTTTTAAAGTTTGCAGTCTTATCTTGTACAACGTATCTTGCCATAGGAATGCTCCCACCTTTTAATTTTGATGTTGGCGGTATATTTGCCCAAACAGTTCCTTTTTCAGAAGGGTTTTTTGAGATAGACGTCCTCTCAACAGTTATAATTGGTAAAACTAACGTGCCATCCTGGTCCCGAATTCTTGAATCTTTTTTACTCAGACTAGCACGTTCGGACGAAGCCATTACGACTGGAACTTTTTTAAACCCTTCAGAACCGTTAGAGAATATATTCATCTGCTTGTCGATAAAGTTGTACACAGCAGTATCCACATTCTCTATTGTAGAGTTTGATAAATTTTTCTTTTCCAATCGATTCAGTGGATCACTAAATGGCGTTTGATCATCCATTAAACAACCCCTCTCTCGCCTTAACGCACTCAGCAGTTATTTCTATCATATTTTCCCTTTGGCCAAAAAGTTGCCTTGGTTCGTTTAGTGTGGCTATCTCATAGAAAGTTTCGCCATACAAAACAAAATCGCCTTCTCGAACAAAAAGATTTTGATCTTCGGTCAGTCTTCTTTTGTGGAAGTGCACCATAATTTTTGGCAGTCTGTCAACGCCAAGATTTGTAGTTTGTGTTTCATAACCTTGCCACTCTACAAGAGCGTAAACCCTAATTGGATTTAAAAAAGTTTTATTTAATGCCTCTCCGTAAACTGGATGAAAGTTGGTCTCCTCTAAAGAAATCGGATAGTACAAAACCTGCTGTCCAATAACCCTTTCGATAACTTCATCGTTGATCTGCTTTACAAGATCACGCTCTTTCTTACCAGTGAACAACGGTGGTGGCGGTGCGTCTGGTTGATCCCATTTATTATCTGCCATGATTTGTTACCCCACGTATACCGAATATGGTACCCTTTGTAAAACTCTCTCAGTGCTCTCAACCATTTCGGCGTCCTGAGCAGCAAGTCTGGAATAGGTCATTTCCGCTAGGGTTGTTTTTAATTCTTCCCTCAATGCGCTCTGTTCTTCTTTGCCCTGAGATACTAAATCAGAACCATTCAAGGATACACTTTCGCCAGGTATTGGTATTGAAGCAAACTTAGATCTAACTAAACCTAACATCTCTTTAGACACTGCTAAAGCAAACCTTCTTATCCATTGCTTACCTATGGAGTTAATACTATCGTAAGGTAAGTTAGAAAATGGCAGTGTGTTCATGTTATTTACTCCGTGAACATGAGATCTGCCATTCGTGTCATCTTCTATTGGAGAAGTTGGTATCGAAAATTCAACCCAGAAAGTTTTTGGACCAACAGAAGTAGGGACTGGGTACAGTCTTAACTTGTTGTTTCTCAACTGATATGAATAGTGAGAAGTTCTTGTATATATGGCGTCCTCATAAGCTAGTGCTTGAGCTTTATTTTGCCAAGATGGTATCAGTTCAAAAGTCGAATCATCTGAGAACTGTCCGTAGTTATGCATATTGCCAACGACATTTAGTCCACCATAATACCCATAAAATCTCCACATTGCGAAAGGAGTCTTGTAGTAAACCTTTTTGATCAGTATTCTTTTACCGTTGATTCTACCATCGTAATCTTTTCCTGCTGATCCAGAAGTAATTATTTGTTGTAAATCGTAGTCTTGAACGCCGTGACTCACATTAAAAGATGCCGAGTATTGAACAGAGTCCTTAAGTCCAATTTCGCCGCCCATCCTTTCTGAAACGTTTCTTGCAAAACCGTAATCAAATTTGGGATACTTAAGACTTGCAGATACAGGTCCAGAAGTTAATTCACCTTTATGATCGAAAGTTCCAGTTGCATGACCTAGAAAACTTGGTAGTGCGTTATTTGCTTGATGTAAGTTTACGATGTATGAATACTCTAGAACTGATTCTTCATACGCTGCATAAACATTCCCATCAGATAATTCAATATCTAAAACATCGCCACCAAGTTTCTTGAAGGTGTAAGCAACCTGATCTACTGCTCCAGATACAAAGTTACCTGAAAACAGCACACTGGTATTACTTGAATATATTTTATATGGTAAAAGTCTGTTTACGTTACCGTGACTACCAGTCTCTGGCAAGATGCTCTTGCTAGAGTTACTAGCGGGTCTTAAAGTTGGTAAAGCCATTATTAGTCCTCCGTGCTTAAGTAAATAGTCTCAAACTTAACAAAACGCTAGGACTTCAAATTTCTTTATTCTTCTGTCTTCTTCTTTGTGGTTCTTTTTCTCGTAGGTGTTTTACGAGTAGTAGTCTTCTTTTTCGCAGTGGTTGTCTTTGTTGTTGTTGACTTTTTGCGCCTAGTTGTCTTTTTCTCGGGAGGAGGTGGTGCCTCTTCCTTGATCTCTGGTTCTTCAACCTGGATCAACTCCAACTCTGGTTCTGGTTCTACGTCCCAGGGCGGTGCTTCTTCTTTCTTTTCAACAACTGGTTCGTTTACAACAACCTCAACCTGTTCTTCTTCTTTAATCTCTTCGCTTGTGGTCATATCAATGGTGACCACTCCGTTTGTAACTTGTTTAGCAGTAAAACCAAGTGCTTCTCTTTTCGATGCATACTTCTTGGCATACTTATCTTTAATCATTCTTTTTCTACGTTTACCCATTGTAACTCCTATAAACTTAAACTATTATAACATATTTTCAAAAAAGATAACCCCCCTTTCGGGGGGTTTGTAAAAAAGATTTTACTCTTCTTCTTTCTTTTCTTCGGTCTTTTCAACCTTTGGTTTTTCAACCTTTGGTTTTTCAACCTTTTTAGGTGCTGCCTTTTTAGGGGCAGGCTTTGGCACTTCCTTCTTTGGCGCAGCAGCTTCTGCTTTTTGCCTTTCGGCATGCTTCAGTCTTGCTCTCTCCACTTGCGCTCTAAGAAGTTCTTTTCTTTTAGATCCCATTGTTATCTACCTCCTTAGTTGTCAAATGAAACTCTACTGCACTTCATGTAAGAAACATCCAGTGTGCGCTGGTCTGTTGTTTGCTGTTGAATACCTACAGCAGGCAACAAGTTAATGTTATCCGTTAAAGCACCCGATTTTTGAGTACCTACACCTGCGCTGTTGTATTCAGCAGCAGCAGTTAATGGTTGCAGACTATATTGCACACCATCGACAAAGATCGAAACTTGTCGAGAAGCATCAATTTGAATGCCCAATCTATAGGTAGTGCTCGCGGCAACAGTAATTGGTAACTTAACACGAACATCATTGCCAGCACCGTGATTTGTTACAAAGTAAAGTTTTGTGTTATCTGCCAAAGTGCCAGTGTCATCATCAGTATCGCCATATACAAAGTATGCAGCGTTGTCGCCTGTGCCGTGATTAAAGACTGCAGAGCTTGCTGCTTGGGAAGCATTGTTTAAAAACCCTGCACCCCATGTCTGAGTAGCAATACTAGTTCCTGTGCGAATAAGGCACTCAAAGTGACATTCGTTCTCGGTTCCCCAGATTGCTGCGCCCATCGCTGACATTGCTGCCGATTGGTCCTGATGTCCGATCAATACAGCCGCGTGACCGTTTCCAGCACCGTTGTCGCCAAGTCTGACGCCTGGTACTGTGGCAGTGCGAGTAACATCTGCGCTTTGGGCTGAATTGCCAATAACTTCCATGGTTCTGCTGGCGATTCTTGTCGCTTCCGTATTATACGTGCCATCTAAGATGGCCTGTAATTGTGGAATTCCGTCCGTGAAATACTCCTCAACATAGTATCTTTGTGGATCCTTAATGATAAACGGACTACCATTAAGACCACCTGTTGAATGACCAATAAGATTGTCAAGCACTGTTTCTAATCTTCTGGTTCCTAATCTTCTATTACCCATAATTTATTTCCTCCTTTATTATGTGGTTAACGTTAACCTGAATTTCCACGAAATGCAACCAGCCGCTTCGGTTACATATCTTCAAGGGACAGCGGCCTCGTCCCAGGAGGATATTCAAATCACAACTAAATAGGTTTCAGAAAAGAGAAAACCCCCGTCAAATGAATGACGAGGGTTAAATCTTTTGCTATGATTGACTTATGTCAGATCTTAGCTTGCGCCTTCCTCACCGAGGAGACCTCGTACGATAACAAGACCATACATATCTGGTCTAACCATCTTCTTGGCGTAACGGGTCATGACACCCTTACGAGGCACGAAGTCCTCTTGCCCGAAGATAGTAGGCGTTACCTGGAGTGGTACATATGGAGCGTACACATAACCGCTTTCAAGGAAAGAGTTACCTCTACGACCTACAAGAAGAATGTTTCTTGGGAAGTATGGATCAACCATAACATCAAACTTCTTGCTCAATGAACCAACCTTTACTGCACCGATGTCGCCACGGTCAGCGTCTGCCGTAACAGAAGCGCGGAAACCAGCGGTGAACTCAAGAATGTTAGCAACCTCTGGTGAACAAACAACAAAGTTTGCACCACCACGGAGCGTCTTGCGGTGGATCTGAGCACTTACGTCATTGATTGTCTCAATGAGAGTCTCATACCATTCGCTAACCGTACCCGTGAAGTCAGGTGCTGCTGACAGTGCGCCAAGTTCTGCGCCAGTGCTGTCTACAAAGAGACCTGGAGCGCGTGACCAGTAACGTGTACCTGCCGTAGCGCCTCTAATAAGGTCACCAAGGATTTCACGGTCAATCTCAAGAGCAATTTGCTCTGAAAGAATACCAGTCAACTCTACCTCTGCGTCCAAGTTGTGATAAGCGTTAAGGTCCTGACCTAACTCAGGGGTCCACTTCGCCTTCAACTTCTTAGTTACAGCGGTTACTGCAATACTGTCAACTCGGATGTCGATCTCTGGGATAACATCGTTAGTTGTAAGTGATGTTGCAGCCTGTCCGTTGCCTGCACCTTCAAGAAGAAGACTGCTTGCCTGAACTGCACCAAGTGCGTCTGCGGCTAAGATCGAGTCTGCTTGAGCAAACCTCACACGGCCGTCAGCGCCTGCGGTCTGCGCGGTTGCTGCGGTGGCACCCGTAGGACCATGGAAGAAAACCGTAATCACAGTACCTTTAGCAGTTGCGGAGAGTCGATCACCATTTGCTGGCAACTGCCCGCGCATTGTCAATCTTCTAACAACCCTGGTGTTAGTGTCAAGCAAGGCGTCATTCTCTGCAAGAATATCAATTGCCTGAAGAACATCTGTATTTACTAGCGCCATTCGTGGTGCGGTAAGAGTAATCGTCTTTGCAAAAACAACGTCAGTTGCTGGAGCACCCAAAATATCTGGGTCGTATTGAAGTGCCGACTTCTGTGCCTCAGTCAAAGCACTGATAGCAGTCTCTGTTGCAAGAATATTTGTTGCAGCAGCAAGTGTAAACTCTCCATCGTCGAAAGATCCAGATGGGGAACTCAAAGCATTACCAAAGTCGTAGAAACCACCAGGTCCAGATCGTCCACCTGTTTCTGCGGCGCCAGCATCTGTACGACCAACAAGATCGACACCACCAGTCAACTCACTAGCAACAACATTACCACCGTAAAGTGATCTGCTATCAATTGCTGCGTTGCGGCCGCCATCTGCGCCAATGCCATGTCCATGTACAAAATCCAAGAAGAAGATAAGTCCACTTGGAAGACTCATAGGCTGAACGCTTACGAGATCGTTTGCAATCAATCCACCGAATACACGACGGACGATTGGGAAAGCAACAGACGCGAAACCTTCTACGTCACCTGCTGCCATTGAGGATGCCTCACGAAGAAGCTCCTTTGCTTGGTTCTCAAGGAGAACCGCCATACCATTCTTTTTGTTATCATTCGAAATACCTTCAAGGAGACCAGTCTTTTCCCACTTAGCGAGAAGTGCTGCACCTTCCTTTGAAACGTCACGACGAACAATACCTTCAGTTAATTTTTCTAATACAGACATTGTATTGTAACCTCCTAAATTAATTGTCTTTATTAATACCAGCTAATCGCTGCATTCTTTCAGCAAAAATATCTGCTGAAGTAGTTCGTTTCTCTACACGAGATCGAACTGATAGACTAGGTCTTCTGTTAACTGCTTCATTCAATGATTCTGGATTTTCAACTTTGTTGGAACTCTCCATTGAATTTTGAAGGGTTTCATAAATGACCTTCGCCTCTTTTGCATCGTTTGCCTTTGCGATTGATTCAACAATTTTCTTTCTTTGTCGCTCATTCAGGGAGTTACAATCCAAGGTACGATTGATATATAACAACTTTGCATTTGATGTATTAACAGCATCAAACTTTTCTTTAAGTTGCATAACGGCACTTTTATGTGCCTTTAAATCTTTGTTAAGTTTTTCGTTCTCTGAAACTAGAGTTTTGTTATTTTTGTTAAGGGATTTGTTAGATTCTTCTAACTTGCCGAGCGCTGTTCTAAGTGCCTCAAGTTGCTCTTTGACTTCATCGTCCTGCATTCTAGCAAGTTCCATCTCAACAGCGTGATCGATATCTTCATTTGAAATTCCCATGAATCCTCGCTTTTGTGGTTTCATGTCTACCTTTAGTGACTCAATGATATCGTCAGCAAAAGCGTTTGCAATCTCTTCCTCAAGTTGATCAAAAGTTTCAGTCGCCAAGGAGTTAGCATCGGGTGAATCCATAATATCATCACTCATTTCCTGTCCAAAATCATCTCTATCGATTTTTTCATCTTCTAGTGCGTCAGAAGCATCAATGCCCTCCTGCTCTTCAAACTCAGCGACCTTTTGCTCAAGCGCTTGCAGATCTAACTCCACAATATCTGAATCTGATACTGGGACCTCAGAATCAACTTGTGAGTCCAAATCCTCTCCTTGCTCTTCGTCTTGTTCGAGTAAAGTAGAGACTGCTTCCTTAATCTGATCTGAGTATTTTTCAATTACCATTTGTTCTGCGTTTTTTATCGCTGCGTCGCGAAGTGCCGTGGCATCAATAATCGCTTGTTCTAGAAGTGAAGACATAAGTAACCCCTTATAAAATAATGTTCAATAATAAATAGTAAAGGCATTTTGTAAACACCTTAAATTTATTATACTACACTGTAGGTGTTATTTTGTTAATCTTATGCCTATCTAACTGGGTGTGTCCTTAAAGATGATAGTCCTGGAATTATCATTCGGAGTGGTGGTTGTGCCAAGGTATCTCTCACCTTTACAAAGTGTGGGTCATCTTTTAGTTCTCTTATGTTGTCAATGACAAAATCTGGTCTAATTGTGTGTTTTCTTTTCATTTGTTTCTCCTAAAAAGTTGAAGTGGCTGCAGCAAATAAATCTGTTGCTGCCAAGGCATCATCTGACTGACGAAAATAAACTCTGTCCACACCCGCAACTTCAAACACTCTAAAAGTTTCGACTGCTGCATTGGTAGTTGTTAACCGAACCTGGGTGCCAGCAGTATCATACAACTCTGACCATACTTGCGATGCGTGACTATATCCCCAAGCGGTGACGGTGTGAGTTGTATTAGTTTGATCTGCTTTCCAATAAACCTGTAAAAATCTCTGATTTTCTGTGGCGTATCCCTGTGTCGCAGTGGTGGGAGCAGCAGTTGGCATATTGCCGCCGACTCCCCCGTGAATGTAAACTTGATGGTCGCCTGCCACATTCTTTGGTTGTCTTGTTCTACCATAGGAAGAATGGATAAATCCTTCTGGTTTTATTCTATCTGTAGGCAAGGCAGGCACTGCACCTATCGTTGCGCCGTTCTGAACTGACCCATTGAACCCAGATACATAATCTCTAATTCCACCAGTAGCGATTGTATCTAAATCATCTCCCATCTTCCACCAAGAAATTAAGTCTCCATATGTCGTTGCTTTGAGCATATTCTTTACGTGGCCACCATTATATAATTCTAATACCTCTGCAGCAGAAAGTTCTTTGTTAAATAAACAAATATCTGCTAATTTGTCTTCGAACACTCGTGCGGCGGTTGAGTTGATGCCTCCATCAACTGTAGCACCAATAGCTACAGCTGTGACTGAACTCTTCATACAAACATATCCATTACCATGGCCGCCCCCTGAATTAGTCGCTGTCTTTGCTGCGGCGGTGATGGTGCCGTCTGTATACATGTTAATACCTGATTGATTGCCTGATCCATCATAGGTCGCCACGACGTGATGCCAAGTATTGCTTGTCAACGTTGCAGCATTGGCCTGTGCTCTGATTGAATCCCCCGATAGACTCCCGCCGTTGTCGTAAAGAAAAAATCGAACTTCCCCAGAGGCTTGCTTAAAAAGCCACTCAGATTTTGCGGGCCCTGGTCCGTCGCCAGTAAAGTCAGCTTTTGATATAAACGGCCCGTTATCGGACCCAACATCACCAACAAACACCCATACCGAGATGGAAAAAGGTTTATCCGATGTATCATCTGTAAAACTAAAGGCATCCTGATCTGACACTAGAACATAGTCATTCGTACCATCGAGAACTACAGCATTTAAGTTAACTCGTTTACTCATTGGTGCCCCCTAGAACGTTGATGTTGCAGCAAAAAACTCATCATTAGCGGCCAAGGCGGTGTTCATTCGGAAATATACCCTATCCACACCGAAAATCTCAACGAGTTTGTATACCTGTGCACCGTCTCCTCGAAGAGTGATATTGGTTCCACTGCTGTCTGTTAGAATAAACCAAACTCCAAATGCGTGATTCCACCCGTAAACGGTTGCAGTTCTGTCAGTGCCGCCGCCACTTGTAGTATCTATCAACATGTGAAGGTATCTTTGATTTTCTGTTGAATATCCATCTGTAACTGCAGTGGGTAAGTCTGTTGATGTAACAACCTCTGTGCCAACAGCACCTGCAATGTTCTTTGGACCTCTTGTTCTGCCCCAACTGCTGTGTGTGTGAAATTCTGCCATTTTAAATCTCCGTAAATAAAACTATTATCAAGTATAAATAGTTCTTTTGTAACTAAACAAACCTATCTTTTAAATATTACAAATCAGCATTCGTAATTAGAGAAAAATTGTTTAAAGGTTGCTACAACTTCATCAATATGGTCGCGAGTGAGGTAAGGATGACAACCAATAAAGAAAGCTCTATCTCTCAAAGCTACAGTATTTGGCATTTTTTCGTGAGTCCTACATTCCGTATCTCTATATGCCGGCTGTACAGAAAGGTCTCCTCCCATGAACGCTCTAGTTTCTATGCCATTAGACTCCAAAGCATTGACCAATTCTTTTCTTGTAAATGGAGCATCCTCTCTAATGAGTATCGGAAATCCATAAAAAGTGTGCTCTGTGCCTTTGGGTATGGTGGGTAGTTTTATAAATTTATTTTCGTAGTCAATCAATCCATGAATATAATCCACCGCGTGGACTGCACGGATGGTATTTAGAGAATCAAGTTTTTTCAACTGCTCAATACCCAAAGATGCTGCAATGTCAGTCATGCGAAGATTATATCCAATGTTAGTAAAGACGTATCTTTCATCATAGTCTTTTAGGTGACCATCGTTATAATAAAATCTCGGTTTCCCTGGTTCGTATTTTTTCAATCGGCCAAACTCTCTTATGGACCTTAAAATATCCTCAAGTTCATCGTCATCTGTTAGCACCATACCGCCTTCGCCAGTTGTCATATTGTGTGCAACGAAAAAACTCCAGGCACTCAACACTCCAAAACTACCAACCATCTTTCCCTTATAAGAAGAACCATGGGCCTCACAACAATCCTCTAAGACTGGTATATCATGCTTTTCAGATACAGACATAATGCCTTCCATATCCGCTGAACACCCCAAAGAGTGCACTATCATTATTAATTTTGTTTTGTCGGTTATTGCTCTTTCGATAGCTTTTGGACAAATATTATATGTCTCCATCTCCACGTCAACAAATACAGGGACTAACCCAACTTGCAATATTGGAGAAATAACCGTTGTAAAGGTTGCTGCAGGAACAATTACCTCATCGCCAGGAGAGATTCTACCAGCCTGAATCAAAGCAGTGAGTGCTAGGAGATTTGCCGAACTTCCTGAATTACATGCAATTCCATGTGGCATGCCGACATAATTCGAAAACTGTTCTTCAAACTTTTTGACTTTTGGTCCTTGAGATATCCACACATCTAGCAACGAATCCAATGCTTGGTTTACCTCATTGTGATCAAAACACGGAAATCCCACTGTGACTTTATTGCCAGGAGTAGCTTTATTTTCCTTAAAATACTCTTCAACTTTTGCAAATATTTCTTTTTTAAGATCGCTCATTCTTATACCACCTATATGTCCTTTTCAATCCCTCTAGTAAGGGCACACTCTTAGAGTGCCCAAGTTTCTTTATCTTGCTTATATCAGGACACCTTCGATTAACACTTCCCGCAGGCGCCTCATGTATGAGGAAATCATATTCCTCGTTGTTAATGTCAAAAATCATTTTTGCTAACTGCTCTATACTAACTTCTTCATCGTCATTTCCAATATGGTATATCTCACCATCTTCGCCATTATACACGACTGCATCGAGTGCGTCAAGTACATCTTCTATGAAACAAAAAGATCTAGTATTTGATCCCCCGAATATCTCAAAGGGTCTGATACCGTCAAGGTGTCTTTGTATAAATTGACTTATAACATGTTCATTGCCCATCCTGGGTCCGTAAATATTGTGAAGCCTTATAATCTTGAACTTATCTATGTTGTGAGATTTTCTGTAACTATAAAAAGCGATTTCTCCAATAAGTTTACTGGCACCGTAACTCCACCTAACATTAGTAACATCGTCAATTGTTAATGGGACATCTTCGGGTGTTGGTATTGGAAACTCATCTCCTAAGATCGCGGCGGTTCCTGCATACGCTTCCGAACTGCTAGTGTAGATAATTTCTGGTTTCTTGTCTTGCTTGGCAACCCACTCTAAAATATTAATCGTCGAGAAGGTGCCTATCTTTAATACACTAGCTGGAAAATTGTAAAAATTAGAAGTTCCGTTCAAGGCTGCAAAATGATACACTGTATCGAACACATTCATCTTCCAGTTATCCAAAACTCTCTGATCCGAAAGATCCATGTTTAAATGAGTTACATTTTCATGAGACAGTAGATCTAAGAACTTCTTGTCTTCATTAGGTCTCTTGAAATTGTCGATAATTGTTACTTTATTGTCTTTGGATAATTTTTTGGCTAAATGAAAACCTACAAAACCAGCGCCGCCAGTTATAAGAATGTTTTTCATTCTTTCAACCATCTCTCATTCCTTTCTGTACAGTTACTCTATATTTTGCATTCTCTTCTAATATTCTTTTAAATAACTTACCTGTTGTATTGCACTGATCAGCCATGTACGCTAGTGCTCTAGTGTCTTTCGGCAAACAAACGCCGCCGAAACCTCTAAAGTTGTTGTTACAATCTAGGTACGCATCGTGTATGTGTTTTCTGTGTACGACAGCATTCTTTACATTTGTATAATTGACCCCTGACTTTTCACAAAGTTCAGAAAAGTTATTTGCAAATGTTACCAACATTGCACTGTAAACATTGCTAAAATATTTTACATATTCGGCCTCTGCAACCCCCAGTTGAACAACGTTCTTTGGGTAAGACCCGTGAGACTGTTTTATCTTCTCGAATACATTCTCATCCTCTGTCCCTATAACACAAAGATCATGATTCTCTATGAAGTCTGTAACTGCGCACCTTTCTCTCAGGAACTCAGGCACAAAACATATATCATCTCTACCAGTTTCTTCTCTTAGTCTCTCAGTCGTGCCAGGCTCAACAGTGGACTTTACAGCTATTATCCCCTTATAACCAGCGTTATTCAGTTCGTGAACAACCTTTTCTACAATCCTAGTGTCGCACCTACCAGACTCCAAAGACGGTGTGGGTACGCAAATATAACATATTTCAGTATCCATAACATTATCAATAGTAGTCCCCATTGCAATATCGTGATACAAAACAGTGTGACTTAATTTTTCAAGACCCTCTTTGATTGCGCCGCCGACGACGCCTAATCCCATTATTCCTATCTTCAAATCACACCTCCTGAACGTAAGACGAGGTATCGATGTTTTTACCAAGTTTTATTAGGTTGCCATTGGTGTCAATAGGGAAATCCCAGTCTCCATTCAAATCAACCATTTCTTCGATAGATTGAGGATATGAAGATTCATCTAAACTAGTGATGTCGGTAACCCAATTATAATACCTATTGTCACTGAGTGCTTCCCAATAGTTACCGTATCTCTTGCCACCACGAACTCTGGCATTTGTTCCTGTCTTGTCTGTCAGGATCAAGATCGCAGGAGGATTCCATGGCATGTAGGGTTTCAGTTTTCCAGAAAAATACATATTCATTTTTAAAGTAAAGTGGTCTTCAAAGTTAGTCTCCCCTGAAAACTTACTTTTATCCATTTCCCAACCCCCTACTTGCTTGGCAAATTCTGTCTTCATGAAAGAATCTCCTGCGCCGCCGATTCTCCTTGAATTATCAACAGCAAAAGTATTGTCTTCTGTGGCGTAGTGATCAGTAAACGAGGACTGGTGTAGTCTTACTTTTCTCTGCGCATCTAGAACAACAGATCCAACATCGTCTCTATCCTCAAACAATTCTACATACGAATTAACCCAACCTTTTCTAACAAATTGCATGTCACCTTGTAGTGGCACAAAGTATTCGCCTTCAGTATGCTCTAGTACTAGATTTAAAGCGCCAGCGAATGCATTCATGTGCTCAGTATCTTGATAAAAGTCTACATCTTTTTTGTTTTCGTTTCTATAGTCTTCTTGGTTGATAACTAACCAACCTCTGTCTTTTAACGTCTCTAGATATTCTTTTGTGCCTGGTTCGGCGGAATTGTCATCAATGCAAATATATTGGGTGTCTGGATAGTCTTTTGTTGATTCCATCAGTGATTCCGCACAACTCTTAAGGTAAAAGAGTCTATTGTAGTTTATAATTCCGAAAGTAACTTTGGACATTATTTCTCCTTTATTTAGTGTTGTTTTATTATATCAATAATTAGAATTTTTTTCAAGGTATTTTCTAGTTGATTCTTGAGATAATTTCTTTTTTCTCTCTTTCTTCAACTTTCTAGTTTCTGATTTTGAGATGAATCTGCTTTTTTTTCTAACCTTGTCGATGAGTCCTTCTTTCTTCGTCTTCTTGACGAAGCGTCTAATCATCCTCATTTGATCTTCGTTGTTTCTTGGCCTTACATCAAAATTTACTGCTTTTCCCATTTTTTATCCTTTACTTTAGAGCGTTCCACTTTTTACCAAAAGCGCCCATTAATCCATCGATATTAATTCCCTTATCCTTTGGGTCGATATTTGCCATAGGACCTTGTGATGCAGGTTCACCGCCTGAAGTCGAAAGCGGTTCAGTGCCTTCGAAAATATCAACTCCACCATAAGCGTCGGTGCCGATTGCGTTCAACATCTTGCTTCTAGTTTCTTGCAATCTTTTTGATACCCTTTCTCGTGTTTCGTTTTGTTCGTGGACAAAATCTACTTCTGTTCTTGCCTCTTGAATAACAGGACCCTGTCCAATACCAGAGGCGACCTCTGCAACCAAGGTAGATAAAACCCCTTCTTCAAAAATTGCTTCTTTTATACATTCCATTATAAGCGGTTTTAGGACTTTTTTTAATTTAGTTATTTCTTCTGTTTTCATTTTTTCCTCAAAATATCAATCATCAATCTATTAATCTTATCTTCTCTTGTTAGTGTCTTAGACATGTCACGCGACTCATGAACCTGGGACATAATTGCACCTGGTGTGGACGGGTCTGAAACCATATCAAAACATATTAACTGAAAATCGTCTTCTACTAGGGTAACACCGTCTTGCTCCGTTACAGACCCCATTCCTCTAGAAGATATACCACAAGGAATGTTACACTCTACAAGATTTTTAAGAATTTGACCAGAAGGTGTTGGCAAAACTTCAATCTTACCCATTACTTTCTGTCCGTCCATCCATATTTCAGTTACAAGATGTGAAGCATTCTGCAAGTTAATAACAGACGACTCAGGGTGGTCGAGTTCCCCTAGTGCTCTACGCTGCTCTACTAGTTTACTATATCTGGCGACCTCTCTTTCCAAAAGGGCGTGAGGGTACATCCTGCCGTTGGCATTTTTAGTTTCTGACATTTGCATTACGCCAGTTAAGATTGTCGCTCCATTAGCGACTCTTCTCTTTTCCTCTTCAGTGAGCAGGTCTTGACAAACGCCGCCATCACATAATTCAAAATATTCCCTCAATAGTTTCATAGTATTCCTCGTTGCGGGGGCCACCCGCCTCAGCTACTTACCTGTGCAGCATCTTCTAACTCGTTGCAACATCCAACGTTTCATAATAACTCCTCAAAATTATGCCTTATTTGAAGTCCATCATCTCCCACTAGCATACTACCGTAGTAACACACAATCGAAGAATAGCAACCTAAAATAAATCCAGTGACCAAAGAATGGTCAAATGTAAATAGTTCAGTAAGCGGGCTTAACGCCCACAAAAACACCCCTGTCCAAAACCCAGTGCACATAGGGCACTTGAACAAGTCTCCAAACCACCCACTCTTCGGTCTTACCTTATTAAAAATCTTTCCGTAAACTAAAATTTGTGTCATACCAATACAAGATATTGTGTATACTATCATCGCTTCTCCGCTATTTCTCTCAAAATCGAATACATGTACTGGTAACCATATGGTCTAACTTGATGATCCATGCTGCCTTTCTTTTCTCTTTGCGGCACTTCGCCAAGTTCAGTTGTATCTTCTGACTCTGGATCTAAGAAGAATTGTTGCAAATCGTTAGAATACGCAGATCTAGCTTTGATGTTGGGTTCCTCTTCTTGCAAGAAGTTGTAAATTTCTAACAACGTCGACTGATATGCAGACACGCCGTCTATAGACGACTGAAGTACGTCTGCCTCCAAAGAAGAGTAAAAGGCACCTGATTTTATTGAAGACCTATTAATTATGCCTGTGTTACTGAGATGATATAACAAGGTCTCCTGGGTGTTATAGGTCTCCATCATACTACTTTTCTTAGGAAATGTCGTAACTTTAGATTTTTCTTTTGACACAACAATGTCAATTAGATCGTGGTCTAAAATCATGAGGTCACCATCCAAAGACCTTCTTGCCTCAAAGGTAACAGTTTTTACAATCTCTTCATTGCTAGTGTCTGCTTTGACAATATTAATTTTTAACATTTTCTAACTCTCTTACCAGTTGCTGGACCATCAGAACTTGTGAAATTAAAGCATCATCTATTTCTTTAGTGCGGTACCCCTCAAGTGTTTCTGAAATTTTTTGGTATTTTTCGTGCATATCGTTATTCTCAAGAATATCGTCTTCCTTGAAGGATTCTAGCCTAACCTTCAATGACCCTATGTGCTCATTGAGATAACTCTTAAGAGATAAAGAGTTGTCTGCAAATGAAGCAATGTAATTGGTTAGCAAATCTTTCTGCTCAGAGGGAAGTTCAGAGTATTTTTCATTAAACTTAGATACAAAAGTCTTATAGGTCAACTGATCTATATGTCTAATTTCTTTTTCACCCTCTATAACACTCAACCCTTCAATGATTCTATTTTCAAGTATCATCTTTTCTTTCATTGTAGTCTTGTTATTAAATAGATTATAAACTGTTGCTAATTCTTTGTAGTTCGGGACAAAGTTGCCAAACACATTGGGTGAAATATTGTAGTTGATCTTTTTAATTAGCGCGTTCTGTTCTTTAAAAATTTGAGCTTTATTAAGCGTCTCATACCTCCGCTTTGCCTCTTGTAAAACTCTAAGGGATGAGTCCTTGTCCAGTCCACTGGTTTGAAGTATTTCTTTGTAAATTTGCAGTTCTTTAAAAAGATTGGTTTTCTTAGAAAAGTGCTCCTTTATGATAGATTTTACTACTTTTTGTCTTTGCGCATTGTTCTTAAGCACTGACTTAAGATACTCTCTTGTTAATACTTCGAACAAAAATCCAGTGTTTCGCTTTTTATTATGTTTTAGTCTCATTTTTAGTGTTCCTATTATTAAGTCCTTCAAGTAATTTTGCCACCTCGTTGTTAAGTGTAAAAATCTTGTTTTCTTCTATATTATAACTAGTGTCTAGACCTTTCGAATCGCCCTGCTTATCTTGTTCATAGATACCCTTCGCGAAAGTGTCTAGTTTTTTCTTGCCTGGTAGTCCCTTTGCAGCATAGGACTGACGGCGAGGTCCAGAGTCTTTTCTCCTGTCAGGACCATCAACCTTAACATGTATCTTGCCCTTAGCTCTTCTACCCTTAGCAACCATGTCGTCAAGATCCTCCCTTGATCCTGGTGCTGCTAAAAGAGGTGAATCATCCGTGCCTGCGTCTTCTGGTGGCGCTTCTGCTGTGGCGTCATCCGCTGGGGCACCTCCAAGGTCTTCAAGTCCACCAGTTGTGTCTATACCCTCACCACCTTCTCCGCCAGTACCAAGGTCACCACCAAGAATGTCTTCTTCGCCGCCCAATCCTTCGCCAGGACCAGTGACTTCTGCCTGGGCGCGCTCTGCGACTGCCTCAAGCATAGAATCAAATTGCCTATCATAGTAAAGTTGTCTCTGGTTCTTAACAAATTCTTCTTCAGTCATATTGAACAAGTGTGAAGCGATCCACTGTCTACTAAAATACCCCTCTGTTGCAGCAGAAGCGACATCAAATTTAGTTTTCCAGTGCTCCAGTTCTTGCAACTCTGCAATCTTTGAAGGATTGTTCAGCCTCAACTTGAACGATATAAGATCTTCACCCCTAAATCCAAGCGTATAGAGGTGCACAATACCAATCTTTTCCAATTCTGTTACGATAGATCTTTGCAGTCTCTGCACCGTTCTTGCAAATCGAATATCTTTCTGTGCCAAAGTTGTGGCATCTTCGCCGCCACCTGCTTCAGCATTGGTGTTGGAAAGATAAGATCCAGGTATCTTCAAAGAAGAGAACAGTTTGTCTCTAAGATACTTTACGTCATCAATGTCGCCAGTATAAGTTCCACCTGGTAAACTTTCGATTCTTGACGATGACCCTGCACGAGTTGGGACAAAATAATCCTCGTCAACAGACATGGGATTATACCTTAAGTCAACTCGTCCCGAGTTTTGATCAACAATCTGGTTTCTCTTCATCGAAGTCATGACCTTCTGCATATACTGTTCGATATCTTGAGGAGGTATATTCCCAACATCAATGTAGAAAACGCGCCTTTCAGGAGATCTCACGATCCTATAAGCCATCATTGCGTCTTCAATAAGAGTTAACTGTCTCCATATTCTTCTAGATGCCTCTAGGACAGATGTTCCGTATGGAGCATATTTGTCGTTACCAAGAATTCTAAAATGGCCCATCTGCCAGTTTTCAAATGTTAGTCCAGCGGAGTTCCATTGAAACTGACAGTAGTTTGGGTTTGTCTTGTCTTCGCCTTCCAACCTTTCTATTTCCTGTCCAGGTAGTCCAATGACACTCTTAACACCCATAACATCATCGAGATCAAGGTAGAGGAAAAAGTCTCCATACTTACACATTGTCCTGCACCACCCAAAAAGATTGAATTCTACATTCATGACACTATAGTACAGAGAGTGAAGTATGCTTTTGATTTCTTGATTTCCACAGTCAATAGTCATCAATGGTTGTAGGACACTGTGTGTTGTCATTTCGTCTGCGTATATGTCGAGTGCAGCATTGATCTCTGGGGTATATTCCATTTGATCAAAATCTACATACCTCTCTAACCTATTCTGACTATTCTGTGCTCCGCTGTACAAACCAGAAAATGGATTGTAGTCCATTCTCTTAAATTGTTTACCACTTGCAGAAGTGAATCGTTGAGCGTAAGCATCTAGTTGCCGCCTTTTTAGTCTTCTGGCTGTCTGTGTCCTATAATTTACAATAGGTCCAGACAGCAATCTCGTTAATTTCTTAAACAGAGTACTCTGAGCGTTCTTTGTATTGTTCTGTTTTTTACTGGGTCTATTTGCCATTTTTTATTATCCCTTAAACAACCATGGAAACTGTTCAACTGTATTTTTGTGCTTGTTTTGCTTGTCAAAAACACCGTCGCCTTTGTATCCTTGCATGCCTTTAATTGTTGTGTTTATTTTCGTCTTTGCTGATACCATTGTAGCAAGAAATGCTTTGTTATATTCTATATTTCTTTTATTCTCTATCAAAGCAGTATCCCTAACCCAACATCCAATGGCGCACGCCATAATAAGATCGTCATTGTATGACCTCATCGCCTCTGGTCTTCCATTGTTCCAAACAAATGTCTTCATCTCGTTGTACAACCGAGGCGAATTTATGATAATTAGTTCATTTCTTACAAATTCTTCCAACTTTGCCACAATCAACGGTCTTGTTTTTTGACTAGTGGTAAATCCCGCTATAGCATTCGAAGCTGCTTCGGCAGTAACTTGGTCCACATATTCGTGCGTTGACTTAATTGAATGATAGATATTGGGGTATGCCATATCTTTTAATTTTTCTATAACTGCAAAACCAACTGTATTGTTCTCAACAACAATCATGCAATCGCCGTACTCTCTACCTGCGTCAAACATTATTTTTGAAAACAAGTCTGGTGTAACTCGACCCTGATATTCAGCAACAATCTCCATGGTCAAAGTATCAAAGACGTGGAAAACAGAGTAATCCTTACCATCACCTCTAGCAACATCCGCGCTCAACAGATACGGCACATTTGACTCTGGTTCTTTCCAGATCCAATAGTTCCTATCAAATCCAGTCTTATATTTTGGATCAGAAACAAAAGAAGATATGCTACTCATCTTCTCGGGGTGAAACACCGTCTCGCCTGACATGTTGAAGTTGCACTCTAACTCTTGTGCAATCTGTCTAGACGACATGTTTTTGGTCTCTTTCTCGAACCACTCCATGTCCCTATCTGGATGGACATCCCAAGGCAACGTCATTGGTTTAAAGTCATTAGCACTAGCGTCTGCGTCTACGAAGGTTTTGTGAAACCAGTTACCAACACCATTTGGAGTAGAAAGTGCAATGCAGCGGCCGCCAGTTGAAAGCGTTGGGTACAACCCAGTCCACAACTCATCTAACCCCTCGACGTGTGCAGCCTCATCAATTACCAACAGGGATAGCGCTTCTGATCTACCTGCATCACTAGAAGTCGAAGATGCTTTAATTTGCGATCCGTTATCTAACTCAAAGGACGTTCTATTATCAATTGAAACATTGGCAATTCTTATCCATTCTGGGCAGTTTTTTAATATTGATTTGACCTTTTTAACAAGATTTGCTGCCGTGCCAAACTTGGTTGCCAAAACTAATACATTCTTTTCTTTGTGAAACAACATCATCCACACAATGTAAGCAGCAGTAACTGTAGATAGTCCCAATTGTCTTGCTTTTAGTACGACGTTAAATCTGTTTGCTTCAAAATTTTTCAAGGCTTCTTTTTGAAAGGGATAAGTCTTAAACGGTATCAACCCCTTCATTGGGTGTGTTATCTTGGCATAATTAGTTATGAAATAATCGGGATCTCTACCAGACTTGACTATTTCTTTCATGATTTGCTTTTTGGTTAAAACAGAAGTCATCTAATATTAAGTGCCCCACATGCCTCATTTAATCTTTGTGGGTTGAGTTCGTGTTTGCACTGATCTGTTTCTAGGATCCAGCAGAACGATGAGGTGTCACCTTCGTCAAAACACTCTTCAGTACAACGAAGTCCGTGATTTTCAGAATCTGGATTGTGACACACCCAAATCAGTTCGTTATAAGGCGGATCTTCTTCATGGCCTGAATAAGAACACTCTACAACAGAATCAACTTGACAACCCACTGCAAAAACTAAAACAAAAAGAAGTTTCATTACCTTGTCCTGCTACTAAAATCATACGCCTTAAATGCTTCGTATGGATCAACCTTCCTATCGTCGTTAGGCGCTTTCTTCGCTTCAGGTGTTGTTGGTATATCCAAACCTGGTCTGTCAGTTTTATGTTCTTCAAGTCCGCCGACTTTAAACTTTTGAACCGCAGTAACCAAAGTTCTGATTCTAGAAACGGGTTGTACAAGAACATTAACCTCGCCGTCTGCTGTCAAGGTTAATCCATTTTTTGTCAATGCCTTGTACTCTTTCTTAATAAATGTAGCGACATCAGAAATCTTAGACGATACGTCATTCTCTAGTGATCCACCGTATACTTCTTTTAATTTTATCTCACTAGAATATGTAATGCATATACAGTTTGATTCAAATTTTACTCCAAATCCATCAATCACCCTTGGATCAATAAGCGGGTTCCCCTCCTCCCTTTTTAGTCCAACCTTTAAAGGTTCGTCGTTTTCATCGAGGGCGCCATCGTAACCCTTCGCTAGTACTTGCGAGATACCATTGATAATTTCAAGTGTTGTTGCCATTTATTTGCTCCTTTGTGGGACGCCATCCTGATTCCCATCTATCCTCTCTATCTTCTACCCATTGCACATAACAACTGAAACAACAGTTAAACCTTGTCATATACAAATCGTCTCTAGAAGAAAAAGAATAAGAACCACAAACTGGACATTCCCTTTCGTTTTCTCTAGTAAGTAGTTTTTTACTGACTAAAAACCCTTTGTACTTTTCTTTAGAGTTTTTATCCGCAGCAAAGAATTTTCTTTTGTAAAACTGCTTTATTTCTTCAGAGTGTTTTTGTTCCTTTTCTGGATTCCAATGCTTCTTGGGGTTTTCAATTGCTTCGTCGCCCCATCTCTCTGAAATTGCCTTTTCAAGTTTTGCAACAAAGTTTGGATCGTCTTTACTCATTACCTGCCCAACGCATAAACAACCAACAGGACAGAGGTGGCACCTACCACAAAACCACCTGCGGTAAAGAGGTACCAATAATTGTTAGGTCTCTTAAGGGCAGCCAACTCTAATTGTTCGATCTGTTCGGTCTTTATTTGATCTGTTGCAAGATATTCTGCCTGAACTGATTCTAATCTTGTTTCTAACATCATAACCTCTAGTTCATGCTTTGCGTTCAACTCTTCAGTCAACTTGTCTAACTTAAGTTTGCACCTCTCGCTTTCCTGTTCCTTGTCCGCAATCATCTTTGCCATCGCAGCGTCGGTAAAACACCACCCTGTAAAGGGAACGGTGTCGCCCACCTTTACTCTAACCGTAGGATTCGCATAGGCTGCACTAAAACTAACCAGAATTAGAAAGATTAAAAAGTTTTTCAATCCTCTCTTGAACTGCATCGGAATCTCCTTCCATTTCTTCAATAACTTGCTTCACTTTTTCTTTGTTCTTTTTTGTAAGTATAGCATTTTTTTCTGCATATTTTTCTTCTAAGTTTTTGATAGTCTCGTGGTACTGCTTGACAAGCAAATCTCTTTTTGTTAATTCTTTTTTGTGGTTCTCTTTTAAAACAATAATCTGCCTGTCATAAGACTCCTTCTTTGCTGCAAGCACCTCTAGCGCTGCTTCAGCGTTTTTTCTAGAAAACGCCCATATAATGATTGACCATACAACCAAAAGAGGAATCTTCCAGTTTTCTTTTAACCAGATCCACGCTAATTTTATGTGATACATTTTAGATTATTTTTGCCCGTGCTTCCACTGCACCGCTAAGTCAACTAGTGCCTGTGAACCAATATAGGCAAGAGTGACGGCGACCCAGTCGCTAGAAGTAAGAGATCCTGATACTGCTAATCCTGTAGCAGTTAACCACGCCAAAAACTTTCTAGAAATAAATCGCTCCACATGTCTGTCAGCAAATGATTTTAGTGCTGTCATAATGTTACCCTCCTTAGACGCTGACATGTGCAAACCCTTTTTTCTTATCAATGACGATCTGCGTATCTACTGCGTCTTTAAGAGTATCTAGGTGCGAGATAAGGATAACGGTCTTAAAATATGACTTTACCATGTCAATGATTCTCACAAACCCCTCCATGTTATCCTCATCTAGCGCTGTTCCAGGTTCGTCCAGAATAAAAATATCTGGCTTTGGAAGACTAGAAACCGAGAGCAATGCTAACCTTATTGCCATCGATGCAATGGTCTTCTCAGCACCCGACCCCATTTCTAACGGTCGAGGTTCAAACTTGGGGTGTTTGATAAAAATATCCAACTTCTTATCCTCGTTGAGAATGAACACTTCAAAGTCGACAATGCCTGTCAAAATCTTTGCAATCTCTTCGTTTACCACAGGCAATCTATTCTTTATAACATTATAAGAAATACCGTTTGTATGAAAACACGTCATAAATAACTCATACGCTGCATATTCTACCCTTAAAGACTCCAACTCTTCCTTGTCGTCCTGTAAGTTCTTGATTTGCTGCTCTACAGACCCAACCTCTCTAAACAGGTTGTTGGTCTGCTTTTTGCAAGACGTGCACTCTTTCTTTACTTTGTTCGCAATCTTGTCTAGGTTTTGCATTTCACCTATAAGTTCTTCTAAATTTTCAATTGCTTCGCGGTTATCTTCGTATTGCTTTAATTTCGAATCCAACTTTTCTATGATCGAGTCTTGTACAGCAATATCGCTTTGCCCCTTGTCAATCTTCAACTGAAGGTTAGTAACTCTTTCGGATAACTCTGTCTTTTTGTCTTTTACTTGCTGGTATCTTTCTAGATAACTTGATACCTTCATTTGCTCTTCAGAACTGTATTCTCCGCCGATCATGTTAATCTGTTTTGAAACACTGCTCATAATTGATTGTCTGTCAGCAATCGCTTCCTCAACTATGGACGAACACTCCTCACATAGACGATCTTGCTGAGAGACCAGAAGAAACTTTTGTTCTGACGCTTTCTCAAGATCTCTCAGTAAACTTTCTATTGCTTCTTCGCTCTTGGCAAAAGAATCTCTCTTATCTTGATATTTTTCTATGTCAAACTCTGAAAGGAACTTGGCAATCTTTTCATACTTATCTTTTGACTCTTGAACCTCTGACTTGTTGTCAAGTAATTTCTTTTTGAGGTTACTTAACTTTCCAATCGCAGTCTCCTTCTCCATGTTGATGCGGATGGGGTCGATAATTTCTGTTGGAGCAGCGTCAACTTTACCCTTAATGGTAGCGACCCTTTTCTGGAGTTCTTGTACTTCTCCCTCCATTTGCTTGCATCTTTCTTGATTTTCTTTAAGTATCTCATTCTTTTCGACCAAGATGTTAGTTGCTTGTTCGATCTGCTGATCATAATCATTTCCCTCCAGTCTCTTTAAGGCGCCTCGTATATCGGCGGACTCGTCTTTTGCCATTTTAAATTTTCTATCAAACACCTCTAAGTCGAGAAATTTAGCAAGAATTTCCTTCCTTTTAGTTGACCCTTGGTTGATGAACGTAAGAGAGTCTAGTTGTGATGCCATTGATGTCATGAGGAAGTCGTCTAGACTTCCAAAATACTTTCTAATATTATTGTCTGTGTCTTGTCTGGATGTTCCATTCAGACTTTCAGTGTTACCAATTGCGTCGCTAGAGTAAAAATTGACATCCGTTTTTGCCTCTTCCGTTTCGACACCCTTTAATTTTTTGACGTACTTCTCAGATATACGCTCAATGCTTAGTTCCTTGTCTGCAATCTTAATTGTTGCTTTGGCAGACCCAACATCCATATTTTGGTTAATCATGTTTAGGTTTTTCCTAACAGACTTGGAGGTCGAGTTATACACCGCATACAACAAACTATCAATAATAGATGATTTGCCCGAAAAGTTCTTTCCAAAAATTCCAACTATACCCTCCAGCTTTGTGAAGTCTATCTTATTGTTGGATCCGTAATTGAAAAGACCATCCCACTCTAGTGACTGCATACTCCAGTTCACATTCCTGTAAACCTCCTCAGTGTCCTCGATAGTCTTGTTCACCTTGGAATTTAAGGACAACACCTTCTCCATCACGTCATCAGCAACTTCGTAGTCCTCAAGGTAGTCTTTGATTAGTCTATTCTGGACATTGATATTTCTAAGATCTTCCTGTCGCGCCGTGTCACTCTCTACATCTAGCGCCTTACTGGAGGCCCTATTCAAGTACGTTATGCTTTCTGGTTTAAACTTAAACTTTGCTATGTCGACACTTCTACGCATAACGTCGAGTGAGATATTGGAATCTGCGACCAATCTCAATCGGGCGCCGTCCGAGATGTCTGTGTCTGGCAGAGTTCCATCTTTGTTAAGGTTTATAGTAACAAAAGGCTGTGGGTTCCTAAACGTAATCAACTTGCATGTGAAATCGTCCTTACTGGCGATGTCCCAAAGCAAGTACCCTTTATCCAAAGATTCGCCAAAGTTTTGTTGTACCGTCGATCCAGCATATCGAATACGTCCATGGTCGTCTAAGATCTGCGTCTTGTGTATGTCACCAAGGAAAGCAAAATCAAACTTGTCAAAGATACCAATGTCGTGGTCTCCACCTAGTGTCCAGTTCAAGTCCGTTTTTGATTTGTCAATAGCGCCGTGATAAAGTGCAATGTTAACCAGACGTTCGTTTGTTGGGTCGACCCAGTTCTCCTCATCGAACACCGATAAAACATTTAAACAAAACCCGCCCTCTAAGGGGTGTTCTCCAGCGTTCTTAAGCAACACTATACGATCGTTGTCTAGCGCCTTCACAATGGGCGTTATGGCGTCCTGACGGTCACTATTTTTTAAATTCCCGTCATGATTACCTAAAATGATGTAGGTTGGTGCAATTTCAGCAAGATTAGTAAAGAACTTCCTTGCCATGTCAACAAACTCAGGGGAGATCTGTGTTTTTGTATGCGCGATGTCTCCACAGTGAATTATGTAATCCACCTTCTCTTCTTTGAGAGATTTGTATAGTTGTTTGAATACTTCACTGTATTCAAAATGAAATTTCAGATTGCGAATATGCGTGTCTGCAATGTGGGCAAACTTCATCTATCCTCCGTTTAAATGTTAATATTTTCGTTGATGTGATGAAACAGTCTTTCTAAAAAGTTTATCTTCTGACCTTCGTCCAATGTTTCGAATTGCTGAATGGTCTCTTCTGCTGTGACAAACCCTTTGTCCGAAGTGTCAAAAGTTCTTTCAATTTCTTCACTAATTAATTTCTTCAATTTTGCTTTATCAATAGAAATGTTCATAGTTAACCTCCAAAGTTTAATTTTTGTAGTAAATAGTCTTCTCTTGTCATAATGGAGGCACGTTTCTTATACTCCCATAGCAATGATTCGGGCACCTCTGCCAAATCAGGATAATCGTATATCTCTATTTTATAGACTTTTACACCAAAGTCAAGTAAATTCTTGATTATTTTTAACTCCTTCCTCTTGGCGTCTTTGTCTAAGCATATGTACACTGTTTTGCACCTGTCCACTATTTTTTTAAAAAGTTGAGATTTTACGTTAAGTGTTGATCCAAGAATCGGAATGCTGTTGTCGTATTTTATAGAATCAAAAAAACCCTCCACCAAAGTAATTGGCTGCTCCCAATCTATAAAAATATCATTAAATACAACATCCTTAGAACATTTTGGATTTTTATACTTATACGCCTTATCATTGAAAGATCTTGCTATAAAATAATTTAATACACCATTTGAATCATAAGAAGGTATAATGATTCTATTGCTGAAGGTACCATGATAACAAAATCCCATTTTATACATCATGATATGTTTGTGCGTAACACCCCTAGACAACAAGTATGTTTTCGCCCTTTGACCTGTCGATGATAACTTGTGAGTTGTCAAGGTAGAGAAATGTTCTGGTAGTTCTACGTAATCAACAGATTGATTAGAATCCTCACTGTAAAACATTTCGCTCAATTCACTAAATCTAGTTACATCAACTTGTTGAGTTAGTTGTCTCCATTTAGATTTTAAATCGTTGTTCGTGATAACTTTGATTAAATCAGTGCCACGAAAGTCACATATCCAACATTTAAAAACATTTTTCTCAACGTTGACGGACATCTTTCTTTTGTGATGCTTGCATTTCGGACAATAGAACAAGAGTTCGTCATTAGATTCATAATAAGATCCAAGACTCTGCTTTATAATACTTAACTTTTCACTATACAAAGATTGTAACCTGCTTTCGCTATAACCCAACTATCAGACTTATCCATAATACCTGGTTTTACATTTCCATTCTTTGTATATTCTACAACAAAAGAGGGTTCATTTGCAACAACAAAATCAAAACTTTTTTGTTTTCCCTTTTCGCCCTTCGAGACCTTTATGCCAACTTGCTTCCTGGCAGATGTTGCGGCGAGCATCTCTGGCATGTGACCAAGCATATTCCAACAAACCCAAGACACTATGCCATTGAATCTGGATAAGGTAGATAAAGTCTTCGCTGAAGAAAATCCTGAACGGAACGATTGCAGTGACTGCTCTACAAAAACGTGCTCGATCTTGTATTCATCGTGCAGATCTTTCAAGCAACTCTCTACGTGTTGTGCTTTGTGGTATATTGTTGGGAATCGGTTCTTGTTTCTTGTGTCCCAATACTCATTATATACGCACACCCCGTCTTTATCGAGCACGGTTGCTCCTGTGATGCTGGTTGATATATCGAGTCCTAAAATCATGTATTTTGCAAAAGAAAAGAGGCATATCCCTCTATGAGTTTTAATTTAGATTCATTATCTTTTACATGATACCATTCCCAGGCAACACTTTTAGTAATTTCTCCAACTTTGTTGTTCGCTTCTTGGATTTTTAAATCCAGTTCCTGAAAATCCAAAGGTACTTCATCTGGTATTTCAATGTCCAAAAATATCGCAGTTTCAATTAGTTTGAAATAATTTTTGTCATTAACCGCACTGTTAACTTGTTGAAATATTTTTTGCTTTTGCATGTCATCTCTACACTTGTCTGGGTGTGTGACATTTGCTATTTTCTTGTACAATTTTTTATACTCTTCTGGTAAAGGATTGTTTTCGATCTCAACTGGTGGTTGCGGTTCCTCCTGGTGCTCTTGTACCTTACTTTTGTTTTGCCTGTATTGTCTTTGTTGTTTCGCCCTTTGCGCCGTTTTGGAAGATCTTCTTTCGCTTGGGTTCGCCAGTCCCGCTATTTGTTTAAGTTTATGTTGCATGTTGAGATCTTCTAGTGAGTATATGAATTCTTTAAATTGTTTTGAAAAATTACTCATTGCATCTTCGTTAATTTTTTGATGTATCTCTAGTTTTTTTAAAGAAAACTTAAGTTCGTGCAATTTAAGTTCAAATAATTCCTTACGCTGCTTCATTAGAAATCCAACTTTAATTTAAATGTATACTCTCTTTGTTCTGTTTTTCTTATAGGGTTCGCTAATTTTGCAAGACCAATTAGTCTTCTTTGATCATCGTATATTCCAACTTTTGAAACATAAGTTTGCTTTTTAAAGGATCCTGTAGGGTCTGGATAATCACTATGTTCTAGTTTTTTAAATTTCACATTTTGAAATTCTACATATCCCTTCTTTGTAACGATCGGTTCCTTGCTGGATCCACTAACATAGGCAGTTGGGTTTGTAGAATTGTTACACATTTCTTTTTTCATGTGTGCAAACATTGTTATTGTTGGTATGTAATTTTTACCCTTAAAATCAATAGCAAATGCTGAACCAGTAACTGTGGCTGTGCTGGTTCCATCATTAGCTCCAACCCCAAAGTTTTTCCATTTGGGATTACTAAAATCCGTACCTACATATTTTTCGGTGTGGTTTCTGTTTATATCCCAAGACCCAGTCAATGCTATGAACCCCTCATTATACAAAACAACACCAGCAACTTTATTGTTATGCTTGCCAGCATCATATGTGCCACTTACCTGTATAAGTTCACCGTTTCTTTTAATGTCTTTGAGTTCAGCAGCAAGAGTTCCAGTTACGTAAAACTTCAACGACACTGACCCTTTGTCAATTGACGAACCATAAAAAATGCTGGGTATCTCGATCAACGAAATTTCTTGCTTTAACTTATCCCAACCGTGATTACCTAAGTCATCTGCATTATTTATTGCTGGGTTTGTTGAGTCATCAAAGGCGTAGTGGTGACTTAATCGAGTGTAATAATTAAATGTGTTTTTCAATGCGTTGATAAAATTTTTGTTTGACGATAATTTTTTGAAATTACCTTGAAATCGACCGTGGTCAGTAACCGTAACAACTGGTTGACTGTTTTCAACAAATCTAATTCTTTTAATGCTCGCTGATAGAGGATAACTACCTTTGATTATATCCCCATAAGCAAACTGAGATGTTGTGTCAAACAGGGACGTGCTTACTGTTTTAAAAGCGATTCTGGATCCCGCCTTAGTAATAAAAGGATAAATAGATGTGCCTGCTGGTGGTGGGTTTGCGCCACCTGTACCAATCGGTCTATCTACATTTAATTCATACAAGGAAATATATCCTTGTGGAACAGCATGTAAGTTAGAAAACTTATCCTTAGAATTTTTTGAGTTATTAAAATATACCTTAGAATCGTAA
>Ga0209232_1000329_pt1 | contig 30432 bp, 33 predicted proteins | sample ETNvirenome_2_60_FD_184066 | JGI IMG/M metagenome (GOLD analysis project Ga0209232, IMG submission 184066) | Marine viral communities from the Pacific Ocean - ETNP_2_60 (SPAdes) (version 2) | ecosystem: Environmental > Aquatic > Marine > Oceanic | place: Pacific Ocean | collected 2013-06-22
TATCAAGAATGGATGGGATTATGTCTCGTATGAATGGGAATGGAAAATAATGGACAGTCTAAAAGTATCATCAGGGAGCTTTGGGAGTATGGCGATAGTATTTATGGATTTATTGCCTTATGCACTAGGTATTGTAATAGCACTTATGAATATAATTTATCTTTATTATAAAATAAAAAAAGCAAAGGAGTTGTAATGTTTGGAAAAGTAGTCGCAGAGTATTTATTAGACGAAGAAGTGAAAGCTGATTTAATTGCGTCTGTAAATAAATCTGTTAACGTACCAATGATTAATGAGAAAACAGAAGCTAAGATATTAGAAGCTATCTGGGAATTATTTGAAATGGCAATTAAAAAAAAGTTGGGGTTATAAATGACAAACGTAATAATTACCTTACTCACAACCTCATGTTTGCATGGGTCAATCCCAGACATGGTAGTACATCCTGAAAGATATTCTGATATGTCTTATGCCTTATATGGCGATGTTAAAAAGAAGAAGAAAAAAGGTAAGAAGATTGGCGGTTCTAAAGGCAAGAAATCTAAGAAAGGTTTTTTCTCTAAGATATTTGGCAGTAAGTAATGCCTAGGTTTAGTAGAAAGTCCAGAGAGAAACTTGAGGGCGTTGATAGTCGCCTAGTTCTTTTGTTAAATGAAGTAGTGAAATACTTTGATATTTCAGTAATTGAAGGTAAACGAAGCCAGGAGAGACAAAATGAATTGGTTAAACAAGGTAAGTCAAAAACTAAGTTTGGTAAGCACGTATCTGGTATGGCTGTTGACATTGCTCCTTACCCTATTGACTGGAACGCTCGTGATGACTTTCATTATCTTGGGGGCTTTGTTCTCGGTGTAGCTTGCAAGATGGGTATTAATGTTCGTTGGGGAGGGGACTGGTCGTCTTCTTCTCTCGCAAAAGAGGCAAGGACCACTAAGGATAATTCCTTTGATGATTTAGTTCACTTTGAGCTAAAAGAAGACTAGGGCATGATTAACTACGGAAAAAGAAATGAAATTAAAAGAAAGAGTAGTAGTATTCCCAGATATCCACTTTCCAAATCAAGACGAAAAAGCATTCAAATGCGCTCTAAAAGTTTTAGAGGCTGTAGAACCAACGGCTTTTTTACTGATAGGGGATACGATTGAAGGTGCTTCTGTCAGTCATTGGCAATGGGCTAAGAAAAAACGCCCCCCGCTTGAGTACCAACTTCCCTTTATTGAAAAAGAAGTTAAAGAAGGGAACAAAGGGCTTAACAGGATTGATAAAGTCTTGGATAAAATCAACTGTAAGAAAAAGCAATTTGCCCAAGGAAACCACGAACTCTGGTTCGACCATTTCGTCCAAGAAAATCCTTATCTCGAAAAGTACGGGTCTAGAAAAGCTTTCAAATTCGATGAGCGTGGCTATGAGTGGCATCCCTACGGTGAAGTCTTTAGAGTTTTCGGGAGCAAGCTATACGCTTATCACGGAGGACACTATGCAGGAGTTGCCCATGCAAGAACTCACGCCTTACAAATGGGATGTAACATCATCTATGGGCATACACACGACTCCCAAAAAGCAGTCATTACCCACATCTCAGGACCCCACATGGCGTATTCAATGGGATGTTTAACAGATATGAGTAAAGATTATTTAAAAGGACGTCCAACTAATTGGACTCATAACGTAGGTATCGTAGATATATTTAAAAACGGAGACTTTAATCTTATAGTCTTAGACATTAATGACGGTGTTACAACGTATGCAGGGGAAATAATACGTGGCTAAATCCTCAAAAGTTATTAAAGACTTTAGTGGTGGTATTGCTTCAGGAGTAGACCCTAGTAATTTACAAGACAATCAGCTTGTTAAATCAACAGGGTTAGTTTCTGGGGGACCAGGGAAGCTCGGAATTATACCTAAAACAGACGTTTTTTCCACAAGCAGTATCAATTCAAACATACCTGACGAAGGTGGTAAAAACATACATGCTTGGTCTTCAGATATGGAGATAGCAGTGTCAGGGCAAGCGAGTAATGTTGTGACTTCGCCTACTGTTACAGAGAAACTAAAACCTATGCGTTCAAGATTGAGATTTTATATGTCTAAGATATCTGATGTGGATACATTGTTAGACTTAAAAATTAAAGTAGATGGAGACACTGTATTAGATTTTTATTTTACCCCTAGAACAGTAGATAATTATTTAAATGAAGGCAGTCCTATTGCTAGAATAGGTACAGGAGGTTCTGATACTGAAGCTGTAGACATAGCTCATTATAGAACTATTAGTTGTTTAGATGCTCTTGTATATACTATAAATCAAACAAATTCTAGTTACCCACCAAGTCAACCTATACAAGTAGTTCCTACAACTACATTTAATGGTAATGCACACGCTATTACAACACCTATGTATTATGGTAGTAATAGTAATGTATTTTATGTAACGAGATATACGAGCGAAACTGGACAGTCTTGGGGTTCTGAAGATAAATATTCTATTGATTTGTATTGGGAACAGTATGCTCATTTAGATATTCAACTTAGTGGAACATTAGTAAGTAAAAGCGGTTCTTTAAGATGTATGGGAGACAATAGCGTAATCTCTGCAACAGGCAGTGATGGGAATAGAGATGATTTTTCAGCAGAAGCTTCTATGCCTTTTCATTCATTTACTTCAAGTGAAAAAGTATCAAACTTTAGTGCTGGTGGTTCGTTCATGTATGTGTACCCTAGAAGAAGTACAACTGATTATTACGGTCAAGGTTCTAGATGGGAATATAATTTAGGAAATATAAATAGTTCGTCTGAAGTGGCTACGTATGGAGCGACTATTAAAGTTTATACTAATTTTGCAAGAAGTTCATTTACCAATTATGCTATAACATACACAAGCTCTTTAAATGATACTCAAGAGCAGATTTTAGATGGTATTTTTGGGCAGTTAGAGCAAAAAATTCCTTTAGCACATCAAATACATGTTCAAAATGCTGGTGTAGGAAAAAGATTACTACAGCAAGGTTTTAATACAATCCAACCTTACGGTTTTGAAGTAACAGCGACTAAATCAGGAGCGACAACTATTTCTACTTTAGGGGCAGGAAGAAAATTTCAACATTTACTAGCTGTAGGCGGTGAGCATTCAAAGGCGTATGTATATTCAATGGAAAATGATAATTGGCTAACCTATCCTATAGACTTACGCAATACTTCTAATCTAACAACAGACAATACGGTTAAATTATCTTTTGTAGACGCAGAAGGGTATTTAAGAGTTTCAGATTCAACATTTATGACTGATAACAAACCTAAATGGTTTGGGTATTTTAATTCAAATAAGACTTACGAAAATACTACCTTAACTACAAATGCTGGTTTTTATTACGCAGATATGGCTCCAACTCCTTATGGATATGATGCAGATAATAATATAATAGGAGTAAATGCTATTGCAGGTCAAGCTACTCATATTTGCGATATTGCTCATGGTATGATGAAGTATACCACAGATGAACAAACAGTTAACTTAAACATACCTAAATACACCAATACTTCAAGAGGATACATGCCACACCCCCAAGGTATTAAAATGTGGCATTGTTTTATTGACGGAACTACTAGCTCTCAAAGTGCTACAGATAAATTAGAGGGAACGTTTACTAAACAAGAAACTGTAGAATTTTATTGGACTTATGTTTATGAAGGTGGATATGTAAGTCAACCTACTAGATTTAGACAGTATCATACAGATAACAACCTTAGAAACGAACATCAAAGTTCTCAGACAGTTGTAGATGGTTGTGCTTTAGGCATTGGCTTAAGTGTGGGAAAACAATTATTAGATGGTAATGGAACTACACAAAGTAATGTAAGACTAAATGGTATTGAAATTTGGGGAAGGTTTAAAAAGACAGACCCTAATAATCTATACTTATTAATGGAAGTGGATTTAAATAAAGGTTGGAGGTCTCCAGTAACAGGAGAATGGCAAGCCTTACATAATATTACAGATGGTTCAAATATTCAACAATATGTAACTCAAGTAGATAACACAACGCAACCTATTGCAACTACTCCAATCTTTATAGCTCCTCCTACTGGAGTATCTCATACCTTCTACACTAAGTATGGTGTTAGCTGGGATAAACCTATTGGATTTGATTCAGGAGGAACTGGGTTTAAAACAGCTTGTATATTTGAAAGAAGAGCTTATTATGGCAATATAGCAATAAAAGGAGATGATGGGCTTATACATAAGTATCCAGATGGTATTGTAAAATCTTTAGCTGGTAAATATGATACGTTTTGTATAGACAATCTTATTGAAGCCACAGTTAATGATGGAGATGAAATTACCTGTCTTAAAGTAGTAGGTAATAAGTTGTGTCAGTTCAAAGTTAATTCATTAACTATTATGGGAATTAAGATATTAGAAAATGGACAGACACGAGAAAATATAGAGCAGATTATACATCATGTAGGTATTAAAAATGATAATCAAGTCTGTGAAACTCCATTTGGTTTGTTTTGGGTATCTAGAAGCGGAGCATATTTATATAACGGCTCAGAACTAAACAACCTTACAAATAACAGTCAAGGCTCTATGATTGATAAGTCAATTTGGGAATCTTTTCATGGTGAAAAAACTCATTGCGGTTATGACGCATATTGGAATCAAGCACATATATGCAAAGAACAAAAATACAACGACAAGACAATGATTTACGATTTTAATACAGCTTCTTTTTCAGAGTCAGATGGGATGTATAACGGTAGTTTAAAAACAGGATTTGTAAACGATAGACATGGTCATCTTTTATGGGCTGAGATTCCTGCTAGTGTTCCTAGTTCTAATATTACAGGTAACTCTGGAAGTAGCCCTGCAAATCAAAACAATACAGCAACAACATCTACTCCACAAAATTCATCTGAATAATGGCATTTTATCTGAAGTCAACTAGCCCTGCAAGGGAAACTAATCCAAACATAAAGTTTATAACTAAAACTTTTGATATGGAAGACGTTAGTATAGAGAAAAAGTTTAGTCTATGTAAGGTTTCTTACAAGATAGAAGATAATGGTATTTCAAAAATTAAAGTGTACTACAAGCTAAACAATTTAGTTTGGAAACCTTTCCATGATGAACCTAAAAGTTTTTATTCTTCAGATAATAAGTTATTAAGAACAAACAATAAAATTCAGACAGCTTCCTTTCGTTTTCCAGACAATACTAAAGGTAGAACAATCGCAATTAAAATAGAGTATGTAAAAGACTCTGACTCTGATGGTATCGAAGGGTTTGAGCTTTCAGATATATCATTTACATACAGGGCAATTAATAGGAAATAATTATGGACTATTCAAAAAGTTATAAAAATGCTAAAGCTATAGGAGACTACAGGCAATACAGAGAAGATAATACAGGTGTTATTGATGCTAAAACTTTGTTTCAATTACTAAAACTACCTAAGCAACTCAAAATGAATAAAGCTAATTATAATGTAGGAAAAGACGTTTTAAAGAACTATGGAAAAACTAAAACAATTCATACTCCTGCTAGTGCTTTTAAAGGCACAGATGCTAGCACAAAAGTTGTTGATTACAATACAGGTTGGTTAGACAATGTAGAGGGTATCAATTCAGAGTCTATTAAAGCATTGCAAAATTATAAAAGACCTGAAGGGTTAATGAAGTATGTTGAAGGTGCTAAAGGATATTTTGGATACGGTCCTGAAGCAGATATAACTAGAACAGGTAAAGCTGTAATGGATGCTGGCGTTGCTGGAGAAGCTGGGGCATCTGCGGAAGCTATTGCGGGCGCAAATAAAGCCAATGCAGGAATGACAATGAATCCTGTATTGTTGGCTCTTCTTGGGCTTGGATATGGAATTGGAAAGAGAGGTAGTACTCTTTCTAAGTTAAATTTTGGTAAAAGGAAAGATTAATGAGTTCGTATAAAAAATTCGATAGTGCTTTAGGAGGTATTTTACCTGGGGGTAGAAAAATACAAGATGGTTATTTAGGGAAATTTTGGGATACACACATTGGAAGAGAAGGTCTTTTTGGTCATCTTGGTCTTGACATGTTATGGGAAAGTGGAACAACAGCAGACAAAAGAAGGGTAGCTTTAGACGCTAACACAGATTACATCGCAGACCTTAAGAAAAAGAAAGAAAATGTAATGCCTGATATGATTACCAATTTTAACGCACAAAATACTATGAGCAACATAGGTGGTTTGTTTGCAGGACTAGAAGGAATGGGAAACTTAGCAACCGACAATAACAGAGGTATTACCATACAGAATGCTACGGCTAAAGGCATTCAAAATATGAATTTAAAATTTGACGATGAAACAAAGAAAGCTCAAAACGTAATGGACAGTTATGATGATAGAATATACGGAGCTGAACAACAAAGAAGAGATTTAACATAGGGGTGTATCATGAGACCAGATGAAATACAATTATTAAGTCAGTTAATTCAAGTAAACGCTGATAATACCAATAAAAAACAAGACCGAGCTACGCAACAGGTTATGAGGAATCAAGCCTTACGAGCTAATCAAGCTGAAAGTGCTACAAATAGGCAGTGGAAAAGCAATGAGGCTGAAAAAGCAAGGAATGCTGAGTTAGGAATAAGAGAATTACTTCTTGAGTACCAAGATAAAGATAAAGACAGAGCTAGTGCTGACAAAAAATGGCAAGCAGAACAAGCTACTGAACTTCAAAAATGGATAAAGACTCATAGCGATTCAACAACTTCAGCAAATCAAAAATGGCAAGCAGAACAAGAACTCGACCTTAAAAAATGGATGGCAAACTTTAAAGAAGAGAGCCGAAGATACGACCAAAATTATCAAACTTTGCTTGAAGAAAATATGTATAAAAAATTAAAAAGAAGAACAGCAGAAGATTATCCTTTAAATACAAGTGCGATAAGAGCTTCATTAGGTCAATTTCTTACAGAAACAGATGCTATGGGTTTAAATGAAAGCGATATGATGGACGGATGGAACAATATGTTAATGGCAGACAAATTGGCTCCAGCAGTTAATACGCTCAAGGCTTTACCTGCCGACCACCCTAAAAAAATAGAACTATTAAGCTTATTAGCCGAAATGCAAACAAAAGCAAGCGATGATGATTTTACAGATGGAGGACCAACCACTGACGGAACAGCAGAAAAGGCTGTTGGAAAACAAATTCAACTTTGGATTGATACACTAACTAGATAGTGAATCCTTATGACATACAAGGCAAAATTAACGCATATCATTTTGCCCCCAGTTCTTTTACCGATAGCGAAGTTAACGAGCTAAGAGAACAAGCTAAGAGTCTTAAAATGCCCTTTAATGCTGTCACTTCTAGTGGCGGTAGCGGGTTGTTGTCTCAATTTAGTTCTGGATTTACTGAAGGTGTTTTAGGACCTCTTGCATTTGGAGGTTGGGCAGACGAAGCTGAAGATGAAGTTCAGTCTATAGCACATAGTATAGGTCATTTATTAGGCTTTGCATTACCTATGGCTGGTTCACTATTAACATTTGGTGGTTCAGGTATTGCTAGGTTAGGTTTATCTGGAGTTGGCGGAGCAATGAAAGTAGCTGGTCAGGCAATGAAAACAGGTCAAACCTTTACAGCTACCGTTCCTTTTACCAGTCTTTCAACTAAAGTTCCTCTTAAATCTGTACCTCTTATGGTTGGGGACTGGGGTGAAAAGAAACTCCGTACTGCAATAGCTAACTCTGGCTGGGAATCTGCTAAGTATTTAACTAAAAAAGAATTTAATCAAGGTGGCAAAGCTAAATTAATAGACATGGCGTTTCAAGGTGGACACCTTGCAGTAGCTAGTGGTGTTTCTGGGATGTTTAACGGACAGAACGATGAGATGGATAACTTTCTATTTGGAGCTGTTGCTGGTGGAGCTTTTGGAGGATTAGGTAACTTTCTTAATACAGGTAAGTTAATACAACACTCGAATCCTAAGTTAAAAGAAGCTGGTATGAAAGGATTATGGCAAGGGGCTGTTAATTTTACAAAGCAGAATAACAGAAAAATACTAAGCGGAGCTATTGGTAGTGTGTTTCAAGGTGGTATGGCAACGTTGCAAGGCGCACCAACCGCTACACAAATTTATGAATACGCTTTAGGTGGTTTCTTTGGTTATGGAGCGCATGGAGTAGCTCATAAAAGAGCTAATGAATACTTCAATAGCTTTAATGGAAGTAAAGATAAACCAGCCAATCCTAAAGGTGCTATGGATATGCTTAACACTGATGCTTTTAAAGAGTTATCTCCAGAGGCTCAAGTATTGGTAAAAAATACATACTCTATGCACTTTGGTGGTATGTACGATAGAGAAGTGTCTATCCCTGGAAGTATTCTTGCAGACAAGCTAAGGTCTAGGTATAATGAAAAAATAGAAGAGGTTGTCAGTGACTTTAAAGGTAAGAAGAAGGCTGAAGATTTAGAACCTCATGAAATTGCTAGAGCCAAAGCTGAGTTATTAGACCAACTCAGCACAGAGCAAGTTAATACCATGTTAAAAGGTGCTATGGCTGAAGGACTACAAGAAGCAATTATACAAGATAAAAAGCTAACAGACACTCATAAAGACATTGTAAAGACGTTAACGAAGACAGAGTTGATTCAGACAAAAGAAGGCGTTATAGACCCCTTAGAGAAAGCGATAGAGCGTTATTACAATGAACGTCCAACTGAAGAAATAAAAACATCTATAAAAGATATAGAAGCTTACGAAATACAAGGAACTACACGACAGCCAGAAGCACAAGCTGAACCATTAATTAAACGTTTTTTAAATCAGTTACAAGATAAAGTATCTGATACAGACAAAGCTCAAAGCAACGAGATTTTAAATAAGGCAATAGACTTATGGAAAGATGTTAAGCCTAAGCTCAATGCTAATGAAAAAGACGTTGTTACTGCCTTAAAAGAGTATAAAAAAGGCATGCAAGATAGTTTTCCTACGTTAGAATTTACAGGAGACATGGAACGTGGTTTAACTCAGTTGTTTCAACACATGTTGCAAGATAGACCTCGCCCTATAATTAGTTTCAACAACACAAAGAAACAAACTAGTTGGTTGAGCAAACTTGATGGATTAGGGAAAAAGATATTTAATCGTGACCCTCTTAGCTCAGATGAAAAGATACAAAAAAAGAAAACATATAAAGGTGAGCCTTTATGGGGAGACTCAGTTACTGTTAATGAGTTTGCGGAAGTTATCGGCATGGACGGAAAGCCTTTCTATAAGTTTAATATTTACGATAAGGCAGAATATAGAGATACAGGTGAATGGGAATCTGTATTACAGCCTAGTGGTTGGAAAAAAATAATGCAACACCTTGATAAGCAAGGGTATTATCTAAAGATTCCTAAAAAAGATAGTGGTGTTGAAAGAGTATATAAGATACATCCTGATGCTGTAAATATAAGATTGCGAGAAGATTTAATTCCTAAGTTGGCTAAAGAATTAGGAACTTCAGAAAAAGAATTATTAGACTTTATTAATTACGACAAAGCTGTATGGCTTGAGACTATGGGTTATGATAAAGTCAAAGATATGAGTACTCCTTGGCTTGAAGATTTGTATACAAAATCCTTTAAGTCTAATTACCTTTATGAGTCTCAGTACAATTTTAAAAGCGCACAAGCTAGAATTAAGCGTGAATCACTAATGGCTTCAAAATCGTTTTATCAACAAGCCTCTGAAGCCTTTAAAGATTTAGCACCTGATGGCGATATAGACGTATATGCGGTAGAAATGGAAAAGAATCTATTTGCTTCTATTAAACAAAAAGCAGATGGTACTAAAGAGGTTATTAAAAAATTCCTTAATGTAAAAGGTAGGGAGCCTGAAACGTATTGGACAATGGGAGAGAATGGAAAACCTGTAGAAAAAGCCTGGGAAAGTAAAGTTGACGGCTGGTTAGTTATGCACTCTCAATTATATAAAAGATTTATGGAGCAAAATGGATTTGATGTAAAGAACACATCACACCTTAAACCCGCTGTTGCAGTTGAGATAGGTGGCAAACTGTTTTTAGTAAAGGGAGGTGTTCACCCTAGTAGGTTAGGTTACGATAAAGCAATGAAGAACCCTAACTCTATGATAATAGCAACCTCAGCTATTAAAAGTTTACCAGATGGTATTAAACCGTATAATGCTAGAGCCAATAAAGATGCTTTTGAAATAGTAGGTAATAAAGGTCCTTCATTAAAGATTCCTGTAGAAGATTTTAGAATTAGTTATGGTGTATACGGAGATGCTCATTCAGCTCAACCTACTACCATAAAAAAACAAATGCACTCTTTATTCGATAGAATGACTATGAGTCAAAAAGGATATAATTCCTTTATGGAGGCAATCCATAAGAATATTATGTTCGGTTGGTCTGAAACAACTAATCAATATATGGATGCGTTGTTTAATAAAGACGCCAAAGCTGTAAGACCTAAAGACTTTAGTATAGATAAAATACGGTATAAGGATATGGTTGATATCATAAATGACCCTGAGCATCCTTTATATACGGAATTTCACAAAGACATCTTTAAAAAACTAAAAAGAATGAAAGAAAGTGATGATATTGATGATGTTTTTGATTTACCAGAGCTAAAAGAATTTGCGAATGACTTTGAAACATGGTATAAAAATTCTGATTACAACCCTATATCTATGGTGATTAACCATAAGTTATATGAAAAAGTAATTCACGCTTCATTGCTTAAAAAATTTACACATCCAGAATGGCAACATTCAGGTTCTGGTTGGGTAGCTGGCGTAGACCCACTTATGGAGTCTATGCAAGGAGGGGTTCGAGATAATCTAACGTATCAATTTAATGAAGGTGGTAAGTTAGTTGATAAGAAGGTAGGTCACTTTAAACTTGGTATAAGCCACAAGGATATGCCTATTGATTGGGGTGGTGAAAAAGGAGTGACCTTAGAAAAAGGGTATAAACGGTATTTAACTGCTATAAAAAATAAAGAAAAGCCAGAGTTAATTGCTTCAATGAGACGCAAGCTAATGTTTGCTGTTATGAGAGTACCAGCATCAGCTATTAGTGGAACAAGGGGGTTATTATTCGATGGGTTTGTTGATAGTGACGTGGGAATGGCTGATTATGGTGTATATCTACGAGGAAGAGACCATTTTTATATTGACGGTGCCGATGTAGATGGTGATAAAACTTTCTTTTATCAAGGAATGCCTAAGGAATATTTGTTTGATTTAGTAAAAAATGATAGACAATTAGAAACATTTGATAAGAAATCAAAGAAGTGGTTATTCGCAGAAAACAAAGCAACTAAATTTGATAAACTTTTTGGTAGTGAAAGTTCAGGTCCTAAAGAAGAAGCGTATATAAACAAGAATCCTATCTCTCAGTGGAGTCCAGGGGCTTTACGTAAAGCTGGTATGAGTGCCTATCAAGGTAAAAAAGGGTTAGGGCAGGTAGTTAATGCCAAAACAATGCTTAATTCTATTCTTTCTGATGTTATATACAATAATAAAGGAAAGCTGTATGCTGAAGTGTTAAATAATTCAGGTAAAAAGATGGGTACTTTAAGAGGAACAACCTCAAAAGAATACCTAAACAACCCAGAAGGGTATTATATCATAGGTGCTGAAGCGCACAGTAGAACGGCTGATTCTGCAAACTATTATCAGATGGCAACACCAAATCAAATGGTTGATATCATCTTAAAGTCCGCATTTAAAGACTTAAAATTTTACGATATTAGAGGAAAAGTCAACGAAAGTATGGAACCTTCTATGTGGATGCTAAAGAAATCTATCCAATATGGAGCAATTACAGAGCTAAATTCAAAATTATACGGCAAAGATTACCAAAATAACAAAGCTTGGAGCATGAGTGAGGTACAAAATGCTTTAAAAGAGACTGGAGAACTCGGATTTATGAACTCTATTGCTGATATTGGCGGTAAAATGAACAGCTCTACAGTAAATACTGACCCAGTTAAGGCATTTAACTTTGAAGGATTTAAAAAAGCTATAAAGTCAATTAGTCGTCACCTTTTTAAAGACAAAGAAGTTCTTAAGTTTATTACGAGAAAGAATTTAGACGTTAAACCTATTTACTATCATGCTGATGTAAAAAAAGTTATTAAAGCATTTGAAATCCATAAAAGATACAGAACTCCTGATGGTAGGAAATTATCTGATATGTCTACTATTAGAGAGTTAATATGGGAAGGTACTCAACCTAGTGACCCTAAGACAGGACTTACTCCGTTAGAAACTAGATACCCAAAATTGGGTAGAGGTATGCAAAAAACATTTGATTCTATTTTTTCCAATCACAGACAAGGTCAAGACCCTAGTGGTAAAGAGTTTCCTATATCTAAACTGAAAGCAGAAGTAGAAAGAGACTATAGAATAAATGACAGCTATGATGTATTCAGCGCTGTAAGACTCAATGATAAAGGCGCTCGTCTATATGCTGAAATGAAATCAGCAGGTTTAGAAGTTGATGGAAAAGGAAATGTTCCTTGGAGAGCTATAGATAATATAGCGTTTAAGCTTATGGAAGGAACAAAGTATAAAGACCTATCTGATATGGAAAAGCAAATCTACACTAAGTGGAAAACATCTGTAGAAGAATCTTTAAGCACAATAAAGTCAGATGATATGCTCCCAGTAAGAGAAGAGAACGATTTTATTACCTTAAGAAATAGAATAACCTCTATGGTAGATAGAGTAAAAGATGAATTTAGGTTTCATTATGCTAAGGAAAAGACTAAATCGGTGGGTGAAAGCTTACAGACAACTGAAGCTAGAATCAGTGAAGGCAATATAGAACTGACAAAAATAGCTAAAGACTACGGCATTAATCCGTCTATTGTAATTGATTATTTCCATAACTATTTATTAAGTAGTCTAAGACCTCAAAGATATAATCCACAAACAGAAATTAGAAACTTAAACAATCAAAAATCATCGCTTGAAAAACAAGGGCAATGGGAAAAAGCGATGAAGATTCAACAAGACATTGACAATCATTCGTCTTTATATAATTCAACGTCTATTCCAAAGTTTCTATGGGGAGTTGAATCTATCTCACCAGCCACTGTAAAAGAATTTATGAAAGGTTATGGCGATATGTTTGACCTTATAAATAAGACACCTCCTGAAAAAATAAAAGACGATTTTTTTATGAGACCAGCAGAAGAAATACTTAATGATGTTCCACAAGATAGAGCAGAAGCGTATGACCTACCAACTGTCCAAATAGACAGACTGTTTAGCGGTAAAAAGACACCTAAGGTTGATTACAGAAAAGCGCCTTTTAATAAAACACCTTATGATATTAGACATAAAGTAATGCCTAGTATATTGCAAACACTCAAAAGACTACCTGATAATGCTACGTTAAGATTTGAAGATTTATATACATTGATGAAAGCTGAACAGGGTTTTACAGGCACTACCTCTATTAGAGAAGCTACTTTTGACGACATTAGAAATTTTGACAGGTTCTTAAAAGAGATTACAGATGGAAGCGCACCTAAGAATAGGTTTAAAAAGTTATATGCTTGGATATTCCCTCAGACAGTAGGAGAAAGAATGGCTGGGCATGACTTAGCCTCTATTGAAAAGCTATTAATTCCAGTCAAAAACATAGACAACTCTATGGGATTAGCTAATATAAAAGTGCCTATATCCTCTATGTCTTATTTACAGAAAGCTGGTAATTCCATACGCCAAGTTGAAGACGCTGTAAAAAATACTCAGATAGAAAATTTATTTAAAGACGTTTCGGTTAAAAATGAAATTGAAGCATTAGATGATGGTATAAATATTTTCAATGACTTATTTGAGCTTTCTATTAAAAGAATGAATATGGAAAGACGAGGTACAGAAACAAAAGAATCTCAACAATTTTACTATAATGAATGGGCTGGTTCTCAAGGTCTATATCAAAAATATAAAGATAAAATATTTAAGATTACTAGAGATGGTAGACTTATTGAAAGGTCTGGTAGAGATATCATGACAGATATTGAAGAACAGATGGGTAGTTACCTAGGGGAAGGTCTATATGAGAGATGGATAGGTGCTGGCATAAAAGACAAATCTGGGAATTGGAAAAAAATAGACTGGAATATCATAGATAAAGAGTTTAAGTACAAAGAGAAGGGCTTAGTTATACATGATTTAATACGTTATGATAAGTATGGAAAATTTGATGTTGAAAACTTTTATAGAAAGGTAGTAGATAGAGCAAGTACCGAAGGTGATAAACCTTTTAGGGTATTACTTGACAGCAGAGACAATCCTTTAAGTGTTGAATTGCTAAATAGAGTGCAATATGAAATCACTTTAGAAGAAGCCTTAATGTTGAAGAATAGAAATAAGACCAACATAATGGCTCAAGCGTTCAGAGAGCGCTATAGAAAACCTAATATAAAAGGTGATGATAAAAAGTTTAATAGAACAGCTTTTGTTGGTATAGGTCGTGTAGGTAGCGTTGATTCAGAAGGTAGATTTAGAACTGAGTACTACCCTCAAATGATGCACGATAGAAAAAAGATACAAAAGCATATCGCTAATGAACAAGTTAAGTTAAAAGAAGGTTTAGAATCTTTCTTTAGAGAATTAAACCAGACTGGAAAAGTAAACTTAAGTGCGTACAAAATAAAAAACAGATATAAGCCTTCTAAATATGAAATAGACGTTGCTCTGGGAAAATTAAATAAAGCAAACGGTCAACCCCCTAAAACTGTTAAGCAAATAATAAAAGAAAAACTAACTCTACAAAAACAAGATTTTGAATTGTTTACATCTTCTAGAGTAGAAAATAGTGAGATACATGGAGAATGGGCTATAGAGTGGCTTAATCATCAGTTTAGGGAACAACAAGGTCAGTGGAAAGATTTGAATTATAGTTCAAGACCAGGGTCAGGTAGTATGAGGGGAGACGTTCCAATGCCTCATTTTAGTTATAGCTTTGATGTTTTAGAAGCATATACTAACCAATGGGTAGGTTCGTTTTTTTCTAATATGAACTCATTAGTAGCTAAAAAAACTATAACTAATTATGAAGTAAAAAATCCATTACCTAGTGACGTAAAAAAACCTTGGTCTGAACACATGAGAAAGTTCTCGGCTAAATTAATGAAAAGACCAGGGGCTATACCTCAAAGTGAATTAGGGCTTAGTAAAGTTGAAGTTAGACAAAAGGTCAATTACATAAATTCAAATAAAAAGAACGAAGATAAAGATGTTCAAAAAACCATAGAGCAATTAAGACAGGAGCTTATAGCTGATAAGAAAAAGAAAGCTAACTTTAAATGGTCTAATAACTGGGACTTTAAAGTCTCTGACCAAAATATTGTAGACTGGTTAGATATGAAATCTCAGTCTTTAGATTTTAAATTTCCGTTAGTTAATAAAGTACTAGGATTTGGTAGTGAAAAATCCCCTAGTCTTCCCTTATACGGTAAATTACCTATAACAGAAAGAGCAAGAAAACAGGTGTTGTTTAATATATTAAATAACGCAGGGGCTTTAGAAGCTAGATTCTCTCTGATTTCTTTACTCGCACACCCTAAAACAGCATTAGGTAATATAATAGGTGGTAGTCAAAATACTATTACAACTACAGGATTAAGGAATTTTACTAGAGCTTGGGACACTCCTTGGTTATTAACCAATGTATTCAAAGATGCTAAATTAAAAGACGGAACTCCTATTACTGATAGGAATACCATATATAGGTTTATCACAGAGACTGGTGCTTTAGAATCTTTCTATGTGACTGAAGCTCAAATGGATAGGCGTTTTGATTTAAAGAAAATGACACCATTCTTTAGAGAAGTATTTAAAAAGCTAACTAAAGACCCTATGATGTCAGATAAAAGCTTAATGGAATTACAGAAAAAACACAAAGTATTTGAATCTTTCGTACAGGCTGGCGGGTATTTTATGAGAACCTCTGAAAGAAAACTTCGTGGTGATGCGTTTATTGCACATTATTTACACGCCAGAGAGACTCTCAGTCAATTAGTACCTAATATGGCTTTTGACAATCCGTATTTATTAAAAATGGCATTAAAAGGCGTAGAAGCCTCACAGTTTTTATACCACAACGTATCACGCCCTGAAGCTACTAGCTCTGCAATGGGGAAAGTACTTACCCGTTTTCAACCCTTTGCATGGAACTCTATACGGTTTAGAAAGCATACATATAAAATGGCTAAGCGTTACGGCTTTACAGACCAACAAAGTATGGATAGACTTAGAAGAATGATGACTCAAGATTTAACAGCAGTTGCATTAGCCAATATATTTGTAGGGTCTATTTTTGATAGCACATTACCACCGCCTTATAGCTGGATGCAAGATACTGCCAATTGGTTATTTGGCGATGAAACTGAAAGAGAAAGAGCCTTTTATAGTTCTTACCCTGTATATGCCTTAGCACCATTGCAAGTTGTAACTGCTCCAGTGCATAGATATTGGATGCCAGCATTAACAGCAACAATAAATGGAGATTGGGAAGATTGGGTAAATTATTATGTCCATACGCTTTATCCACTAGGTAGGATAGGTAGAAGTATTGCAATGACTTTAGAAGCTCCTGAAATGGCACCTGAATATATGTTTGGTGTTCCAGTTCACGCTTTAGGTAAAAAAATTAGGAAAAATAAAGATGAATGAGAGAGAGATTATTAAGTGGCTGGGTGAAAATATCCCAGGATTTTCTAGTTTAGTAAAAGGCAAACAGCCTAATCCTAGTAGATATACCAAGTATGATAAAGTATTAGACAAAAGCCAAGTCAAAAGACATGAGTTGGTAGGGGACAAATATCATCCTGAGATAGGTGAATTTCCTAATCCAGAGACTGACGGAGGTTTAATACCCTTAATACTTACAGGAACTCCACAGGATTTAGCAATAGAAACTGTAGCTACTGGCGTAGGTGAAACAACTGGTAGTGGAACCGCAGGTTCAGTTGGAGGTTTAATAACAAGTTTAGCTACAGGTAAACTACCTAAGAACAGTTCTCAAAAAAGCATAATGGACGACCTTTTAGGTATAGAAAAAAGAGTTAAGGCATTACAAGACAAAAATATAAAAGCTGAAAACAAAACACTTTCTTACGTAAAAGATAACGACTATAACAAAGGATATGGCGATAATACAGTTTTAAATAATTACTTAGATTATTCTTCGGGTTATAAAATAACTTCTCCTAAGAACAAAAAATATGTAGCTGGGGAAACATCTAACGAAAGAATAGCTCGTATTTTAAATAACTCCCCAAATGAAGTTCCTACAGCATTTCAATTACCTGAAAAAGGATTACCTAGATTAAATCCAGATGGTACTATTACGGGATTAGACCCAGCAGACGTAGATAATGCCTTACTTGAAAAGTATGGAGATAAGGCTGTTGATTTTTTCCATGAAGGTAAGACTTATAAAAACTTTGAAGATGGTATGGGTTATATGCGGGGAAATGAGAATGAATTTGCTACATTAGATATAAATCCTAAGAGTGGAAAAAGAGCATACGACGGTCCTGCAAAATATTTTGGAAGAACAAGAGTTCAACATATAGATAGAGATAGAAAAGACCCTCTTCATAATGAAATTTTTGTTACTTTAAATGAGTTGGGCGAGGCTGAAGAATTAGCTAGAAGGTATGTTCAAGAAAATCCTTGGGAGAGGTCATTGGTTTTTCAATCAACTCCAGGAGGAGCTAGTATATTAGATGTAGGAATAGAGGGAGCTAGAAGTCGTAAAAGTTCTAAGGGGCTTATTGATTTTCTTAATTCTGCAAAAGCTCAAAACGCTGACCCTGCTTATCTAAATTTTACTGTAGATAGATGGGGTGAAGATGTTTTAAACTGGTATAAAAACCTTCCTGATAAGCTCAAATCAACTAATCCAGAGATTGCTCATTATTTAGCTAGTGACCATATAAAAAGAAAGCATTTAAGAAATAAAGCAGGTAAGTTAAGATTTAAAAGGGACGGCTCTCCTTTAATCGGAAATCCTTGGGTTGATGAAACTTGGGGTAACCTTAGAACAAATATTAATCCATTTGAAACTACAGATTTTAACGCATGGGCTAAAGCTCCAAGGGGAGTTGTAGAAAGTGTTCCTTTTTATAACGATATAAGACTTACAGCTAAACCACAGCGTTTATTAAACTATCATAATGATATGCCCTTTACGGCAAGTGGTAACACTCCAGCATATACAAGAGAACCTTTATTTATAGTAGGCAATGAGAACGCTACTAATCTACACGCTTTAAATACAGTCTTAGGTGATAGAGGCATAATGGACTATGTGAGACAAGGTAGATATGTCCAAGGATTACAAAGTAAGGTTAGACCAGAATGGGGGAAAGGATTTGGAGATACTAGCCATTTACAGAGCCTATCAAGCGAACTATCTCCATTGGGTCAAGCTCAAATGAGGGAATATTTAAAATTAGGCTTGATTGGTCCAGCAGTTTATGATAACATTATGCAAAATGAACAGCAAGAATAAGGCTCTGTACTGCACTCACGACTCCTAGCGCCTGCTTTGGGAGCAGGAGAGCGCAGGTTCAAATCCTGCTACCCCGACTGAGGAGAAATGAGGTTTTAGTACCGCCTTATGAAAGCTAAATATCAACATAGCTATCAACTAAAGGGCAAAAATCATGGGACTAAAACCAAATTTCTGGGTTGATTTAAAAGGCAATATATTTTATCGTAAACAAATCAACGGAACTAAAATAATCCTAGCTACTCATACCAAAGACTTAAGGGTAGCAAACAAATTACACCAAACGCTAGAGTACCAAGCTCTAATGCAATACCATGAACCAAAACAACGACCAAGGTTTATGGATTTTAAAAAACTTATTAAGCATTATCTAAGCAATAAGGATGTTAAAGCTAGGTGGTCTCCCAAAACATTACGTGAAAATACGTACTTTCTAACGTATTATATAAAACATGGAATGCCTAAAGATGTTAAGCGTGTTTCTAGAACTACTTATGAAAGAAAACTTAACGCTGTTGTAAATTGGGGAAAGCGTATGGGTATAGAAACAGACCAAAAAAAGTACAAATTAGAAAAACAAATGGGTAGAACTCGTTGTTTTAACGCCAGAGAGCTATCTTTATTGCTCGAAGAAATGCCTATAACTTTTAGAAAAGGTAGAAAAAATGGCGATTTTAGCGCTTTTTTGAAGTTTGCTTACTTTACTGGAGCAAGACGAGGCGAAATAAATAGGCTAAAACCTCACCAAATTGAACCAGCCAGACTTAGGGTAGGGGGAAAATCAAAGGAAAGATACATAAAACTTAATTCTCAGGCTCGTATAATATTAATGGAGCAAGAGAAATTATGGGATTACAGAGAGGATTATATTACCCAAACTTTTAAAAGCGTAGCTAGGTCGTTAGAAATACCTAACGCTAAATTTCATGACTTACGTAGAACTTACGGCTTAAATCTTATCAAAGGTGGAATGCCTATATTCCAAGTATCTAAACTGCTAGGGCATTCATCTGTCTTAGTAACAGAAAGATGTTACGCTCCTTTATTAGTAGAAGATATAGACTTACCTGAATTTGATATACATTCCTGACAGGTTTCCTTTTCACAAGGGATACTGCCAAAGATAGAGTTTCTTAAATACGTTTGTTTCTTATAGTTCTGACGAACTAATTGCATGTGCCAATACTTTTTACAACTTGGACATTGTTTAGGTTGATAAGCAGAAGTCGCTATTTGTTGATACATCGCAACTACTATATCAGCACCTATACAACCATAATCAATCCAATCATCGCCAAGGTAATACTCAAGGTCCCTTATTCTCGCTTGAGTAATCCTCCGCTCTTTCCCACTCGCCTTTTTAGACGAGTACATAAGCCTTTCCTTACATTAACGCTTTTTAATATTGTCAATTTTTTTACAAACATGTAGCCACATAAATGTGACCATCAACATTGTAAACTCCCAGTAAGGAAAATATTCCGTACTGAAGACAGCTTCCCAATAATATCTCATAATTGCTCCTATATTACGAACAGAGGGGGCAGGAGAAGCAACCCCCAATGTTCTGTTTATCAACTCAAGTTTAAACCTGCAAGGTATTAGTCGACTATTCTTACCTATTACAGGACCTTACAGGTTAAATTATTTGAGACCACAAGGCGCCAACCACTAATTTGTCTAATCTTATAACCATACAAGAACAATATTATTGTACTGCAAAAATGTGAATAATGTTTTATGTGTTCAACACTATCCGTTTATTATTAGTTATTATTAAGTTCAAATTTATGTGGTCTCAAAATCTTTACTCGCTATCGAATTTCTTACCAGTACCAGGGACAGGTATAGGCTGAAAGGGAAGTTCTTCTTCTCTTTCAACGTCTACTTCCATCATCTGATTCTCGTAAGCTTTTCTCATAGTTCTTCCAAGTTCAACTAGCTCATAATCATCTGCTTTAAGCAAATGGTCAGCTACTTTAAAGAACTTGTCTATTTGAAATACTGGTTTTACAAATTCTACATCTTTCATTCTCTACTCCTTTCATATAAAACATATTCTAAAAAACTTCTGAACTCATCCCATAAGTCCCAATGATAATCATGGTCAAATAACTTACAGGCTTCGTCCCATGTCATGTCTAAATCATCAACTAGTGAACGATTACAACTTTTAGTCCACCAACTACAAAAGATTTCTTCTTCTGGGTCACAAGACTCTTTTATCAGCTTAATGTATTTCTTAGCTTTCATCTAACTCTTCGAAGTGGTCCATTTCCATTTTACCTTCGTATAGAACATCGTACTCATCTTCTGTTGAGACTATATATTCATCGTACATTTCACAATACTCTATGGCGTCTTCTAGTGTATCAAATTTGGCAACTCGTTTATTGTCTTTATTGGTAACACTATCATATCCATAACCACCTTCTGTCATTATCATATACTCATCAGGACCTAGCATACCAGTCATCTTTACGTAGTATTTCATTCGTTACTCCAATAGTTATCTATACAACTTCCCATATCTCCATGAGTACCTGACCAATCCATCTTATTATCAATAATGCTAACCTGTTCTTCCCAGGGTATTTCTTCTGTATCATGAGTAGCCATGTCTTTATCCCACCAAGCTATCATAATTTCATCATCGTCATCATAGTGGTCTAGATACTTTTTTGCTTCTTTAACTCTCATTTTCTAACCTTTTAATTTCTTTAATAAATCGAGGAAGACTTCCATAGGTATTAAAGCGTACGTATCACCTCTGTCTTCTCTAAATGCAACTATATCAGTATGCTCACATTTCAAAAATGAGGCGATACTTTTTCTTCGTTTTGCTTGAACGGTATAATCTTCGATAAGGCAATCAACTTCATCATGTAAACCAAGAGAGCGCCCATTACTACCCCACGCTCTCTTAGCTGATAGACCCCACTTCTTAGCGAGGTCTACCAGTTCACGTTCAAATTTGTTACCCTTTATCTTACTAGGATGACTCATTTAACTTTTCATTTACTGACTCAACAGCAAGCATAATTTCATTGTGCATGTCCTTTAACTTTTCTAGTTCATGCTCTACGAGTTTAAACCTTTCTTTAGCTAAGTCCATTATAGAGGAATCCATTTCCATATTTTTGATAATCTGATTTCGTATTTGATATGTTTCAAGCTTGTTTGCTGGTTGTGATTCCATGTAAGCTTTGAGTTCATCATCTGGCATCATATCAGTTATGTCTTCAGGACCGTTCTTTTCGAGTTTCTCAAACTCATGTTTCATCTTACCCATTACCATTTATCCCAATTATGAAGTGTTAAGGAGATTTCACAAGGTCCTACTCCAAGACCTAGATTAGCATGTATCCCATTGACATCATGCACTCCTGTTTCTACTGTAAATAAACCAAGTATGGTAAATCTATATGACCTACCCATTTTTGATTTAGCTATTTTCAATTTAATCATCACCAAATCCTTGACTATTGGCTTGTTGTTCAAATATCATGGTGTTCTTATGAAACTTAAACATCATTCTCATGAACCCTTCGTCTCTAGCCTTTTCAGAATGGACACTACGCATGACTTCGTTATTATCACCATTTATAGCAAACACCTTGTCTGCTTTCTGGACTACGTTAGTAGTACCTTTTAAACTGGTAATAGTCGAAACTCCTTCGTGCATAGCTTGTTTATTGACGTGATGTACTGCAATGACTATTATTTCTTGACTTTGAGCGATTGCTTTAAGTCCATTAATAATGGCATTCATCTTGCCAATTTCATCGTGTATTCCTTTTACGAATACCATATCAGTAGTGTCAACAACTACTATCTTAGGTTGCATTCTAGCTATAGTCTCTGTTAGTTTTCCTAACTCTGGAGCTTCACATAAAACATGTACATGTTTAAAAGCTTCATGATAATTAGGCTTGACTGTGCTATTCTTATAGTCTTTAATAACTTGCTCTTTAGTTAAAGCATGTGTTATTTGACAAAACCTTCTAAACGTTAAGTGGTAAGTATTCTCTAAAGACAAGAACAACGTACTCATATTTGGAAGTTTTGTTATAAGATTTTGAACCCAAGTGGATTTACCTAACCCAGTATTTCCCGTGACGATAACTAGCTCACCAGGGAATACCCAATGGTCATAAGGTATTTCATAGATATCTTTAAAGTTGAAGGCTTTATCCGTGAAATCTGTCTGAATAAAATCTGCAAACTTATCAGATAAATCCTCAGGATTTGCGATGTTAAGGTTATAGTCTTTATGTTTAAAGTATATACAGTTAGGTTTACAATGTTTAGCCATAATATGGTCACTGCAACTGTATTCATAACCTTGTTCAAATACCTTATTGGATGTTTCTTTAGCTTCTGAAGGAAGCCCAGACCATTCAGATAAAGTCATTTCTACTATTCTTTTTGGAATACCAGAACGTCTCATCCATGAACCAACACGCATCATAGTTGTATTACGCTCTCCACGTGTAGGTGGATTACCTAAAACAGTCTGCATACATGTTACAACAGAATTAGGGTCTATTCTAAACTCTGTTCTAACTGTGTTGTTTTCACGAGCTATGCTAAGCTTTGGATATTTAATGTATTCACTTAAATAGGGCTTAACATTATCCCACTTATAAGGATTAGCTCTTCCAACTCTATCAACACTGTCCTTTAAAATCTCTTTCATAGAGAGGTCGTTAAACGTTTCTACTCTATAAGGAATTTTAAAGTTACCCTTCTTACTGTTAAAGCTAAAACCAGCTCTAATAAGTCTAGCACCATCGTATATAGAATCACACTCAGGAAATACAGCCGTGAGTGTTTCTCTTACAATACTAGGTAAGGTAGTAGAAGGGGCAAACCCAAATAAGTTAGGTATTTCTATGTGAAAACCAGTTCCAGAGTACCATATAAGTATATGGTTACTGTTGATTCCTAAGTCTTCAATCATACCTGTGTTTACTAAGTAATGAACAGCGTCATACAACTGTTGGTCAGATAGATTGTTCCTATCGTAATCTAACACAATGTTTCCAACGTAATACACTCCATTGTAACCTTGAATGGTTCCAGTAGATTTAATATGTTGGTCTAACTGTTCATCGAACTGATACCAACTGTGATAAGTTTCTGTTTTTTCAGATTTATCAAAGATATAATCAGGGATATTTGCTATTTCAGCTACTTGGCTTCTGTTTGAAACATGACCTGTAGCTATTTCAACCATACGGATATCACTGTTCATTTGTAATTACCCAAGATTTATTTTTCCCTTCAGACACTTCTTTGAAGGTAAAACCGTGTCTATACAACTTTGAGTTGTTTCTATCAGTTAGATATTCTTGTCTCATAGCTCTCCATAACCTATTTAAGGTATCAGGTTGAACTGTTTTGTTGTAAACGTTCTTAAAGAACTTTACGGCATTAGATTGAATATCATAACTAGCGAAGGGGATTCCCCCACGCAATTCAAACCAGTCAAGGAGCAAAGACTCATTGCTTTGCCCCTTATGACGTAGTGTATTAGAGAAGTCGTAAGACATTAGAAAGGTAGTTTAACCTTTTCCTTTTTCTTGTTAACATCTTCTTCCTTAGGCATTTCATCCCAAATGGTATTCAATTTCTTATTTGAAGATTGATGTTTATAAGAATGAGGCGGAGTCTTCATGCCTTTCCATTTCTCAAGCAGGTATTCTTTACCGCCATCTTCAGAACCAAAGAAAAACCAGGTCTCTCTAGAATATTTACCAGTAGATTCATACTGTAAGACATAGAGACTACGTCCTACTAAATCTCTTAAAGTTTCTTCTGAGAGTTGACCTTCTGCGGTTAACAAACCTTTCTTTGTGGTAATACCAGCACTCTTTAAGAATCCAGCTATCTTCCAAGAGCCATTCTTAACTTCATTTCTGGAACTTCCCCAATCGGTTGCTTTACCTTTTTCTTTAAAGTGATTACCGCTTAGAAAGAACTTCTTTGGGTATTTGGCTTTTTCAGCTTCACCCTCTACAAAGATAGACAAATCTGAGTATTGAGACTTTGAGTTATCTACTTTTGTAATGGTTAATAAATCAATGAATACACCTTTAGGGTAATCTGATTTTACATCTTCGTTATTATCATCTAAGCTAAACGACATTCGCTTCTCCTTTCATTTTCTGTTCAAATGTATCAATTTCTAAATTGGTTCTAGAGATTTGTAGCCATTTAACACAACTATCTTTCTTATCACCATCGTCCATTTTATTGACCATTGTTAACATTTTATTCACACGTGCTTTTGTGGCAGTCTTGCCTTGCCTAACACCTTCTTTGACGTCTTCAATTAAGATAGTAGCTTGTGATTCAGTTAAATCTTTCCAGCTAGAATCTTTTAATGCCTGAAGTCTCTTCTTGTCGTTAGGCGTACAGGTTGCTTCACGTCTAAGAGCGTCTAATTTGATAGTTTGGTCTACTGTTGCCATTCCAGCTTTAGGTCTTTCATTTGTCCCTAATAAAACTTCAGGTCTATAAGACTCTATAGCTTTAATGTCTTCACCAGTCCATAAGGCAATACCAAAGCCTGTTAAGGTTGATACACCTTTAGCAACTGCACGTCTGAATGTGTTTTCCATTTGTGCAGAATCAGGATTTGAAACAGCCTGATTTCTGTTATCACGCACTGCAAGGTATTCATCATGTTGATACGTACCTCCAGCATACATTATCCGAGCATGTACAATAGTAGTTCCATCTGGTTGCATAATGCCACCATAAGGTTTATTGTCATATTCGTAAGTAACCCATTGATATCTAGCATCAGGGTAAATTTCTTTTAATTTATCCCAACACACAGACCAAGATAGGTAGTCAGCACTAAAACTGCCACCTCCTAAGGTCTCTACAAATGGTGTAAAATCAACCTTTCTAAGTTGATATGGATGTTTGGCTTTTACTGCCATTATGATACTCCTATTTGAGTTGGCTTACTGTTCTTAGCAATCTGAGATGCTACTAGAAAAGCACGCCTTTTATCTAAATTAGATTGACCAAATTGAGTGGATTTAACCCAATCGCTTTGGTGTTTCTTGTGATGGTCATGGTACTCTGTGATTGCGTTGTAAGCATCCCATACAGTACGACCTTTATTTCCTTTTCCGTTGTAAAACAAATCAGTGATTTTATCATACACTGGTTTGGTCTTATTACGAACCCAAATACCTAATTCGGGAACACTTTCTCTGTGTCTATTCTTAAGAACAGGCATAACAGATTCTATGTAAAGCTTTAGCATTTCAGGTGTCATGTCAACGTCAACCATTCTGTTCATTTCGTCCATAGCTAACTTTACGTTGCCATTACGCTCTTTGAGTTGGGCTGTTAGTTCGTTAACACGCTCATGAATACTAGAAGTGTGTCTTAATTTGTATTCTACACTAGTGCCTCTACCTAATCCAGCTTGTAAGGTATTATTACAGACTACTCTAATGTATACATCTCTAAAACAACTACCTGAGCTACCATCATGTGAGGTATACATCAGGATATAATCATCTACAGCATCATCACCAACAAGGTATTTCTCAGGTGTTTTGGCTAATATCCAAACTTTTTTACCTTCGTCAATACTACCTGCTGTTTCTAAGGTAAATCCATAATCCAGGATAACCTTAAATGGTTCAAATGCTTCTCGGTTTTGCAGTACCTCATATTTAGTACCTACATTACCAAGTACAGATTGTTTATCGTCACGAATAGTCACGAAGTGTCCAGTTTCTTTATCCCTACAACTGGTACCACCACCTGAGTTCTTCTGTGTGATTTCATAATAAGTAGGGACTTTACTTACATTCCAGTTAAGCCCTGCTAGTTTTAACGCTTCTTCTATCGTAGGTGGTTTGTCCAAAGCCGTGCCTAAGCCGTGCCAAGGAGTCTCCCCCACGTAGAACATGGAGTCAATCAAATGAGACATAGTCTCTCCTATAGTTTTGAATCAACATAGTAAGCCACTACCGTCATTACCATGAGGATAGCTGTTACTATGGTTACAGTACTAATCATCTGTCCTGAGGTAGGTCAGAGTGTTTCAAATCTTCATCAGCTTTCATACTCATAGCTAATAGAAGATAGTTTATTATATCACTTACTCTGCTTTCAATACTTTCATCAGAGTAGGTAGTGCCTGTCTTAAAGAAAGAGGACAAGCTCTCTAGGTGTTTGTTTAGATAAACGGATAACACTTGCATAGGTGTTAATCCTAGCTTTTCAGCTATTACCTTAAAATTAGTGTGTACATCAACAGTTTGGTTTCCATTACAATATTCAATACGTTTTTTATCAGATAAATCTAACGTCTCATGTAGGAAGTTATCTCTCCAACCTTTATAGTTTTCTGATGTCATTTTACACTCCAATTAAATAGTTTAGTAATAAACCTACTCATAATCTCAATGCCTCTCATGAGTAGATAGAATGATAAACAGATAATAAATCCTATTATTATATATTCAGGTATACTAAGTATTATCATTTACGTTCTCCTTATCATATTCAGCAGTAGCACATACTGCTTTTTTAATTGCCTCCCTATCTAAAAATGCACTTTCATTAGGGTATTTCTTATGTATCTTTTCTACATAGTCATCTATTGCAGTAAACATATCTGTCCAGATTTTTCTGAGTTCTTTAGCTTTCACTTAACTACCTCCACAACAAGGGAGATGGGGACCTTGTATTCCAGTGGAGGCGTTAAGTATATTCTCAAACCGTAGCATAGAGCCTATTTCGGGCATAGTTAATAAGCTCCATATCCTGCTTGACCTTATTGTCGAGCATTCTATACACTTTGGTTGAGTTCGAGTGGGCAATCTTTAGAGCAAGTTTAACGCCTGGTTTAGCCTTAGTTTCTGCTATATATTCTACTAGCTTAGATTTTGACATGTGGCGTATACGAATAATTTCATCGGCATAGTACGAGCCTTTAACCAATGCTCTTTGTTTATCAACATTACTGCGTCTTAGTTCTAATAGCAGTTGTTTTGTTTTGAATGGTATTTGATTTTCAAGTATCATAGTATTTCCTGTGTTAAAGTTAGACATACTATACACAATAGTCAAGTATTGTATCGTTTTATTTAGTATGTAAAGTATTAGTAATAAATGTAATAATTTTTGTAATAATAGTTTTTTTAAGTTCAGTTTGTACATTATTATTGTACAAATGTGTAAAGTTTATTAATTTTTAATGATTTATTAGAGTGAGGCTTACATGAATCGAGAAGAGGTGATAGAGTGGTTAAAGGGAACGAGTATCCCACTATCTTATATTGCAAACAAAAGTGGTGTTTCAAGAGCAACACTGCATAATTGGATTAAAGGAATCCATAAAATACGCTCTAGAAACTTAGAGAGAGTCCGTCTAGCGTTTAAAGATGAAATCTTGGTAAGTTTAAAAAAACAAAAATTTAAACTAAAAGGAGGAATAAAATTGGATAATCAAACAAGTAAATCAGTCGCCCGTGACTCCAATGAACATGAAATAGATGCAAGTTATGTTTTGAACTTGCAAAAAAACGAAATAAATAGGTTGAAGGAGGAGAATATTCAACTAAAAAACGATGTTAATACATTGGAGAGGGTTAAAGATAAATTATTTGAGGATATTACAGAGTATGATTTAAAGTCATCTACTGTACTAAGGTTCATAACGCCATTTAAAATATCAAGAATTATTGAATCTTGCACAGGTATAGAAACTTTAGGTGAAAAACTAGGTTATAGCAAAGATGAGATGTCTATATTTTTTATGTTAGGAACTGAATTTACAATGTCAGGTCATCCCATTGTGCAAATATTACATAAAGAAACTATTGGTGCTATTGACGGTATGATGCAGACTTTACCTGCTTTGTTTAATACATTAAAAAACATGATAGGTCATCATTACATTCCATTACCTATGACGTATGTAGCAAAAGATGGTTCACATGTGCAAACAATGAATTATTGCAATGTGAATTGGAAAACAAGAAGAATAGTAACGAAAACCATAATAATGCCTTAAAGAGTCTGGGGGTTGAGACCGCATCCCAACCCCAACTCTTATTGCTCACACACTCGACACTCAACTCTATCTAATCCATAGGTAGGTAGATGATTATAGTGTACCAGTGAACCACTGTAGTTATACTCCCAAGTGGTTTCACATTTTTTGCAATATTTAACATCAATGTAAGGCTTTCTCTCTTTATAATGAGTTACCTTTGTTTTAATGGTATTACAATACCAAGGTGCTTTTACTTCATACAAGTCACTCATTAGGTAAGAATCTTTGGTTTAATGTATTCACCTTCCATAGTTCTTGGGTTATTTGCTCCATTCCATTTAGGTTCAATCTCTCCATCTCTCCAACCCAATGCTTGTTTGACTGTGGCTACAGTGTTAGGAACGCCTTCAAAATGTATTTCATCCGTACTTGGATTAATCATTCTGAGATAGTTACACCACCTTACGCCTTTAATACTACCCACGTCCTCAATTTCAACAGACACTAACTCATAAGGTCTTTCATCTATAGTGTCCTTATCAAGAACTTTTGTATCTCTAGACGCTAAGATAGTATCCATGCCAAACATTTCAATAACTTCTCGTCTGTCAGATACGTTAAACAGTTTAAATGCGTCCGTCATTTCAATGACGCTTGCATCACCTGTTCGTTTATACATATCAAGACGAGCTAAAGCCCTGTCATTGCCTTTTCTAGCTCTTACACGACCATTGGTTCTTAACCTATATAGCTTTTTCCAGTTATCAGCAGTGTCTTTATATTTCTTAGGTGGTTTATTCAGCACATTGTAGTTAACAAGGTCAATCTTAATCCCTGGAAACCACGTATTTACATCGCTATTCTTACACTTAAGCTCTCTAAAACCATCTGCTCTCATCATATCAGGAGTACCTGCATTTATTTCAATAGACCAGTGATTCATAAGTTTAAAGTAATCATAAAACTCAGGACCTAAAGCCTGAGAACCTTCTTCAAATAACTGCCAGTCGTGTAGGACAATAGTCTGTTTCTTGACGTCTATTATACCATCAGGTATTTGAGTTATCGTTCTCTTACTATGCTTACCCCAGGTTTGTGTGCTATAATCTGTAAATAGATTAATCTTATAGGCATTACCTACAAAGTTAATATATCTACTGCCATTAATATGCTGTTTATACAACACATTGTCTGTTCTCTTAGGTGCTTCAGACGTGAATGTGTCCATAATATTTCTTAGGTTTCTTTGGTCAAAATTCCCAAAGCCTGCATTAGCGAAAGCCATTAATCTACCACCGCCCTTTCCATTTGACCTAAGTGGTCAAACTCTCTGACAATCTCTACCTTATAATAACCAGAAGGTAGTGTGATTGGCTTATGTTCCTGATGAGTTACTGTCGCATCTCCTTTTTCAACAGCCACATAATGACATCTTGCTGGTGTTTCACTGTTTAACCAACCTTGCTTATAGGCAGTAACTACAACTCCAGGCGACCCTTGCATAAAACTATGATGATGCCCTGTAGCTTCACCAAGCGCAACTGTACATTTCCCACCATCTAATTCACTTTCAGGTTCTTTGTCGTTATAATACTGACTGGTTATTTCCATTGTATGATAGCTATTGTACCTACCTCGTGAATTAACCTCTAAATCTTTATCCCTTTTCTTTCTAAACTCTTGAGGGTCTACTTGTTTAAATAGGACGTCTCCTTGTTGGTATTTTACCATTTACTTACTCCTTGTTTTTTTAATTACGTTATTAGATGCAAACTGTCCACTTATTAAATAATAGTGATTATCACATAGAGTAATGCCAAAGATATATTTATCAGCATCTTTAGGACATTGTCCTTGG
>Ga0209232_1000330_pt1 | contig 30258 bp, 58 predicted proteins | sample ETNvirenome_2_60_FD_184066 | JGI IMG/M metagenome (GOLD analysis project Ga0209232, IMG submission 184066) | Marine viral communities from the Pacific Ocean - ETNP_2_60 (SPAdes) (version 2) | ecosystem: Environmental > Aquatic > Marine > Oceanic | place: Pacific Ocean | collected 2013-06-22
TCGGATCCAGAAGGGTGCTCGGTGTCCCTCTAAGCGTGGCGCTGTTCGTCTGCCGGGTGCATACTACAAAGATGTCTGTTATCAATCATGTATAGAGATCTATTATTAATATCTCTATCTGTAGTCTCGAGGGATACTAATTCCTCTCCCTTACACCTATCATATGTAGACCATAGGTTGGTAGCGAAGTATACTGAAAGCTTCTCGGTCCTTCCCTGGTACACTCTCTGTACCTGTTCTCCATTAGATTTGATTGAAGTTAAGATAGTATTAAACATATATTTGTCTCCCTTTAAAATAATATAGTATTATTATACCACACCGTGCGAGAATGTAAAGGACTTTATGCGTCTATGTGTGATTTTATTTTGTACTTAGAAAAAATCTCCGCGAGTCTGACGGCATTAAGGTATCCGTTACTCTGCCCTCGATCAGTAGTTTTCACGTATATACATAGTATAGAGTACTTTGCACAAGTTACACAGGAGTATTACATGTATCTATTATATGGTTGTTTAGATCACGAGGGAAGAGTTGTTCCATACTATTGGTTGTATAAGAACGGTTGATTATGTACTGTCGAGTGTTATTATATAGAGAGTATATACGATTATGTAGGTTGTATAGTCCTTTATGGTCTATAGGATGGAGTATCTTTAATGTAAGATGTTTCAATCGAGATGGTACATATAGGAAACCAATGTTAAGTATATGGAGATTATGGTTTGGAAAAGAAGATTGAGTTGACACCGCGTGACCACATGATGGTTGGTCTATATAGTATATTGATACTTTTATCCATCAAGTTTGCGATGAGTGTATCGTGGTTTGGATGGGTGTTGGTGTGGTTGAATATATTCTTCTTTGATGTATATGCGGTCCAGAGGCAGAGTGCAGATTAAGATACTTGCACAGCGACGTATACCAACATACCGAAGATACCGATATTAATCATCATATTGATGTAGTGTGGGTTGGGTGTCATGATTTCTTTCCTTTCAATTCGATTTTCCATTATATCTACGTGTTCTTGTACTTTGTGCCACATGTTATCCTCCTATCCAAGTGTTGACTTCGAACACTTCGATCATCATGAAGCTGAACAGCAGAAGTAGAATACTCCACAGTATCAGTTTACCACTGAAGTTCGTTGCCGCCATCTTGATTGCGATCAGTTCATTACCTAGAAATCTCAATGCCAGTTCAAACTCGTTGTGTTCGTCCTTGACTACGATACCGTTCTTTTTTTCTACTTCCGCCATGTTTTGTTCCTACTTCTTTTCGCCTACATAAGCGTACAGCTTATTGGCAGTTTCGATGAGATCAACGGGTTGATACATCATGGGTGAGTGGTCGTTGACCGCATCCATAATGTCTTCACGTTTTTCCTGTGCCTGATCTATCATTCTATACATAATATCCTGTTGTAAACAGAACTGTGTATCGGCCATTTCTTTCGCCATTCTTAAAGTTTCGAGTCTGATCTCGTATGCGTTTTTAGACATATTGTCCTCCTGTGTGTGTTAAAGTGTGGAGGATTCTGTTTCCAAGCTCCTCCGGGCTCATAAGAATTAAGCGGCTTGCGCTAACTCTTGAGGTGCAAAATTATCGTTTGCATTTATCGTTTTGTTCGCATTAACCGAGCTTACATCCGGATAACTCCACATCGCTATTCTGTACCTGTCGATCCTATTTCAGCCCCATCAAGAATACTCGATAATAGTATTTTTGGTGGAGCTGTCGGGTACCGCCCCCGAGTCCAGTAAACTTTTCGCTTTGTTTCATCGTTATATAGTATATATTATACCACATAATTCGCCGTTTGTAAAGGATTATTTTATAAATAGTACTGAAGAAGAGGAGTTATTATGCCAGTAGCAGAAATACTAGCGGGTATCGCATTGGTGAAGTCAAGTGTAGATTTCATTAAATCGAACATTGATACCTGTAAAGACATAGGTGAATTAGGAAGTGCTATTGATAGTCTATTAAGAGGTAAGGACGAGGTCAACAAGAAGCAGGGTAAAGGACCGGGTGTAAGAGAACAGTTTGACACATCACATATCGCAAGAGAAACCATTGATGCAAAGTTAGCCGCCGAACAGTTACAAGAAATCGCAACCATGATTGACTTTCGTTTTGGACACGGCACTTGGAGAGGTATACTCGAAGAACGAGCCAGACGTATTGCAGAAGCGAAAGAAGCGGCGCGCTTGGCGAAAATTGAAAAACGTAAAGCCGACGCGGCACTGTGGGCGGACATTAAGATGGTACTTTTAGTTATGGGTGCAGCACTCGGTGGAGTCGCCGCGGTGTTTGGTGCAATCTACTATAGTAATCAATGACAAAGTTTTTTCTTATCTTTTGCGTTATAGTATCTACGGCGTTAGCGAGTGCTAAGACGGTCGGTACAAAGAAAGATTACACACGTCAACAGAAGATACAACGTGGAGATATACATCTTAAAAAGTACACTACATGTAGATTAAAGAAGGTATTAAAATCAAGATCGGGCGATCAGGCTTGTATATACCAAGGTGGTAATAAAACATATGAATTGATGTTTGACAACAATTGTCCTAAACAATTCAAGTGTGTATACAATCCAAATAGTAAAGAACCAAACATTGATAATGTTATGGATAGTTTAAATTCGATAGGTAAAAAATAGGAGATGTTATGATTGGAGAAGTAAGACAGTGCGGTCATTGTGGATGTGGATGTCATTGTTATTCGCCGGCATGTTCTTGTGGATGTGGCGATTGTGAATGTGATAAGTATCAAACACAAGACGAAATCGATGCTGAATACAAGAAAAAGATAGATGATATTCAAACATGAAAACTTTGTTCTCGATCTTGAAAGTGCTCATCGAGCTAAGTTATATAGAGACGACAAATTAGTATTTCTAGGTGATGGTTATAAAGCCATCACAATACTCATACGAAACTGTAAGAACTCCGCTCCAGTTGAAGAGAAGTTCAACTCTCAACTTAGAACACGTCAGAAACCAAAATTCACAGTACAGAAAGATGACCTTGAATCTTTGAGACTTCAAGCGTTAAAAGATTTAAAACCTGAAAAGAAAAAGAAAAGATAATGCATGCATTTTTATTAATGGTATACTTAGGTTCAAGAGTAGTGAGTCAAGACATGTACTTTGAAGATATCGATCGGTGTAAGTACTTTGCCGAAAGACTAAACAATCAACCACCCGTACCAAATCCCGTTGCACAAGAAGATGCGCCTAGGATAATAACATACACTGCTGTATGCGTACCTAAGCGCATCGGTAAAAACACTAAAGTGTATTAGGCTGCTCTCAGTGGCATGCGATAGTTTAGAATTCTATGAACTCTAGCGCGATCACGTGCCTGACAAAACCTCTTCCAAGAATATGGTCTGTAAGTCATTAGTCACCCTCCCTCGTTAATGGTTAGGTGCGTTCCTTCAGCGACTGCCTACTTCCGCCCTTACGGGTGAACGTTTAATGTATTACTATTTATTCAATTCTATTATTTTAAGTGGATGTTTTTCGCCGTTTTTTATTTCGAACTCGAGTTTGCCTTTTTGACATACCCATCTTGGTCCGCCCGGTCCTTGTTTTCTTTTAATGTATCTCTTCACTTTCAAACATTCCATCATCGAGTCACGAGGTGTAAACTCTGTAGGTTTAACATCTCCGCTCATAAACATTAACAAAATAAATCCTGAGAATATTTCCATTAGTGTTTTCCGTTTACTATTTTATCTTTCAGCTTCTCTATCTGGTCCTCGAGTTTTTCAATTCTTGACTTATAAAAATCGAGTGTAAGCTTTTGTTGTTGATCAAATGGAGCTTTACCTGTTTCAATATTCAATGCAAGTTTTTCGAGTTGACCCGCTAAATGTTCAATTAACATAAACTGTTCGCTGTCTGCTGGTAAACTACCCATCTCGCCACGTGGCCATTTAATTCTAAATTCAGTATTCTTTTCAAGATCTGTGTTGATTATTATGAGTTCAGTTTCAACTTTATTTAATCTCTCAATAATGCCAAAGTACGCCCATACACCTACAGCCACTGCCGCAATAATCGACAGCAGATTTCGTATCGGCATTTCAACGCCAGTGTTTTCAGATATTTTTGGCATGATTACTCCTTACAATATTATTTATATAATGTCAAAAAATTGACAGTATCTATTATTTGACACAATATACTGTCAGGTTTTTGACTAATCTGTGTTGTACTTATATTCTTTCATGTCTGAATCAATGTCACTACACTTATCAATTTCTTCAAAATCGTGTACAAACAATTGTATAATTCCATAATGTAATACTTTTAATAAATCTTTACGAGCATCAGCTCTGCTACCTTTTTTACCGTATCTTTGTGCGTACTTCATAATATTACCAATACAGAAACCTGTACCGTGGCCACCGTCAATTATAAATTCTGTTGCTTGAAAATGCTGTCTAGAATAATGACCAGTATAAGTTGAATCAATAACTCTTAGTAACTCTTCAACATACTCTTTTTCATTAAACTTATATTCACCTTTTGGTTTTTTACTCATGCTCGCCTCCTGGGTCATTAGGATCTAATTTAACTTTTTTACCATTTATCCACATATATTGTCTTGCTCTTGAAAAACTATGATAACCATTTTTCTTTAAGAAGAATTCTGGTCGTTTCTGTGCTACATCAAATGTACTTACAGTTAATACTATTGCGGCTATTAATAATATATGTGCTACTGCCGTGACACCGAATATCCACATACTACTGAAGTACATTGAAAATGTTATACACCACATCCACGCTAATACCTGCATAACCATATGTCTTGTATTTAAGTGTGGTATATTTTTGAGTGGATTGATATCTGCATTCATTATCATATTCCAGCTATCATAAACAAATTTATTCATCTTCTTGAACAGGCCTTTCATCATCTCTTACAATTACTTTAATCGAAAATGGATTTGGATCTTCTTCATCACACCAATCGCATGCTACACCCTTCGGAAATCCCATTATATCTCTTTGAACACAACAGTAGTGTTCCCAAAATTCTACATTATCCATAGTGTTTCCTTGTTAATATTATTGATCCTTTATGTTCTTGTGAGTTAAATGCAAGTTGGTCTATCAATCCTCTTGTAATTGATGGATAGCTGTGTATAGTAATTCCAACTGTGATTCTTTCTTCTTCGGTAGGAGGTACCATGTGCATTAACTCGCATGGAAATATCTGAATGTAACCCTTTTTATTTTCTATCACCTTTGCCTTTTCACCAAAGTGTTTGAATGTTATACCGGGTTTTGTTGGTCCATCAATAAAGATGTTAGCGCTAAAGCTCCTACCCATAGTACCTTGATGATTGTGCCAACCAATGCCTTGACCTTTGTGGTATACATTAACCCATGACTGACAGACTATTGGCCATTCTAAGTATTGGTTGGTCTTACGTAAACAATTTACGAGTCTTTCTGCATATTGTGGATTATCGGCAAAGAAGTTATAACGAAAGTAGTTAACAGTAGTAACTACATCACCCAATGATTCATGACCTGTATCTTTATTATATCCATCGTCTATGAGTTTCTTCTCTACATTATGACAATACTTTTTAATGTCATTACATTCTTCTTCAGAAAAGAACGAAAACTCCATTACGTTGGAGTTGACTGGCATTATATTTTCTGGATCGTTATTCATTAGTTTCCCATCTGTAGAATATATGATTGCCTACAATAAGAGTTTTAGTTTTAGTTTTTCTCCATGCAGGATATACATAATCCGCATGATAATGTGTTGCACCGTATGTTATGTCTTCTTTATATTGACCAAAGAATATAATTCTTGCTATTTCCATTGCAATCTTGTAAACTTCTCTATCATATGATGGAATATCATCGCCTTTGCCATCACAATACCAACTGAACTGACATCTGTTTTTTACTGGAAAGTATACAGATTTGTCTTTCCATGATGGTCTTGTAGGGCCTTGCTGTATTACTTCACAATAAGTGTTAGGATAACGTTTATCACTGACACGATTATCAACAACAAATGCCACTGCAAACATACCTCTTACCGGTTGATTACGTGCTTCCCAGTATATATTATCGGCTAAACATACAATCTGTTGGTGTGCAGTACCTTCGTATGGTGAGGCATATGCATAAGATTGAGGACTACAGAACGATAAACCTAAGAATCCTATAGTCCCTGCAATAAACGCTTTCATTGCATTGATGTTGTTAAGCATACCAATACAACTCTACTTCGTTATAGATGGTGAATCTGTCAAGCCAGTTGAACTTTTCTTTTCTTAGAACTTCAACCTTTTCTTTGGCTTCTTCGATTGTTTCACAATCTTCGATGATAACTTCTGCCTCACCGTAGAATTTATCTAATGAATCCATGTATAAACTTTTAACTTTTGCCATAATATTTTAACTCCCTTTTAATTATTATAGATCTATTATACAACAGTTTTTCCGAAAAGTAAAGGAAAAAATGCATTAAATTCTTACCTCATACTCTAAGTTTTCTTCGACCCAGTCATTACCTAAGTCACGAGCGATAGCTACAAGAACACCTTCTCTTGGTAAAGTGTCCATGAACTGGATTAACTTCTTTGCACCAGAGAAATTCTTATCCTTAATCATGTTAAGAATATCTTTGAAATCTTTAGCATCTTGCTTGTACATATCAACCATATCTTCGCTGATAGCCCAAGGTGCTTTAGAATCTGTGATTGTACCTTTTATTAGATTATTTAAATGCTTCATATTTCAACTCCTTAATTTTTTATTTTATAGTACTATTATACCACAAAAAAAACCGTTTGTAAAGGAAAAAATGCACTTAAATGAAAAAAAATTATTCGGGTGGTTTAGCCATCTTATCGTATGTTACTATCTTAACATTGTCACTAATATTAACTTTTATTGCATTATGCTTATGGTGTAGAACGAAATCTGTCTTTGGAAACTCCTTAAACATATTCTCCCATACTGGTCGCCAATTATTTGCAAGTCTGATATTATTAGCATCTCCTCTGTCTGAATTTAGAAACAAATCTGTGTAGCTTCGAAGATTAAAATCAAACAAAGAATCGAATCCATACATGTGTATTTCTTCAGCTTTTACTTTGTTTGCTGCGTAGTGAACTGCCATGTGACCGCAGTTAAAGTCTGTGTAGTTTGCTACATACTTAGGTAGTTCTGTATAGAATTCTTTGATGTAAGGAGACATCTTAATATGGAATGATGGATTGTTTCCCATATATATCTTTGGTCTCATTCCAACTATCCATTCACTAGTAAAACCTACTGAACCATCATGAATAGCTTTCATCATTTTGAAGTCCACCATTATAGTAGCATAAACATTAGGTATTGTAAATGGTGGAACATTACACGTTAATTTCATGCCTTGTCTTGGTTCATTCCAGTAATATCCAGCATGATCGCCATTACCAACAATATGTACTATTCTCTTCATATCAATTCCTTAATAATATTTTTGCCTTTGTAACCAGTCCAATGCATTATACGTATAGGTCCATCATAAGTTTTATCAACTTCCGTTTGTATTCTTAATACATTATACTCATTAGGCAAGTCGTGTATTGCGCTAATCTTTGTTATTGGTGTCAACATAGAATGAAGTACTTCTTGGTCTCCTTGTTGGCCACCATTCTTTCTAATTTCAAGAGCCCATTGATTTAATATCATAGGTTTATCTATGACACCGACAACACCTGAGTTGTGCCACTTTTGACCTGCTCGCATTGACCATGGTTCATCTTCTACCATATTAAGTATATTTGGTTGAAGTAAATTAAATATGCCGTCTATGTTCATACGTATTTCACAATCGGTGTCTAACCATACTGTTTTATATGCCGGACATTTTATTATTGACAATGGTTTTTTAAACCAGCCTTTTTCTTCAGTGGTTGTCATATCCATGATGGCATGACAGTTGGCTCTCATGATATCAAGACACGCATCTGTTACTCCAAAGTTTGCAAATACTAGAGGTTTAGTTGAGTTCTTTTTATAATTCTTTAAAAACCAAGTAAGCATCCACTCTTGCGAACTATCGCAACCGGTTAAAAAAGCTTCATCATATGATGTCGTATGTTTCGCCATAATTATGTTTTGCGTAGCAACCTTCTTTTCTTTGTATTGTAGTAAAACTATCTTTTGCTTCTACTGGCCAAGGATAATATTCACCTAATGTAAATTTACTTGTATGTATATACACGTCTGTAGGACCTGCACTAAATTGAGCTTCATTTATCAATGCAGCCGCACCTTTCGGTGTAATGCGATATGCATGTGCACCAGGGAAATATGGTTTAGATACTAATGCACCATAACCTAAGAATGATGGAGTATTGAATTTACCGTAAGATGGTTTACCTATACTCAATATGTCAAACATATGTAGTAGTGGTATGTCATTTGTTATCACAGCATCGTGTTCAAATATGACTATAGGCTCTCCAATTTCAATGCATTTTTCCCATAAGCTGTGGTGACTTAAGAATCCTGCAATACAATTCTCTGGTCTACTGTACTTCTCTATAAATCCAGCTTTATCGTATCCATGCTTTTCAAGTTCTTCATATACATTACAATTTTGTGGAGAAAATGCTGGATGTTTTTCTATTTTATTACCGAATACTAATCCACTTTGTATACACCTGTCAGCAACCTGCACTGACCTTTCGTTATCCATTATTGTTATTACATACATCTTCATAGTGTTGTTGTTGACCTCAATCCTTGAACTCTTGTATAAAAGTTACGTGTTACTCCAAGTGTTTCGATAAGTTGATAACACATTAATGCATCATTTGGCCACATGCCGTGTTCTTGTGCTAAGTCTATCATTTTAATTGCACCTGCAGGTTTAATGACATATGCTGAATTACCTGCTAATCCTTGTGGTATATTGAACTCATCTATACGTGGAACCGGTTGAAAGAACTCAGTGTTTTTAAGTATCATATCATGATATAATTTAGATTTTCTTGTTGCCATTGATGGATCATTTATACCTATAATATCAAACTTTGATTTTTGAAATGTACTGTCTGCTGGAAGCTTCTTTATAATTCTTGAATCATGTTCAAATACCATAATCATTTCATCTAAGTTCTTGCACTTATGCCACAAATACCAATGACTTAAAAAGCAAGAAATTCTTTTATTTTTATCTTCTGTAGGATATGCAGATTTGATAAGGCCTGTCTTTAAATCTACATGACTACCTACCCAAGGATAGTTCCAAACTAAACCATTGCCTCCACAATAGCCAACTACTTTGTCAGTAGGTATAGCAGGATGTATTTGTAATTCGTCTTCGTAACCATACTTATCGTAACTTTCTTTAAGTTCTTGATAACCTGATTCTGATATTTTATTGCCTTCAACAACTATGGCAAAAGACTTCATCGTTAACCTCTTTATAGTACTTATCGATACCGTAATGTCTCATTGTTTTATGATCACTAATATTATCTATTATAATGTTAAACCGTGGTTTTTTCCACACATCTATCATGACATGATTAAGTTGCTTTTTATTATTTACATCACATCTTGACCAGTGTATTCTTTCTTCATCTAAGTAAGAAATATTTTTAGGATCTGTATGTACAAACCTGTCTATGCAATATATTCGAGATCTAGTAAAGTATCTTTGCCAAACCTGTAAGCTCGGTTCTATGCCGACTTGTAATATCATGAGTGGTTCAAATCTACGGTTAAAGAATTCTTTCTCATAATATAAATGATACTTCAATCTTTTAGATTTATACCTTTCGAATAATACGTTAAGCATCACTATCGTGTGGTTTATAAGCACCTAATATTTTTTTGTCTACCAACTCTTTCCAATTAAGTATTTTTTCTCTTTTAGGTCCTTGAGGAGTTACTTTAGTTCTTACATGAATAAAGCCTGCTCTTTCAGGATTAGGTAAGAACGAGCACTGGCACCATTTACGATCAAGATACGGTTGTTCAAATTTCATACCTGACCTCATTGCCAAGACATGCATAATACCTTCATCTTCATAATTGTAAGGTTTATTGAAATTCTGCATCCAACCTTCATTACCACCAAGTTGTTTACGAAGTGTTTGTCTTGTAAGCCTATCCATTTTGTATATGGCGCCGCCCCAATATGGTGTGTCCATACTCCCTAGCATAGGGTACCATTGTATTAATCTTCTATGTAGATTTTGTTGAACATCTGCATATAAGCCGATACCGGGTTGGTCAAATATATTTAACCTCATTTCTTCAGGTCTAAACATATCAATATCTAACATCAACACGTTATCCCATTCATCGAACTCTTCATGTATCATATGAACCTTTTGACAGGCGTTTGTTAAATTTTCTCTAAATGGTTTACCTAACACTAATTTATAATCAGCATAGACCATGTCTGCATAATCCATGATGTTCCACATTGATTCATAATCAAGTGGTCTCATTTCACCATCAAAGTGTTGTAGTATTATATTACGCATTTTTCTTTAACACCGTATATCCTACGTTTACGGTTCCTCTTTCGTGTACTTTCCAAGCACGATTTTCATTACACCAATTTTCTAAACATTGATGAAGTGCTTGATTTACATAAGTGTCATGTGCAATGATGTACTTATTAACTGAAACACCATGTAAATCTAATTCTTTTTTCATGTGATCAGGTTTATGTAATGAATCTATTAACATCATATCAACCGGTGCACCTAGTGATGCTAGTGATGAGGAATCTGCATCTTTTACTACCAGCTCAATACCATGTTCTTTACAATAAGTTTCAGCAAGAGGTTGTAGTTTCCACCTATACTTGTAATGATTAATGTCAATCAATTCAATATATTTTGGTTTTGATAACATAGCACATGCGGCTGTGCCACCTTGGTGTGTACCTAATTCTTTATATGAGTTACACTCTTTCATATATTTTGTAATAGCATCATGCTGATCACAGTACGCTTTACCATGTGCTACTTCTTGTTGAGTTCTTATCGATTTGTAAAATTCTTCTACGGTTTTTACATGATTTAAATCAGCTGTAAGCATATCAATTCTCCTGTATATTTTTAATAGATGATACTAAACTGGACTCTGCCTTTATTGTTTTTTCTGGATCATTTGGCCACTCTTTCCAGACCGGCACTAATTTTCTCCACTCTGCCATTGGTGAGTTAGTTATTGCCCATAAGGTTTCTCTTGGCCAATCATCGGCGGTTCTAAACATAATATGAACTAATTTAGTATCTTCTGTACGTGTATCGTTTATTGTAGCATTAGGATGAGATCTTAATTTATGCATATAAGAGTTCCAGCCGTTATGTAACTTTTTAAATTTAAATCCATCCATGTGGATAAATGCAGAAAAGTAATCTTGAAATAAGTAGTAAAATCTGGCTAAGCGTAGACTCTGTATAGAGTTAACATATTCTTGAAATGACGGCCATTGAGTTTTCATCTTCTTTAAACCTTCTTTAGATATAACTACTACACCTGTGTTATAAACCATAGGTCTATCTTTCTCATCATATGAATATTTAACATTCCATTTATCTTTAAGAAATCGAGCCCATCTCATATCATTTTCGTATGTTATATCGGAAACATTCATAGTGCTTCTAAAGAAAGGTTGATCTGGTTCAGTGCATATACCTGCATCTTCACCATCGAGTTGATCAAATAAATTTTCATTTAAGTTCTCTACTGGAAACACATCAATATCGATTAAAGCAACATTATCATAATCATCAAAGTATGGATCAACTAAAGGATTAGCTGGTTCATAATAAATCGGTATCGAACAAACTTTACCAGCAATTGTTTTATTATGATCGAATCTGTATTCTGCTCCAATCTTTTCGGCATACTTTTTAATAAGTTCTGTACTGTAAACAACACCGGGTTTTAAATCACCTTTCCAATATTGATATATTATATTTTTCATTTGTTTTTCTCCAGAAATTTATTAGCCGCTACTAATGCCGAGTTTATAGCTTGATGCATATCAACGTAAACATACATTCCACATCTTCCTATAAACGTTACATTGTCTTTAATTAATTGTTTATATGAATTATATATGATCCTGTTACTACCATCGATATCTTTGACCGGATAATACCTTTCATAGTCGTTTGTTTTATAGTCACATGGTTCTTCATATGTAATAGTTGTATACTGATCGTTTACACCGTGAACTGGAAAGTTTTTCCATTCTGTCATTCTAGTGTATGGACCTTCATGTGTCATATTAACACAGGCCGTAGGAAGAACCTTTGGTGTTGGTAAAGTTGTATGATGAAACTTTATTGACCTATATGGCAACTCACCATATTTGTAATCAAAATATTCATCAATTGCCATTGAGTTAAAAGTATGATCGTAGTATGATTCCATGTGATGTTTAAATTTTACATTTAATTTTACATCGATACCTTTTAATATTTCTTCAAAGACTTTTGTGTATCCTTCGTTAGGTAGTATTTGGTATGCATCATCTGGAAAGTAGTATTCGTTGTAGTCATCTTTTACAGAGACTCGTTTAAGTACTGATGGATCGAGTTCTTCAATTGTTTTACCCCACATCTTATATGTGTATGGACGAAAGAACGTGTCTACAATATTTTCTTCACCAACAATGTCTTTAGCTTCTTTATTGATTGGAAAAGAAACATATTGACCATCACTTAATATTGCTTTTGCTTTATGCTTATATGGTGTCCATTCACCAAACTGCGTAATCCATTTATATACTTTTTCATTATTGGTATGAAATATATGTGGACCATATTTGTGTATACGTATACCATATTCATTAGTGTAGTCATAAGCATTACCACCGATGTGATCTCTCTCATCGATAACCGTCACTTGGTGTCCAGCCTTATTTAATTCATGTGCCACCACAGATCCGGAAAAACCGGCACCTACTACTAATACTTTAGACATTTAAAGATTCCATTTTGATCTTGGTAAATTTACTATATTGTATAACTTATCCGTATGGAAGTAATCTGCACCACTTAATTGTACATGTACAAATTTTGTAAATGCATTTCTACTATCATGTATTGGATCTATCATGCCAAGTGGTCCACGCGTATAATGTATATAACTATTCCAGCCGTTTTGCATTTCTGTGTAATCACTATGTGTAACCATCATTGCATGAAAATAATTTTGATCTACTGTATAAAATCTACTAAGACCTGTTTTTTGCATAGCGTCTAAATATTCTTGAAATGGCGCAAACTTTTCTCTTGCCAACATCATACCTTTTTTAGTAAACATTACCATACCGGCATTATATACTTTTAAATAGCCATTGACATCTCTAGGCATTGTAGAACCATAAAGCTTTTTAACTTCAGAAGCCCATCTCTCATCGTTCTTCATGTTTATGTTTCCAGGGACATTAGTACTCGCTCTATACTTACCTTGAAATGGTTCAGTACATATACCAAAGTCTTTAACAGATTCATTAAATATATTATTTTTCAATTTATCTACTGGAAATATGTCAAGATCTACTACCAACACTTTATCATATTCTAAGAAAGAATCATCTAATATTGGATTCAACCATTCAAAGTACATTCCATCTTTGCCTTTTACATGTTTACTTGCAATGTTTGGATTAAGATCTAATCTGTAATCAGCACCAATCATATTTGCATAGTAACGAAATAACTTTTCACTGTACGTACAGCCCGGTCTTAAGTCACCGTCCCATACTTGATATATTAAATTCTTTTGCATATTAACCACCACTTTGCACTGTCTTCATCTATTTCATGTTTACATTCATAACCACTTAACCTTCTTTTTTGAAGGTCTTTAATGTAGTCAACGTTGTCGATACCGTCAAACTTTGCATTATGTATTATAAGGATATAATCATACATAGCAAGATACGGCTCTACCTCAGTTCTAACATCTAAAGAACATTCAGTTAAACTATACGCTGCAATGAATAATGATTTGTTTTTCTTCTTAACCTTATTTAATTCTTTATGAGTTATGTATTCAATACCTTCATAATTATCTACTGTATTTTCAATATAATGCTTTTGTATCTCATGCATTTCAGGTAAATCACAATTATAATATAGAACTTGTTGGTTCCAAAGCTTCCATATTCGGCAAAAATTACCATAACCGCTTCCAAAGTCAGTAATAGAATCTATTTTCCCAATGGTTATGCCAAAGCTTTCTAAATAACGAGCATAATCTAAACATCTTAAAGTTGACTGAGAGTATTCTTTTAATCTTTGTGGATTACCAAAGTCAGGATCTTTAATTAAATCTAAGCCTTTATCGTTTTGATATTTTTCATATAACTTTGCAGTGTATTTAGGATGTGTATAACCTATTGTTTTTTGAATCATGCCTTGCGATAAATTTAATTCGCCTCTATCGTATTCAGTGCTAATTTCTTGTACACGCCTGTTCCAAAAACTCACAGTGGCACCTCATAAAAAACATTATGTTTAAAATCAATCATAGTTCTATATGTTGGAACTTTATCTATATCACAATACATTACTGGATTCTTTAATTTGTCTCTGTCAACATGCTTAGTAACATTTAAATTTGGTATGTCAGATGGATATATCATCTTCTCTGTTTTATCTTCAACAAAGAATGTACATTCTTGATGTTTGTATATAAGAGGCAACCAATAATGATGAAACATCTGTTGCCTTCCATCATAGTTAATTACTATTACCACGGTTTACTTGCCTCAACAACTGCGCTGTGTAGTGCACGTATTTTTCCTGGCGTATCTATGTTTTTAAAATCAACCACCGAACTATCTTGATAATTCATAAGCTTAACATTAGTATAACCTAATTCCTTTAACATATTCATCATTTCAATCTTTGACCAAATGTATAAGTGTTGACCTTTTTGATATAGTAAACCTAAAGCACACTGCTCTCGCTTTGATCTATGCGAGTTGCCGGGTGGTGAAAACTTTTCTTTTACAATATAAAAATTATAATAATGTTCTACAAACATTTGTTGATCTGGTGTAAGTTCTTCTCCACTTACTAATAAATCTACAAACTCATACGGAGGCCATACTGTTCTTACCACACCGCCGGGTTTTAATATTCTCATTACATCTTTAAAGAAATTAATTCCTTGGTATTTGTATACATGTTCTATAAAGTGTTCTGAATATACACCAAAGAATTGATTATCGCTGTAAGGTAGTGGCAAATTGGTTGCATCTCCTTTTGCTACACCTGAATGTGTAGCTAGATTCATAACTTCCCATGTTAATCCTCTTGGATTTTCTGCTGCTATCTCTAAGAACTTTGCCATATACTTAACTCCGTATGTTCTAATCTTGGCATATCAAATTTAGTTCTTGCCAAGAAGTGATTAATCTTTCCGTCAGGTTTATTAGCATGCCATTGATAAGGCATTCTATTCCACTGCGTATCTATTTCAGTTACTTCAAATATTGGTTGTGATAATTGTAAATTAATATACATCTGTTCTGTATATCTTGTATGTAGTACATAATCATCTACCGAAGTAAAATGTTCACGTGCTTTAAGCCTACCTTCTTTTGACCAAAGTTGTAGACCTCCATTTAAATATCTAAATTTTTCATCAGGATATATTGCGCTCTTTGGAAACATCCAGTCATCACCCCATAAATGTTTACCATAAGCTATAATGCCTCTTTGCCATAAGGGTTTGTACATAACATTAGACAACCATCTTGCAGGTCCACCAGTATGTACATGCCGTTCATGCACCATCGCAACATCTTTGATAGGATACTCGAATATGTTTTCATCTACATCTGCATGTATTAACATGTCAAGATCTATAGACAGTATATGATCGTATTGATCATACTTCTTATCGAATAATATTTTAATTGAATCGAGTCTTGGATCGAGCTCTTGGAAGAATCTTTCATGTGATAGTTCATACTCGGCACCACAGAAATCTGCATATGCCTGAGCTGAACGTGATCCGGCGTGTGCCCATTCCGGCATTCTAACACCACCCATATCAGCGTCAAAAGATTCATAAGGTATATAATATTGAAATACTAAATTTTTCATAACAAAACTTTTTATTTATTTTTTCTTGGCTAATGCCTCTTTGCCATAAAATGCTGCTACGATTGCTGCAACTGATACAAAATAAACTGCGGCCATATCACCTAAGATCTTGGCAGCTTTATCTAATCCAAACAGTGTAGCAACTATAACAAATGCAGGATATAATAGCATTCCACCTAAAGCAAACCATGCCATGTTTCTTTGTGCATCTTGTTTTTTATCTTCATTTTCAAGCATAACTAATTTCTGTTCCATTTCAAATTCTTCGTCGGTTACAATTCCGTCACCGTCTTTATCAAAAGCTGCGTATTTGCTCCCCGGCTGTAACTGTTTTTGTGCATTCATTTGAAAACTCCTTTATTTCCTTCGCTAATTTGAGTGCATCATCAAAACCATTACGAAGAGAATTTGACCTATGACCATTTTCAATAAACCACTCTATACTATCTATATCAGATCCTCGATCTGTATTATATCCTTTAGTTATTTCTTCAAATTGATATCTTTTATTAAGTATTTCCATTAAAGTCATCAGTGTCCAAACATCCTTCTTGTTCTATATTCTTTTATTGTGTTGTGTAATAAATCAGTCCAGTTGTCACGATGTTCAACAAAGACTAACGGCTTTTCATGGTCCACGTCCATGACGATCACTATGTTAGGTGCTACCATACCTGTGCGTTCTTCCCACATAATAGAGTATGCTGCACCTTGTGCAAAGTAATTAGTGATTTTTTCTTTTTTCTTAATGTAACGAGATGTTTTAAAATCTATGATAGATGGCACACCATTGTATTCTGCAATACAATCGCATCTACCTGCAACACCTAAGTGATGACTAAATAGAGGAACCTCGAGGCCGAATATCTTTCCAATATTTGGATCAAGGACTGGTTTGAGATTTTCAAGGCTTTGCCTGATATTTGGTAAGAACTCTGTTGTATCTTCATTTTTTAAATACTTCTCAACTATGCTGTGGACACGTGTACCACGATTAGAAGCTACACCACTAATGCGGTTTGCTTCTTCTTCACCTACACGTTCGCGCCAAGCTTTAATGATATGTTCGTTTAATATACTTAAAACTGTTGTGACACTAGGATAAGACTTACCATCAGGAGTACTATAAGTTCTTCCAGTTGTGGTAGTGTTTGCATCCAAGTCTTCATATCCGATATCAATTTTTTCATGCTTAAATATTTTTCTTTTCCTTTTCATCATAATTATACTCAAATATTTGTCTAACCTGATCTTTAGTTATACAAAATATTGCTTCAGGTGTATGTTTAAAATTATATGATGCACTTGCAGTTGCATATATTCTTTGATACATTACAGACACATATTGTTTACATTCGTCGACACTACCAAATGATGGAGTTTTAAATATATAAAGCGGACGGTCAGTAGCCATAGTATTAGCCATGATGAATGATACTACTAAAAAAATCTTCATTTTATACCTAACATTTCTTTCGTCATAATGTAGTCTCTGAGAAAATCAGATCTCACTATATCGTCCCAACCGAATGTTATAACACTGAAGTTCTTTAGCCGTTCGACTATTCTTAGGAACCTTTGAATACCATCTCTCTCATAACCTTCACGAAAATCAGATTGATAGTAATCGCCTGAAAAAATGACTCTACAATCTTGGCCTATACGTGTGATCACCGAGTCAAGCTCGTGGAAATTCAGATTTTGCATTTCGTCTATGATGACTACGGCGTTGTTAATTTGAGTGCCACGAATGAATGATGTAGTTAAAAACTCCATCTGATGATTATTTATAAGCTTATTGTATGCGGCAGAATCATAATCAAATAATTCTAAAGAAATTTGTTTGTATGGCTCTTCAAAGGGTTCAGCTTTTTCTTGCAAGCTACCAGGCAAATAACCAACATCGCGTGTTGGTACAATAGATCTTACCACTACCGTTTTATAATAAGGTGTTGCTGGTTCTAATGTAGATTGCAAAGCTAAATACATTGCAATAAAAGTTTTACCTGTACCGGCAGAACCAGCAAGAACTAAGTTTTCATTATGTTGCCAAGATTCAAAAGCTTTTTCTTGATTCTTAGTTATAGGTTCTATATTAATTAAATCTTCGAACCTCACTGTACTTTTGCTCATACTTTAATTGTATTACCTCTACCCGATTTATCTTTTATTCTTTTAAGATTATCTTTCCAACCATCACTAGTCTTTGATAGTAAACTACCTTGACCACTAACAACGCCTGGAAATTTCAAAACTCTTTCAGCATTGTACTCTTTGCATATAGCATCGAGTTCATCTGAAGGACAATCTACATCCCATTCAACGTATCTGTTTTTAGCATCAACCCATTTCTTTAGTGTGTATTTAGGCACCCTGATATCCTTTCCACCAGTCTGGCGCAGGCCTGCCCCAATCCCATTTAGCAAATGACTTTGCCATGTGATAGTAATTGCGGTATGCTGAAACAGCATCACCTTCAACTATACAATCTGGATAATGTGACATAGCTTGTGCAAACTCGGTTAGTCCAATGTTTGGTATATTTATCGGAGTTTTAGCGAGTGCTTTACCGAGAACTTCATATGTTTTATGAACTTTGCCACGACGATATTCAAATTCATTACACATACCAATGAAGTGTTCGTAATGCCATTCGTAGTTTTGTTTGGAAGATAAAGTCCATGTAGTACATGGATGATACTTGTGAACTGCCGCATAGTACATGTCATCACGTTCATCGCCAAATGAATAATATGTTTGAATAGTCTTACCAGATTTAGACCTACGCTTTTCTGGTATGCCGTCAAGCAATCTATGTGCAGTACTTAGCATTTGACCTGATTCCACAATCATTTTTGGAACATGTCTGTCACACAACATTTGTGCAGCTGTAATTGGATTTTTGTCAAGTATAAAAATATTCATATTGTCACCTTCAAATAATATAGATTATATCATAAATTTCACTGTTTGTAAAGGATTAAGTTTTGCTTTAAGTAGAAAGTCTTACCTCCGGATTTATCAACCTGATTTGTTTTTCTAAGAAATTTCGTTTTTCTAAAATTCTATTCATTTTATTTAACTTACCTCGCTTTTTAAGTTTTAATGCATAAATTTGTAATTCATTAGAGTCTTTACGTAAACGTTCAAGTTGCTGCAACATGTGCTACCTTTCGTTGTTATAGTAAATTCGGAAATGCCTCCTTTACTACAGGTTCTGTTAAACCTTTAAGTTTTTCTTTGTTGATCATAGACAAAACAACTTTAGCATCTTCTGGATGTATACCTTCTAACATGCCAATAAAGAGTTGTTCTCTTTTATACTTTGGCATCTTATCACCTACACCGCCTTTTACAAAATATTTAAACTTTGTATTTTCTCTGAATAGATTTGCTGGATGGTGGTGTGCTGGTGAAGGAGTGTATGGTGGTCTACCTACAGGTAGATTCCATTGTACTCTATCATCCATCGTACCGCGTATGACATCTTTCAAAGCCCAAGATTCGTTTGCTTTTAGAATCTTAACTTTTTCTTCACGAGTTCGTTGTTTGCCGACTTCTTCTAATATTTCAAAAACATATTTAACCATTAAATAAACTCCTGTACACTTTCAATCAATTGATTACATCTCTTAGTAACTAAGTAATGAAATACTTTACTTTTGTTTTCAGAGGGATTTTGATCCTCATAGTTATTTATAATTTGTTGTTTGAGCTCGGGTGGTGTTTCGCTAAGAGCAATTAATTTTTCATTCCTAAGATAGTTACGATACCATGATGCAGCATAAAGCAATTCACCTTGTTCAAGGTCTTCAATAATATCATCAACTTTCTTTTGAGACAAAGGTGTTTGTCTGAAACCTTCAACAAATACATCATCATTAGATAATACATTTGGTACACCATCGCCTTTATCACCACGTATAATATGATTAAGTAAGAAGTACCTAGCATTATTTTCTACAATTTCTTTCTTAAGAATTGGAGAGAACTGTCTGACATTTTTGAACCTTTGCAGTTGTACAAAGTCTCTATCAGAAGATACAATCATGATTTTTTCTGGATTGAAATCAACACGTGATTTCTTAATCACTAATGTACCAATAACATCATCAGCTTCACAACCATCAATCTTAATAACTTTATATGGAAAGTTTTCTCCTATTTCTTCTCGTATAAGATTCAGAATACGAAATGCTTCATCCCAATCAAAGGATGAAGTACCTCTATCTTTTTTACGATTAGCTTTATATTGTGGAAATACTTTTCTACGCCAGTTATTTGCAGCATCTACAGCAAGAACCATTTCACCATATTCATCTCTATATCTTTTATGATACATCCTTAATGAATTCAATATCATATGACGAATCATTTGTTCATCAAATGTTTTATTAATTATGATACTTGCTAAAGCAATGCCACTGTAGTCAACTATAATCATATTGTATATCTCCTATAAACATATACATCCCATAATGTAGCATTCTTTATACCGCCTTTAGGATCACCAAAGTAAGTAAAACCGTTAGTTGGTTTTCTACCTTTCTTTTCGACTCTAAACTTAGTCTTAGACGAATTACATGATCTTACGACGGCTTTAACCATTTCGTATTCTTTCATATCTTCCGGATTTTGTGGATCAAATCTACCGATCCAAGAAGATGACCTGTCATGTTTACCTATATGGATTCCCATATTATATTCCTTTCTCATAATATATACCAAATGCTTCAATTACTTTATTAGGAAAAGCGTAAGGATTACGCTGAACCATTATTTTTAATTCTTCCATTGTTAATCCTAGAAATTCTGCTTCTTTCTTAAGGATAGTGGTTGCACCTTGAATTTTCATTATAAAATCTCCGCAGCTAGTTTTTGAACCATTGTGTACTTATTAGCAAGATCCTTGATAATCTTCATATTGTAATCTTCTCTTACAGTTTCTCTTCTAATAGTTTCAGGAAGAGTTCTTAGTAAAAGATTAATTTTAGTTGAAGGATTATTAGATTTAAGGATTAAAGCCTTAAGTGATGATGTTGAGATTGGTTTAGACATATAAAGTTTCTCCGCTTTGTTTATTTTATAGTACTATTATACTATAGTTTTCAACAAATGTAAAGGAAAAAATGCATTTAATTTAAAAAAAGTGATTAATATGTTAACTATATTTCTTCCATATAGAATGAAGTATGTAAAACCATATTCCATTAATTGCAGGTTCTATCAATGCAACTGTGCCGGCTTCCCATAAACTAGCACCTGTCATTAAACTGACAACAGACATAGCAATAATGATATGTCCTATGGTATAAACGATTGCTAAGGTGACGCTGCTTCCTTTTACAATATTCTTTAAAAAGTTGAATGCGCCTTGTGTAAACTCAGTCATATTTTTTCTTCCATATTTTTTCGAAAGGTTCTTCCGTATATTCTAATCTTTCATTGTTTCCCCATAGTCTTTTAGTATATTGATGAGACATCCTATCAATATCTTTTTGACTCCAGCTGTCTGGTATTAGCTGGCCTTTTACTGCATAATAGAGTCGATTAGCTTCTTTATTTTTCTCTTTACGCATACGCCATAACATCCAATCATAGTATCTTTCTGGCTCGTCTGTTACAATAAAATCTCCAGTTCCAGTCATGTCTTGTGTATATCTATTTGTCATTTTATACTACCTATCATTACTAGTATCGCAATATAGAAGAAAGCAAAGACAAAAACTGGAGCAGCGTTTGAAATCTGTTTACTACTTTTAGGCTGAGGCTTTTTCCAGTCGGCTGGCATGTAGTCTCTGTCCCATGCATCTCTTCTTGTATCTTTTTTAATTTCCATTAGTAAAACCGTCAACCATTGGAAATATTTCAGATATAGCTTTTGCGCAAGCAAGAGCAACTTCAGTACATTCTTTCTGTGTACCATTAGCAGATCTTAATTCTATAAAATGTATCCAACTTCTTAGTGTGCCATTCATATACAATCTTGATATAGTTAATCCTTCAGGCAATACCGCTCTTGCTACTTCTTTAGCAATTCCTTTTTTGATTGCTGCATTGTATACTTTTTGCACCATCCATATGACTCGCTTTTGTTCTCTTTCCCAATCGAGCTGGAAAGCTTGGTCATCAACTTCGACACTACTTTGTCTATTCTTATCGTCTTGCATTCTCGCTTCTCTTGTAACAAAATCTAACTCCTTTACTGGATTGGCATATCTTTGACTAAATTCTTGAAAACTAAAACTACGGTGTCTTAACAATTGTCTTGCAATATCTCTCGTAGTAGTGATCTCAATGCAAGCGTTTACCATTTCAAACGGTGACCAATGTTTGTGCTTCATTAAATAATTTAGTAACTTTTCGTTAGTTTCTTTATTCATTTGATTAGATGGATTGCTAACTCTTGCTGAAAATGCAATGAGTTCTTGTATATCATCTATACCTACAATATCAGTAGGTTGAGAATAACTTATAAGCCTTGCGTTCAACTCTTCTCTCCTAGTTGTTTCCAATCATCACCATATCCAATTATACAAATACTGTTATATGACGGATGATACTCTAATATGCTAAATGTTTTAGTTTTTAAATTTACAAATATTTGCATTGGTACATGAGCTGGTATATCCGATAATCCATCAGGATCTCTTACCTTTACGCTTTGTACTCCAGTGATCAAAGGCATTTCACCTTTTGCTTTTATTGCTTCAAGTGCTACTTCTTTCTGTTCACACATAACTGGCTTATCATTCCATTCACCTGCAAATACGCTTTTACCTGAAATGAATCCACCCCAAAATGCTAAACACCATATAATGGCTATCCAATGTTTTATCATAACTTAAAATCCTTAAATCTTTGACCAGTATTTGTGTTGTCAAAAACTGGTGTATCATCGGTCAGTGTTTGTTCATTTTCTTCTACATCAAATAATCTCATCTTTGATCTATCAACTCCAACGACAAACCTTTTATGTAATGTCGGATCATTATATCTATTCTTTAATTGCTTTACCATAAATTGACCTTGTTGTTCAAGCTCTTCGGTAGATATTAATGCAAACATTAAGTCCGCGGTTGCGGGTAATCCAAAAGACTCACTGGTATCTTCAAGCCCAACATCCGAGTTAGAATAACCACTACGAGTCGTTTGCGTTGCAGAGAAGATCGGTACGTCGAACTCGACTGCAAGGCCACGTAATTCTTCAGCAATTGCTTTAATGTAAGAGTATGAATTGATTGCACCGCCCATTCCTTTCATTCTTGAACTTGCACATATGTTAAGATAATCAATAAAGATTAAATCAGGTTCAAATTGTCTTTTCAATTTCAGTTCATTAAGTAATGCTCTAAAGTGACCTGAATGTGCAGAGCCAGTTGGATATTCTTTTATAATTAATTTACCAGTAGTTTTCTTTGCAATATTATTTACCATCAATGAAAACCTGTCTTTTGATATTTTATCGAGTTGATCAATAGGCACATCAAGTAAGTTAGCATCTATTCTTTCGGCTATTCTTTCTTCAGCCATTTCCATAGTGATGTATAATACATTTTGACCTTGAACTAAAGATGAGGAAGCAACATGGCACATAAATAAAGACTTACCGACACCGGTACCAGCGAGAGCAATATTTAATGTCTTACGTGGTACACCACCTTTTGTAATAGTATTAAAGTATTCTAAATCAAATGGCAATCTATCTTCTTCAGTATGATAAAATTTAAATCTATCTTCAGCATTTTCTACATAATCATGACCGACTTGTAAATCAAAGCCAACACCTAAAGCTTTAGTCAATAAATCAGGTAAAGCACCTTTAGTTAATTGTTCATGCTTTCCATCAATAATTGATATTGATTCCATAATTGCAAGATATATTGCACGATCTTGACACCACTTTTCTGTAGTGTCCAACAACCATTTATCATCTACCTTTTCACTAGAGTACAACTGCGGCACAATATCCATAGCCAAATTATATTGTTCATCATTTAATTTATCGGCACTATCGAGTTCAATTTTAAAAGCTTCAGCATTCGGCAGCTTATTGTATTTAGCAACGAACTTACCTGCTTCACGAAATAGTATTCGATATATGCCTTCAAAGTAATCCGGCTTGATGAATGGTAATACTTTACGCATGTAACTTTCATCAGTTAATAGATTACGTAATATAGTTTGTTCTAAGTTAGTTGGCATAGGCAGCTTTCTTTAATACCTTTTCAATATCTTGTTGTATTTCTTCAACTCTACTTTCTAAATAGCTTATTGAAGTGTGTATGTGTCCAGTATCATGTGGTTGCAGTTTGCTTTTAGCAATTGCAATTTCATCCATCAATAATACTAGTCTTTGGCTACTTGTCATTTTCATCTTTGACCTCTCTTGTTATTACATTGCCTTCTTCAATTCCTCTAGCCATTACTTGTTCTAGTAATATGCCGGCGAATTCTTGAAGCTTTTTATTTTCTTTTGTTAATTCAGTATCTGGTGTGTAAACAATATCAAAGTTAAAAGACATATATTTATCTTTTCCTTTGCCATTAAATTTTACAACACCATATTTTAATACTGTTTCAGTAAAAGTGCCTGAAAGTATTCTTACATTCCAAGCTTGTTCATCACCTTTATCTGGAATTATTTCATAATGTTTATTTTCGGTTAATACCATTAATGTTGATCCAACTTTTCTAAATTTATATTATTATTTAATATTGAATACTTATTAGTAATGTATTGTTTGAAATCAGTTTCTTCTAGGATCGGTTTCCAAAATTCTTCGTTTAGAGTTTCTTTTTCTCGAACTTTTGGTTCCACCAATTCTCCAGTTGATTTATCAATTCTGCAGTACCAACCAGGGCTTGGCTTAGAAACATAATTGCCAGACATAGCAACGTCAAGAAGACCAGACCACTGCTGAACACCACCGTCCCAACTAACAGAAATAGGAATTTTAGACTTTTCTTTAACATATCTTGATTTCTCCACGTTAATTACAAAGTGGTAACCTTTTATTTCTGTACCAACTTTATCTTGTTGACGACCAAGAATCCAGATGTTATCTGCACTATAGTAAATACCTGTGCCACCTGAAACCACAGCCTTAGGAAATAAACCAATTTCTTGATATGTATGATTAACTGCAAGTAAAGGTATATCTTTCATATTTAAATATGGTGTTACCATTCTAAATAAACCTTTAAGTGCTTTTGCTCTTGACATATCTGCAACTGATTTTTCATTTATAGCATCATCTAATTCTTTTTTAGATGCTAGGTTGCCGATTGAATCAATTACTATTACAACTTTATCTTTTCTTTCTAAACCTTCAAGTTGCGCTATCATATCAAACTTTAATTCTTCTACATTTGTAATTGGCGTATGAAGTACTCTACTCGTATCAATACCAAAGTTTTCAAAATAAGATTGAGGTGAACCAAATTCTGAATCATAAAATAACAAAACTGCATCTTCATACTTTTTAAGATAAGCACTTGCCATTATTAACGCAAATGAAGTTTTAAAGTGTTTAGATGGACCAGCTAAAACTGTTAGACCCGGTGATACACCGCCGTCCATCGAGCCAGACAAAGCTACGTTTATCATTGGTACATCGGTCGGTACCATGTCTTTATCATTAAAAAATTTAGAATCAGAAAGCACTGATGTGTAATCTACTTTACTGTTCTTCTTAAGTTTATCCATTATTGACATACATTTCTCCTACAAATAATAGTATTATTATACCATAAATTCGTCTAATTGTAAAGGTTTATTTTCACTAATTATCGATTGATTTTTATTATCTTGAATCATAAAATCTTGATTCCATAACTGATTATCTAATCTGCCATCACAGAATCTTAAAACATTTTCTGCCATGTCTGTTGCAGTAGTAACTGGTACATTCTGACAGATATGATTTAAATTTTTTACACCACCTTGTAAAATAAAATCTCGTGGTAATCCCATTATATTTAAACATTCTCTTATAGTAAGATGTCTATCAATATCAGGATGTGTAAGTTTAGTTGGTGCACTACCTACGAAAGCTCCAATGTAATCTTTTGGTACATACACACCTCTTCTCATTATGTTACCGCCTGATGCTAGTTTTTCATGCATTACTTTACATCGCACTGCTTGTTTTTCAAAGCCATTGGCTGCCATCCATTTTGATACTTCATTATATGTTACACGCTTATCTTCAATGTAATGAAGAACATCATAACTCTTATTAATTTTATTTTGAAATTCGTTATGAGTTATGCCACCTTCAAGTTCTTCAAGTACATATCTGTAATACGGGTCGTGTGACGGTGTTGATGTATTAGTAAGCACATTCATTGGATCATCTGGATTATTATTAGTTGACCTAATAGTATCCTCGATCTTTTGATGTTTCCTTTTTATATAACTAAGTTGTGGTACTTTATCGCCTTTCCAAAAGAAATAAAAAGATCTATCTCTTACTTGTCCGAGTCCATGAAGGAGAGACTTTGTTTTATATAACGAGAAAGTGTAGCCATGCTCTCTTCCAATTTGACGGAGACTTTCAACAACAGGCTCTCCCATTTTTGAAGCAAGTCTAGGTGCGTTTTCGCCCCAGAATACTCTAGGTTTGAGTGTACCCAAGACATAATTAGCAGAGGTAGACATCCAATCGTTAGCAGAAGCATCAGAAGATGCTGAAGTATTGAGACTAGACAAGCCAGCACAAGGACATACGGTATTAATAACATCGACAGCAGGTAAGTTGTATGACCTGTTATTTCCCAAAAGATAATAGGGAACTTCTCCTTTATAATATTCGACCAAGTGATTATCGTTTGCTTTAAAGTCTTCATAGCTTAATATGTACTCCGGTTTCTTTTTGAAAACATTTTGCATTGCAATTGTTTCGCCACCTATAAGTGGTACTATGCTTGCATAATTCATTAGTGAGGTACCGTGTTTTTAACAATGTAATCTTCTACATTTATTTTAGGTTCCCAACCTAATTTTTTCATTTCTGATATATCAGCAGTATTATCTTGTGCTTCACAAGTATCTCCGTCAGTAACTTCAATACCTTGCCAACCTGCTAAGTTACCTAAGTCTTCTACTACATTACCGTTACCAGTACCAATATCATATGCTGGTTTTAGCAATCTTATATCTTTACCTAAGAGTAAAACTATAGCATCAACAACATCGCTAACGTGTACAAAATCTCTTACATGACGAGTTAAATATTTTATAGTGCCGCTGACTAGCTTACCAATAAGCATGGATTCTCTGGCACCATCGCCATAAACTGTAGTAAACCTTAAACCAACTTGATTTGGCATTGCGGTTTCTTCATTTACCTTTTTGCTTGTACCGTACGGCGATAACCACCATTGATGTATACACGATGAAGATGCATATAATAATGGTATGTTATTATAACCACATATCTTTTGTATACGTGTAGTATTTTCTACATTATTAGTCCAATACTTTTGTGGTTCTTGAAGACTTTGTCTTACATCAGCGTATGCCGCTAAATGCACAACGTGTGTTACATCACCAGGACTAAAGTCTTCTATATCTTTTGCTGGTTCTTGCCTCAAATCCCATTCAACTACTTCATGGCCATCAGTTTCGAGCTTGGTTTTTAAGTGGCTACCAATAAAACCACGTGATCCTGTAATCGCTACTTTCATACGAAAAAATCCTCCAGTGTTGTTTCATTCTTTTCATTATAATTTAGTGTATTATTTATGATGTCGTTATACACCGTCTCAGCATCACAATGTTCTTTCCAAAATTCATACATCATGTTTCTCCATGCATTTCTCATTACATTGTCATTTGCAAGAGCAATCATTTGTGAACAAACTGATTGTGCATTTGACGCATCAACAGCTAATGTACCTGTATCTTTACATTGACTTATTGGCTTACCTTGCTTTCTATGTATTACATTATCACAAAAGTGTTTATGGAATATAGGTATTACACCTGCTGCAAATGAATCAGTGTGGCAGTACTCTACGTTATCACCATATATATTTTCTTTAAAATACATAAGGTCAGAACCAAATCCACCTAAACTCATTCTTTCCATCATTTCACTATGTGTATATGCACCATACAAATACGCACCTTGATTTGTCGTTTCAGCACCATACTCCGGATGTTTACCAGTATTGTCAATACCTTTTTCAGGTCTAAAATAATTTACTACTTGTCTTCTACCAGTCATTTCTTTTGGATTCTTATAAAGAACAGCAGGGTAATTAATCGAAGCTTCTAAACCTTCAAGTATTGTAATGAAATGATTTTTACGAAGCTGGTCATTATGGAAATCAATCATTACATCTGGTCCTTTCCACATAGCGGTACGACCTACCCATCTTACATAGTAAGGATTTTGTTGTTCAATAGGTTTCCAATACTCTTTATTGAAGTTAAAACCTACTCCCATATTAGTTAGTGGTGTTTTAATATTATTCTTCTTAACCCATTGACCAAAAGGATTGTCAACATAGTGACACATTAGTACATCGACTTTAGAACATATTTCAGCTAAGCCGGCATTCCTATTTATAGAATGTATTTTATGGTCTACTTGAACTAAAGACTTACGTACTTTAATTTCATCCATCATCTTTATAAAGTTACTTATACAATCTTCTGGATGAGATTTAGATGGTACGCTCCAAACAATACACATGTCGAGTTGATTGATTCTTTCAACAACCTTTGAACATGTTAATAAATCTGGAAATTTCTTTGATGGTTTACTAACTTCATCCCAATCTGTACCTCTAAAGTAATTTACTTTAAAGTTCATAGAGTTCATTCTTTGCCATAGTTTATCAATAGTAGCAAATACTTCTACACCAGGGAAAAGCTTTTGAAACTCAACTACATTCTTAGTTAAGCCTACGCCTTCAACGCCTCTACCTAATAAGACACCTACTTTCATTTTAAATACTCCTTCAATTGGTTTACAACCATAGGTTCATATGATTTATTATTAAATTTTCTATTACGTGGCGAGGGGTGTGGAGCAGCAAAGTGTTTTATACCCCTTTTAGTGAAATATTGTGACACAAAACCGCCTAATGTTATAATTTTATTATAATTTTTGGTGATTTTAGAGACATATATTCCATCAATATCGGCTATTTTCAGAGATTCCTTGTGGTGTGCATAGATGTTGCTGAAGCTGTATAGATCTACCTCACATGCATCGAGCCAACGATTTAGCCTATTAAGTGTTGGTGAACCATTCTTCATTTTATTTATGGGTGTTTTACCCGGACTATGACCAACAACTAATACTTTATCCAATCCCATACTACACCTGCCTCTTTAAACATTGATATTGAACTTGATATTGAATCCTGCCAGTTTTCTGGTATCTCTTGTTCTGGTGTTACCACTCTACTTATGCCGGCTTGAATTAAACCTTTTGCACAGTCATGACATATTGGTAAACCTATTACATAGATCGTAGAACCTTTCAATGACACACCATTTTCTGCTGCATTATAAATTGCATTCATTTCTGCATGAACTATACGTTTATATTTTATTGCTCTATTTAAATAATATAATTCATGGTCATCTACACCTCTAGGAAAACCATTATAACCTTGAGCTATAACTGTTCTATTTCTTACAGCAACTGAACCAACTTGCGTTGATGGATCTTTTGACCATGAGGCCACAAGCTTTGCCATTTCTAGAAATCTTTTATCCCATTTATTTGACAAGATGAAAATGCCTTTCATAAACATGCAAGTTTTGTACTTGCCATATTATATCACCATACGTAATAGGATCATTATCTCCATTACAGTCATTGTAATCTTCAACCATTTCTTCTAAAACATAAAGCTGCCAAGCAAAGTCATTCTTATATCCGAACACGACATCGTTAGAGCGCATTTGAACAACACAGTGTAACTTACCATCGCGTATGTAATAAGTAACGGCGTTAGTACATATGAAATCACTTTTACCATTTTCATTGTATTCCTCCCATATGCTTGGACGATTGTATATCATTGTAGATCTACGGCCGTCTGGATTTTCTAACAATTCATCAAGCACTCTACCATACTGGTGAT
>Ga0209232_1000331_pt1 | contig 30223 bp, 42 predicted proteins | sample ETNvirenome_2_60_FD_184066 | JGI IMG/M metagenome (GOLD analysis project Ga0209232, IMG submission 184066) | Marine viral communities from the Pacific Ocean - ETNP_2_60 (SPAdes) (version 2) | ecosystem: Environmental > Aquatic > Marine > Oceanic | place: Pacific Ocean | collected 2013-06-22
AGAAACTCATATCCAGAACTAAGAACAACTACCATCAAGACATGGCAAGAGTTGTTTCCAGAGAATATCTGGGGACCTTTCCGTTGGTCTCCTCCATTGACACATCACATAAAACTTCCGTCAAGAGACAACGCCCCAGGTATAGACTGTGAAGTCATATTCCTCGCTTTGGATCAACCGAAAGATGTGCGAAAACTTTTATCCATGGAGTTGACAGGTGCATGGGTGAACGAGGCGAGGGAACTTCCCAAGGCAGTTATAGATGGATTGACACACAGGGTAGGTAGGTATCCTACATTATCTGATGGTGGTGCAAGTCCTTGGCGTGGTATCATCATGGACACCAACCCTATGGATGATGACCATTGGTGGTATAGACTATCGGAAAAAGAAAAGATGAGAGGTAAATATAAGTGGTCTTTCTTCAGACAGCCAGGTGCTGTAGAGGAATGTAACACAGAAGAGTTGCCAGAGAACCCAGAGGCAAATGGCTTTGTGTTCTCAGCAAATACCTGGTGGGCAACTAACCCATTCGCAGAAAATAAAATCAACCTGCCCACCGGGTACTATGAACAAACATTACTTGGTAAGAACATTGACTGGATAAGATGTTATGCACAGGGTTTGTATACCTATGTTCAAGAAGGTAAGCCAGTTATGAATGAGTATGATGACAACTTAATGGCAGAGGATGGACTGGAGCCTGATCCTTCTGTACCTATACAAGTGGGTGTTGACTTTGGTTTGACCCCTGCTGCAATCTTTGGACAGAAGATGCCTAATGGTAGATGGCATATCTATCACGAGTTAGTTACTTTTGATATGGGTTTAGAGAGATTTGGTTCTATGCTCAAGTCAGAACTTGCATCAAGGTTTCCCAAGTATGATACACTCGTATGGGGGGACCCTGCTGGTATGCAGAGAGACCAGATATACGAAGTAACTGCATTTGACCATCTGAAGTCTATAGGTTTGGTAGCAAGACCAACTAATAGTAACGACTTTCGTGTAAGAAGAGAGGCAGGTGCTATGCCGATGAACCGACTGATTGAAGGTAAACCTGGCATACTCATTGACAAAAAATGCCAGAGATTACGCAAAGCACTATCAGGTGGCTACCATTTCAAGAGGGTGCAAATATCTGGTGGTGAACGATATAGAGATACACCAAATAAGAACGACCACTCTCACGTTGGAGATGCGTATATGTATCTCGTTCTTGGTGGTGGTGAGCATAGACAACTAACAAGGGGACATAATCCAAAGTTCAAACAAGCAGTTGCGAACACAGATTTTGATATATTTGCATGACAAGTTCAGCCAAACGTAAGGGTACAAGAGTAGAAAACAAAGTAGTAAAGCTATTCCAATCTATGGATATTGATGCAAGGAGACAGCCATTGTCTGGTGCTTTGGCAGCTTTCCCCCATGATGTGCAAGTAGATTTGATAGGTGGACTAAATTGTGAGGTCAAGGCTAGAAAGAATGGTGGTGGCTTTACAACTATAAAGAAGTGGAAAGGCTCTGCTGATTTGTTGATACTGGTAGAAGATTACGAACAACCTGGTGTCTATATGGACTGGGTATTGTGGAAAGAGATAGCTATGAGACTGAAAGAGCATGAATGAGGAAACATTAGAAACAATATTTAGAACTTCTGGTACATCCCTGTCTGTTGTGCCATTCAAGTCTTATCTTCTCAATATCATGGATCTCAACGACCACGACCAAAAACATCTCAAAGAAATGCCATACTATGCAGACTACTTAGATGATGCGTCAAAGGATGGGTATGGTTATGCTGTCATAGATGGTGGGAAACCAATGTTATGCTTTGGTGTCAGTCCACAATGGTATGGTGTTGCAGAGCTTTGGATGATACCAGATACGAAATTGGTGAGCAAAAACAAGATACGATTTCATAGAGGTGCATTACGATTTATGGACTTGATAATGGAAGAGTTGAATTTACATAGAATCCATGTTACAGTTTTAGCTAGTAATATAAAAGCAATCAAATGGATTGAGAGTATATCCTTTGTACGAGAGGGTGTATTAAAAAAATATACCTTTGATGCAAAAGATATGATAATATATAGCAAGATGCGAAAGGAATAATATATGGGTATGCTTGTCAGAACACCTAAGTACACAAGACCACCAGAAATGGATGCTACCAATGCAGCCATAGCCGAAAGAGAGGCAAGGGCAAACGCAGAAGAGATGAGGCAGAAAAAACAACTTGCAGCAAGAAGGATAGCTATGCGTAGAGGTTCAATGTCAGGGTTGCTATCACCAGATAGAGAAAACGCATTACTTGGTGTGCCAACAGCTATGACACAAGAAGAAACAATTAGGAATCCATACAACATGACAACACAACGAGGACCAACTGTATAATGGGTAGTATTTTCAGAAAACCGAAGAAGAGAACGCCACCGACTCCACCCCCACCAAGGAGAGAGGAGACTGCAAAGAAAACTGCACCTGAACAAAAAAAGGAAGAGCCAACACCTAGCTCACGTATTGGTAGGAATGTTGTGGGTGGTCAGTTGCTAGGCTTTGACGATAGTGGATCACAACTTAGTGGTATAAGGAACCCAAGAACATGACATACATTAGAAATCCAAAACTGAGAATATTAGATGATACACAGGTAGAGAATGGCTAGAAAGTTTGCAAAAGTTGCTAAGTCAAAGAAAGGTGTGCCATTGAAGTATTTGTCTGGTGCAAAGAACCCAAAGGCAAAAGAGTCAGAGATATTGAGAACAAGACGTTTATACAAAAAAGGATTATTAACTAAAGCTATGATGGATGAAATATCCAAGAGGAGAGCAAATGCCTAAGTACCCTAGTAGTTACACTTCAAAGTTTAGTAAGTCAACACTTGACAAAGTATACAAGAGAGGTCTTGGGGCATATTATAGTAGTGGTTCACGAAACGTATCAGCACAGGCTTGGGCTATGGGAAGAGTAAAAAGTTTTGTAACAGGTAAAGGTGGTGCAAGGAAAGCTGATAAAGACCTGTTACGTTCCAAAAGGAAAGGATTAGTATAATGGCAGAAAAAGAATTACACCCGACTGTGATGAGAATAAATCCAGAGACAGGTAAACTAGAACCAGTCCGTTTGATAGACGCAATAGAGAATGAGCTGCCGAGTGGGATGGGTAAGGTTTTTGGTGCAGTTTTGAAAGCATATACTAAAGTTATCAATACCAAACCAGGCAGAAAGGCTGTGGAAAAAGGTGCAAGTCGTATATATAAAATGAAGAAAAAAGAGGAGTAACACAATGCCAGGAACAATGAAAATGTATAAGATGAAAAAGAAATCACCATTAAAAGGTGGTCAAGCAAAGCTAGACGCAAACAAAGATGGTAAAATTAGTAAAGATGATTTTGCTATGTTGAGAAAAAGAAAGAAGAAGGTGTAGTCATGGCTTATCATACAAAAGTAAAAAAAACAAAAAAGAAAAAGAAAAAACAAACAGCCCGTTCTGCTAGGAAAAAAGGATTGATGAGGTATTAATGCCACTTATTTTTAAAAAAGTATATGGTGATGTTGATGGCAAAAGGCAAGTCATCAGAACAGATAAGATATCTGGTGATGCAGCAAGAGAATACATTGCAAAGAGAGATGCCGAAAGAGCAAAAACAGCAGAGCAAAGAACTATGAAAAACACATTTGCAAAACTTTTTGCAAGGAAGATGGAACCAGTTATAGAAGAAAAGATGCAAAGTGCATCAAAAAAGTTAAATTTAAAGTATGACTCAAAGAAAAAAGAACTTACATTCCCTAGTGGTTTTTTAGATTTTAGACCGAAAGAAAATATTGAAAAGAAAAGAAGAGATGCAGCTTTTCGTAATGAGCAAAGAATCACACAAAGAAATGTAGAAAGATTACAAAGAGATCAAACGGCAGCAAGTGGAGCAAGGGCAGATTTGGCAGAACGAGGTTTATTACAAAACGTGAACCTAGGATCAAGAATAGATAGCACATTAAATATTTTTAAGCCAGGTGGGTTATTTGATTTTAGGTTATTTTAATGGTAGCGAAAAAGTACCAAAACCCGAAGGGTGGATTGAATCAAGCAGGTAGAGATTACTTTAAAAAGAAAGAGGGAAGTAATTTAAAAAGTCCACAAAAGACTGGGACTGGTGGCAGAAGGGTTAGCTTTGCTGCAAGGTTTGCAGGAATGGAAGGACCCATGAAAGATGAAAAGGGTAGACCTACAAGACTTGCTTTAGCACTCAAGGCTTGGGGATTCAGAAACAAAGAAAGTGCTAGAAAATTTGCACAGAGGCACAGAAAAACATGATAAAACTTAATGAAAGAGAAGTTCTGGACAGGTCAAAGAAAGCATTTGGCAGAAAAGATTTGTGGAGAACAGTCTATGAGGATTGCTATAGATACGCATTACCACAAAGAAATTTATATGACGGATACTACGAAGGTCATGTACCAGGTCAGAATAAAATGAATATGGTATTTGATAGCACAGCAGTTCATTCTACGCAAAGGTTTGCAAACAGAATACAATCAGGATTGTTCCCTCCCTACAAGAAATGGTGTCGCTTAGAACCTGGTGATGATATTCCACCAGAGAGAAGAGCAGAAGTACAACAAGCACTTGATATTTACCTAGACAAAATGTTCACAGTTCTACGTCAGTCAAACTTTGACTTGGCAATAGGTGAGTTTCTATTAGATCTGTGTGTTGGGACAGCAGTCATGCTTATACAAGAGGGTGATGATGTCAACCCAATACGTTTTACTGCCATACCACAATACCTGATTGCGTTAGAAGAAGGACCATACGGAACTGTTGACAATGTGTATCGTAAGTACAAACTTAGAGTTGAGGCAATCAAGAGAGAGTTTCCTGATGCAGAAATACCAGAGAGCCTGATAAAACTTATGGAAACAAAACCGCAGGAGCAAGTTGAGCTGTGTGAGGCAGTCATATACGATATTGAAAGAGGGGACTATTGCTATCATTTAATATACGAGAAAACTGCTGAAGAGTTATTGTTTCGTAGAATGGATGAGACACCTTGGATTGTATCACGTTATATGAAGGTAGCAGGAGAAGTATTTGGTAGGGGACCTTTGGTAACTGCAATACCAGACATCAAGACACTAAACAAAACATTAGAACTTCTTTTGAAAAACGCATCTATAGCTTGTGCAGGTGTCTATACAGCAGCAGATGATGGTGTTATCAATCCATCTAACATCAGAATTACACCAGGATCCATAATCCCAGTAGCTAGAAATGGTGGACCTCAAGGTGCCTCACTCGCACCACTACCTCGCTCTGGTGATTTCAATGTCTCTCAAATTGTAATCAATGATTTGAGGATGAACATAAAAAAGACATTGCTAGATGACACGTTACCACCAGATAATATGTCTGCTAGGTCTGCCACTGAGATTGTGGAAAGAATGAAAGAGTTGGCACAGAACATGGGTTCTGCTTTTGGAAGGTTGATAACAGAAACTATGGTGCCAATAGTAACTCGTGTGCTTTCTATCATGGACAAGAAAGGACTGATACAACTACCACTAAAGGTCAATGGCTTAGAAGTAAAAGTTGTTCCTATCAGTCCACTCGCTAAAGCACAAAACTTAGAGGAGATAAATGAGATTATGCAGTTCGTACAGATAGCAGGTTCACTTGGACCTGGTGGGGTAGCTGAGATGAAACCTGATGTGATTGCAACACATATAGGCGATAAGCTAGGGATTCCATCTAATCTAAGAACTACACCACAAGAGAAACAAGCCATCATACAACAAAGTATGCAAATGGCTATGCAAGGTCAGGGGATGGCACAAGAAGGGCAGCCACCTGAACAACCACCTATGGAAGAACCAGCAAGTGCAGTAGCTGAAGAGGTTAGTGCATGAGCAAGACAGGGTGGGATGGCATACAGGTTCTTGATGAGAACCCTATGCAACTTAGAGATGATACTGTTGCTATTGATAAATCTTTTGCTAGAACCTTTGATTCAGAAGAGGGAAAGAAAGTTTTGAAATACCTCATCAGCAAAACGCTACATCAACCAACTTGGATACCAGGTGGGGATACTAGCTTTGGTTTTGCAAGAGAAGGGCAGAACAGTATTGTTAGAGAAATACAAACTAGAATTGAGAGGGCGAAAGCATGAATGACGAAAAAGAAATACAACAAGAAGGACTGATGGGAGAGGCACCTGTATCAGAAGAGCAACCTGTAGAAGAAGGCGTAGAGATACCCCACAAAATAGAAGAAGAAGATCAGCCAACTATAGAACCAGCCTCAGAAGATGAAGTGCTAGAAAAGCCAGAGTTCTTGGAGGATAAGTTTTGGGATTCCAAAGATGGTGTTAAGGTAGAGGACTTGAATAATTCTTACAAAGAATTACAAAAACAGTTTTCTATGGGCAAACATAAAGCACCAAAAGAATATGATTTGTCTGTCTTTGAAGGCATAGATGTAGAGGAGGACCCACTTGCACAAGAATTTGTAGATTGGGCAAATGAAAACAAACCAACACAAGAGGCTTTTGATAAGTTAGTTGGCAAGTTTCGTGAACTGGCTGATGTGCAAGAAGAAGAATCATCTATTAATGTAGAAGAAGAAACACAAAAATTAGGACCTAATGCCCCACAGATTATCAATGGTATAAAGCAATGGGGGCAAGGATTAGTTTCCAAAGGCGTGTGGTCCCAAGATGATTTTGAGGAGTTCAAAGTTTTTGCTGCAACTGCTAGTGGCATCAACGCCCTAAACAAAGTCAGGAAGTATTATGGAGAGCAACAGATACCTGTGGCTACAGTTGAAATGGATGGTATGCCAAGCCAAGATGAGCTGTATGAAATGGTCGCTGATCCTAAGTATAAGTCAGATCCATCTTTCAGGAGACAGGTAGAACAGAAGTTTGCACAGGCGTTTCCTGGTAGTGTAGATACTGGTGAAATATAAGACTTGTAATCACTTGTAAAGTATATTATTATTATATCCGAGATAACGAATGTCCTATTCGCCTCTGGCTGGTGTGGAAGTGCATCATTTTTTTAGCCGAGGTTCCCTCGATAACTAAAGTATATTTTTTTAAATGTGTTAAACAAGGAGTAAACTATGGCACAGTCAATCACTAATGCTTTTGTTACTTTGTTTGATGCCGAGGTGAAACAGGCGTATCAAGGAGAGTCAGTTCTTCTAAATACTGTAAGGCTAAGACAAGGTGTACAAGGCAACACTTACAAGTTCCCAAAACTTGGTAAGGGTAGTGCGACTGCTCGTATTCCACAGACAGATGTAACTCCGTTGAATGTTACTTATTCACAAGTAACTGCAACAATGAGCGACTTCAATGCTGCTGAATACTCAGACGTATTCCACCAAGCAAAGGTGAACTTTGACGAGAGGTCAGAACTTGTCCAAGTAGTTTCAAAGGCTATTGGACGTAGAATGGACCAACTAATCATTGATGCACTAGATGCAGAATCATCACCATCAACAGTTGCAAATACTGTTGTAACAACTGGTTCAGCAACTGCGTCAAACTTGAACGTAGGTAAGCTAATAGCTGCTAAGAAAGCACTAGATGCTAAGAATGTTCCGTTTGATGACAGACATATTGTGATTCACGCTAACTCACTATCTGGTCTACTAGGTGATGAGAGAGCAATCTCAAGCGATTTTGCATCAATCAAAGCTCTTGTTTCTGGAGAAATCAATACATTCCTAGGTTTCAATTTCCATGTACTTGGAGATAGAGACGAAGGTGGTCTATCTATTGATGGCTCAAGCGACAGGAAAATATTTGCGTATCATCGTTCTGCAATCGGTATGGCAGTCAACATGAACCAAAAAACAGAAATCAACTATGTACCAGAAAAAACATCTTTCTTGGTCAACAGTATGTTCTCTGCTGGTTCTGTGTCTATTGATGGCGATGGTATCGTAGAAGTAACTTGTAGAGAATAGGAGGAATATTATGGCTTTTGATTCAACAGGACTACAACCAATCGGTGGTCAAGCTAAAGCTGGCAATGCTCCTCAAATGTGGAGCTACACATCTACAGATGCTAAGACAGCTATAGATGCCTCTGGATACTTCAATAGTGCATCAGGCGTATTGAAGGTCGGAGACCTAATCTATATCCATGGCGACACAGGTGGGACAGCAACATTTTCGTTGCACCCAGTTGTGAGCAACGCATCTGGTGTAGTAGACATTGGGGATGGCACAGCTATCTCAGCTACTGACTCAGACTAAGACTATGGGGAGGTGTAACAGCCTCCCCTAACTACAAGGACTGAATATGGCAAGTGGTGATACAAACATAACTATCTGCAACCAAGCACTCAATCTTCTAGGTGCAGACACAATATCTTCTTTTACAGACACAACAAATGATGCAGCGACTGTATGCAACAACATCTATGAGACTGTTCAGAAACAGACTTTATCTCTATATCCTTGGTCATTTGCACTTACCAAACAACAACTATCACGATCATCCACCACACCAGTAAATGAATGGTCTTACCAATACGATATGCCGTCTACTGCTGTAAGTGGAACACCTTTACAAGTTTACAATTCTAGTTCTACAAGGATATTACCAATACAGAGCTACGAGATACTATTTACAGCTAGTGGTCCAACTATAGCTACTCACGAAGAAAAAATTTTTATTGACTTTGTAACATCAGCAATTACAGAGGGTGTCATGCCTTCTTACTTCGTACAACTTCTTGTGTATATGATGGCGTGGCATTTAGCAGAACCAGTTACTGACCAAACAACTAAATCAGATTATTGGAGGACTATAGCTCTAGGTGGCGTGGGGGAAAACGGTAGAGGTGGTTATTTAAGACAAGCAATGAACATAGACGGTCGTGGTAGACCAACTTACGCCATAGTAGATTTCCCATTGACAGATATAAGGTGATGCTATGAGCAGAGCAATCACAATACAAACCAACTTTACTACAGGTGAGATTGATCCATTATTGTTTTCTAGGATTGACATAAACCAATATACGAACGCACTAGACAAAGCAAGGAACGTAGTAATACAACCTCAAGGTGGTGTGGAAAGAAGGCAAGGTTTACAGTTTATAAAACAAATAGATAGTGGTGGATCACCAGAAAATGGTACAAGGTTAATACCTTTTGAGTTTTCCACCACGCAAAGTTATATGCTTTTGTTTGTAAACAACAGAATGTATGTATATAAAGACAAGGCTCTTGTTACAAATATAAATGGTGGTGGTACTGATTTTCTTACAACCACTATTACATCTGCAAGATTAGCAACTATGGATTTTGCACAATCGTTTGATACACTCATTCTTGTGCATGAGGATATGACGCCATTCAAAGTAGTAAGAGGTGCTAGTGATAGCTCTTGGACCATATCAGCTATAACCTTTGACCATGTGCCTTTCCATGCTTTTACTACCTCAACGACAGAGCCATCAACAACTATTACACCATCAGCAGTAGATGGTAGTATTACAATTACAGCAGGATCATCTATCTTTGACGCAGATGATGTCAACCAATACATAGAAGTGAAAGATGGTTTAGGTAGAGCAAGGATTGTGAAACTAAACTCTGGCACAGTTGTTGAGGCAATAGTAGAGATACCTTTCTTTGATACTAGTGCTATAGCTAGTGGTGATTATGTTCTTGAATCTGGTTACGAAGTTACTTGGTCAGCAACGAGAGGGTTCCCTAGAACAGCCACATTCCATGAGGGTAGACTATACCTAGGGGGAACCAAGTCAAGACCCAACACATTGTTTGGCTCTAGGGTGTCTAGGTTCTTTGACTTTAACCCAGGCGAAGGATTGGATGATGATTCCATTGAGGCTACCTTGAATACAGATTCTGTCAACGCTATCATAGGATTATTTAGTGGTAGAGACTTGCAAATTTTTACTAAGGGTGGTGAGTTCTTTGTACCTCAGTCATCTCTTGACCCTATTACACCAAGCAACATTGTTATCAATGGTTCAACAAGAAGGGGTGCTAAGGAGGGCATCAAACCTGTAGGGGTAGAGAGTGGCACTATCTTTATACAAAGAAGTGGCAAGTCAGTTAGGGAGTTTTTATTTAGTGATGTTGAGCTATCTTATGTATCGAATAATATATCTCTCCTAAGCTCTCATTTACTTAGCACACCAATAGATATGGCACTAAGAAAGGCAACTTCTACAACTGAGGGTGATTTACTTATGATTGTAAACACAGATGGTACAATGGCTATGTACTCTGTTTTGCGTGGTCAGAATGTAATAGCACCATCATTGGCAACTACAGGTCCAGAGGCTGCAACCATAACAGCGTCTGACTTCTCAAACATAGCTGTAGGTACAGAGCTTACATTTACAGATAACAATGGCACAGTTATTACGTTACAGTCAGAGGCAGTAGGTAGTTCAGCTCCATCATCTGCATCTGGCAACACACACTTCTTTAGACCAAACTCATCTAACAATACAACAGCAGATAACCTCTTTACTGCCTTTGGTAACATAAGTCAGTTTGTGGTCAAGAATCCAGCAGCAGCAGTCGTAACAGTCAAACGTATAGTTCCAGGAGATGACAACTTAACAGTAACAACAACTGATAGCACAAGACTAGCTGTTACAAACTTTGCTAAGACAGATAAATTTTTAAATGTAGCTGTGGATGTGGAGACGACTTATTGTGTAGTCAAGCGTTCTATCAATGGATCAGATGTTTACTATGTCGAGGCTTTCAATGATGATAATACAACAGATAGTGCGATCTTGTTTTCAGGAGGAACACTACCAGGTAGCACATCTCTAAGTGGCTTGTCGCACCTTGAGGGAGAAACTGTTAAAGTCATAGCTGATGACGCTATGCAAACAAACAAGGTGGTATCTTCTGGTGCTATTACTCTTGATGCAGTCCCAACGTCTTATGTTGAGGTTGGACTAGACTACACACCTAAGGTCAAAACATTACCAGTTGAATTAAAGTTACCTAGTGGTACAATGATGGCACAAAAGAAAAGAATCGTAGAATTGACAACAAATATGGTTTTATCACAAAATTTAACAGTAAATGGAAACGATCTAGCCTTTACAGCGTCTACTTTTTTTACAGGAAAGAAGAGAAGGAAACCAATGCTCGGATACGATAGGAACGGACAGATAACATTTTCACAATCACAGCCTTTGTTCTTCACATTGTTGGGAGTTGAATATAAAGTGAGTGTAGGACAATGAACCCATTATTTTTTACAGTTCTTTCTGTTTCTTCTTCTGTGCTTGAGGCTTTTACAAGTTTTCAACAGGCACAAGCAATGAAGGCTTACTATGATTCACAGGCAGATTTGTCAAGAATACGAACTGCTCAAAAGAAACTAGAGGCAAAGGAGCAAGGTGTTAAAGTTCTAAAAGCAACCAATGAGGCGTTGGGTGCTGCACTTGCACAGGCAGCAGCAAGTGGTATATTACCAGATGATGGTTCTGCACTATTAACACAAACTAAGTCAATAAGAGAGGGTGCTGAAGATTTCCAGTTGTCAAAACTTAATGAAGAGATAATACAAAATCTAGGATTGATTGAGTTTAAGAATACTAAAGAGGCTGGTCGTATCAGGCAACAGTCAGGTATCTTAGATGCAATTACTGGATTTGGCACAGACATAGTTGCTACTGAAAAAGGTGGTTTGTTTAGTGGTTTTACAAAAGATGAAGAAGAAGGCTAATGGCTAGAAGAAGAACACAGTATCAAGGAGGGCAAATCGCACAAGCGTCTGTAGATGCAGATTTCGTGCAGTTGAGAGAAAGTGCCAATATGTTTAGCTCTCTTAACAAAAAATTAAATTCTATGACACAGTTCGCTATTGCTAGAGGAGCAGAACAAGCAGAGAGTCGTGCTATTACAAACGTCTTAACAGATCCTACTGTAACAGATGTTAATTTAGAAAAGCTAGAAAATATGTCAGATGAAGAAAGAGGCAAATTTTTTGGTGATGGAGGCAATGCCTATGTCAAAAAAACTAGAGAGATCGGCACTAGTATTTTGATAAGCAATTTGAAAACTGAATTACAAAGACAACTCACACTTGATTTTGAAGATGATTTAGAAAATATGGTAGCACCAGAAACACACTATAAAGATATGGTGCAAAGAAGGGATGGGTACCTTGAGGCGATTAGTAATGATCCCGTTTTACAATTCCAGTTCAACGAAGAAATTGGTGATTTTCTTTATAACAAAGATATTAGCTACAGGGAAAAGTATCTCACAAAACAGAAAAAACAAAATCTTTTTAAACATGAAAATGAAACTTTGGCAGGTCCAGTTCTTAAGAATTTTGATGCAAGTGATCCACGAAAATCCTATGATGAGGCACTAAGCAATAATGAAACTGTAGTTCTAAGTAATGATGGTAACCAAGAATATGTAAATAGGACACAAGAAAGAATACTTGAACAATTAAAGGGTAGCGTACAAGATACAATAGAAAACTTAACGCTTACCTCATCACAGCTTGAGGATTTAGCACAGTCAGTTAAACAAAACAATCTCGCTGGTATACAAGAGGTATTACAGCAGGTTATTCTAGATGATCCTTCAACAGACTCAGCTTATGCAGACAAGGCTACTACCTACACAAACGTAGCCAAAACAATGGCAGGTATACTTAAAATGTCTGAAAGCAATGCAGACATTGATGCCTACGAGTTTTTGATAGAGCCACTACTAGAGCCAGAGGTAGATCAAAATCTTTTAGATAACGTTGTAAATTTGCAAGAACGTGAGATTGAAGGTGCAATCGGAGATGATCCAACAAATGAAGATCGTTTAGATTTGATAAAGGCTTACCCAGATCAAGAAAAATTTATAAACAACAAATACAAAAGCAAGAACAGAGTTGTTGTTGAGTTTGATTTCCAACCAAAGGATCTTGAGCAAGATCAGACAAAAGATACAATCATAGCTGCTATAGAAAGAGAGCAGATACCAGGGGATATAGCAAACCAAGTAGAGGAATTACTTTTTGATAAAAAAGGTGTTGTAACAGCAGGTGAGTTGGCAGAGATTATGCCTACTTCACAGTTTAATGATATTCCAAGCGAGACAGAAATAATAGTTAGTTTTGCAAGTTATCAAGATATTAAAAACAAAGACTTTGCTACAGATAGCATACTAATAAAAGAATTTAATCAAGGCATAATGAGTTACGTTAGTACTGATCTCGGTAACTTTTTAACAAAACAAAAATACAATCCAAATCTTGGAACAACAGAAATAGCAAGTCAGTTTGATTTAATAGACAGTGCAATAGAAAAAGAGGCATACAAACAGTTCCAAAACTATACTTTGTTAAATTATGATGATTTTCGTGAGAACGCAAAAGAAGGCGAAGGCACAATGAAAAATTTTATAAAAAAGAATATTGGTGTATTTTACAATGAGTTGCTAAGAGTAGATGACTATGCAACAAAACGTACATTTTTTGAACAGAACACAACTGAATACACAAGGAAAAATTTTAACAATACTAATTATGATTCTGCAAAAGTCATACGTCTAACGTCTCGTGATGGGGATGTCATAGATATAAATTTTGAGGGTATGAATATACCAAGGAATTTTTTTGATGGATTGAATACAGATGATAGACAAAAGCAAAGAGATGAGGCTGAGAGATTAAGACGGGAACTGTTAAGGTATCAAGACAATGCTTTCGCAATAAAAGATGCTACAATGAGTGGATATACAGCAGATGGGCAAATGTCTGCATCTATCCAACAATCTGCTGACAATATGCTTGAAGTATACGCAACATTAATAATACAATTAGATGCAATGTAATGGCACAATACGACAAAAATAATTTTTTACCAGGTACTGTTTCTCATATGTTTGATGAGAACGCAAACAAGGTAGTGGAAACTAGAGCAGAGTCAAATATACGACCAGAACTGACTGATTACAGTTACATAGATTATGTTAACGAGGGTGTAAAAAAATACAAAAACTATCAACTAGAGCAACTAGGTCCAATACAAAAGGGATTAGTTGTAGCAGGTGATGATATAATAGACGCAGGGTTAGCAGTCGTAGATAATATCAATGCTTTTACTGAGCCAATGGTCTTAGCAATAAATCGCTTGGCAAGAGATGAAGAGGAATCAATGGCTTTCATAGAAAACTATTTAAACAGTAGAGCAAATCTACTAGCTTTTGAAAGATCCATAAACCCAGAGGAGCTTGAAACATCTGGTGCTATTGCCAGATTGTTTGGCAACGTGGGTACTGTGTATCCTGGTGTCTACAGTTTTGCTAGAGCTAAAGGTGTAAACAAGCACCTATCAAATATATTAGCTTGGTACTCAGATCAGGCTGTATTTACAAAACAAGCTGAAGGTAATCTTATCAGTATGTTTGATGAGATGCTGTCATTTGAAGAACCATCAATGTCAAAAAAGATATGGGATGCTGGATCAAGTTGGGCAGTTTCTGATAAAGACGAATCGTTTTTAAAGAAAACACTAAGAGACGGAACAGGAAATGGTGTGGTTATATACGGTGGGGTAGGACTGGCTTACCATTCATTTATGCTAATGAGAAATATAGCTAAAAATGCAGCAACCAGAAATCCATTACTGGCTGGTTTTTTGGGAATACAAGCAGCAACAGATGAAGAAGATACAGGAGAAAAAGAATGAGTGGTGGCTTAAGAAGTCTTTTCCAAATAATTGTAGATTTGGTTGATGGACCAAAAACAGCTAAAAATGCAGATGAGATTGCTAAAAAATTAGAAGAATTAAAGTCTGTTGCTCCAGAGGAGATACACCCAATCCTTGACAAAATGGCAAATGATGAACCTCTTAGTTTGGCAGACCAAAAAGTGATAAGTGGTAATTTTTTCAGTGATGCTAACACCGAAATATTTGATCCTATACAGGGTAAATTTTTCTATAGCGACAAAGGTCAAGAGAAGATTAGGCAAGACATCAAAGAGCAGTTTGTAGATGTGGCATCAATACAAATGCCTAAAATGACAGAGGCTGAAATTGACCAGTTGGCAAAAGTCATAGAGTCTATAGCAAGACAAAAAAATAAAGCTATCAGACTAGCAGAACTGAACAAGCAAGGCATAACTGATAAGAATGTTATAAAAAAAGAACTTATAATTGCTTACAACAAACCACTAAAGTTTGATCCAAAAATTACTGCAAGTTTTGCTCCATACAGATTTGATGTGCTAGAGATACAAACAGCACCACAATACAATCAATTTATTAATGAGAGTTACGAGAATATAGGCAAAGCCTTAAAAGCGACTGACAAGGATGTTATATATACAAGTGATGATCTCAAGCAGTTGTCCTCTGAGGTTGGGTGGACAGATTTATTTAGATTTGTAGCTAATAATGACCAAAGAATAAAATCATATAGCAACTACGAAAACCCAGCTATGGCAGCAAAGGGTGCTTTACTATTTACATCTATTGATTTAGAAATACAGCGTTTGTCTAAGCTAGTCATAGAAGGGGGACAAGATACTGTTATGGTAAATGGTAAGGTTGCAAAGCTGACAGCAGAAGAAACAAAACTAAAGTTGGCTGCTACAGTATTGGCTACTGAGGATTTCATGCCAGGTATCGTACAAGCAAGAGGTGCAACTGGTTTGAGCTTACAAGCAGCTAGGAGTGATGCCTTAGTTAATGTACTAAAAAAATCGGTGCAGACTAGAAAAACAAATGTTGATGACCTAGAGGCACAAAACTTAGCAGAAACAAACTACAGAGACAGTATAACAGATTTGTATAAAGAATATGATTTAGATAACATTGATGATTTTGCCGAAAACTATCTAAAATTCTCTGATGACGGAAGGGGGAACTTTGCTACTAGCTACAGGGATTGGATGAGCAAACCAAAAGGTGGTGGTAAAAGCACATTCTCACAATGGCTACAAACTATGTTAGTCTTTTCAAAAATATCAAGTCCAAGAACTTTATTTAAGGCTGGTAAAAGTATGCTGTTCCAATCCAGTATGTATTTAGTACCAGAGACTGCTGTTAAAAATTTGGTGGCAAAGCCTTTACGACAACAAATTATAGAACCTGGTGCAATGGCAATCAATCAATTCTCTAAAAAATATTTACCAAATGAATCTAACAAAGGTTTGCTTGAAGAATATGTAGAAGGTATTAAAAATCCAAAATATTATGATTCTGAGTTAGTTGATTCACTAGTGCAAATACAGGCTTTTCGCCACGTTTTACCGATTGCAATTAGAAACTCAATGAATATTGTAAAGAGAGGCGAGACACTAGATAGTGGCACAATGAAGGCTCTGTACGATCATAAAGATGTGCAGAGAGATATTGTTGACCATTATGTTGCACAGAACAAACCACTTATGGCACTTCTTCTTGGACATTTACCAAAGGCAGGTGCTTATGGTTTAGGTGGTATGGATGATACTGTTAAGACTATCATTGTTGCAACAGAGGTTTCTAAAGATGCCTTTAAATCAGCAAGAAAAGTATTACTTGATACTGGCGATTATGAGTTAGCATCAAATGAGTTCCAAAAATATTTGTCAAATCCAAACGTATACATGGATAAAGCTATTGATATAGGCAGAGACCTAACGCTTACGAATAAAATATCAAAAGCAGATGGTATGTTTGAAAGAGCAGGAAGGTATTTTTACAAAAAGGTTGATAATCTTGCTTTAAAACCAGCGTTCTTATTACCAAGAATTATGTTAAACACGATTGCAAGGGGAACAGATTATACACCATTAGCTTTCTTCAAGCAACGCAGGAAAGAGGATTTTATAGGTGGTGGAGATATGGCAGACAATGTGTTAGCCAAACAGGCTATTGGTGCTACTTTAGCCTTTGCATTGTACGACAGACTATGTGATTTAGAGCGAGATCAAACAGTTTGCATATCAGGCGAACCAAGAAACAAACAAGAGGAACTAGCGTACGCAGGTTTGGGCATAGAGCCATATTCTATAAATGTTAGAAAAGACAACGATCCCTCAACAAAATTTACGCAATTTGCAAGTTTGGACACTTTAGAAAACCTAAAATATATATTAGTAGGTGTATCAAAATATTTTCAAACTTTAGACGAATTAGATGGTATAAGTACGCAAGACTCAGTAGATTTATTGAGGTCTACTGTTTTTGTCTTAACAGATGCTATGACGATAGACCAAATATTCAACGCCCATGATAGCATAGACAGAATACTAGATGGGGTAGAGGCATACGATCCAACAGAAGGTGGAGAAACACCACAAGAGTTAATTGCAGGTATAGTTGGAGATTATTTTTTAGAATATGGTGATGCTTTAGCACAAGGAACAGGCGTTGGTAGTCCAAGTATACAACAATATGTTACAGACGTTTGGGATCCAACAGTAAGAGATACAACTCCTGAAAACATATCTGAAGGGGATGCAATATTTGCCACAGGTTTCAATGAGGTAAAAAAATACTACGAGAAGAAACAAAATCAATTTGGTCTTGCAACGGATGTGATAGGTTTTCCTAACAACAATTATGGTGTGCTTGACAACTATGGGAACGAGGGCAAAAAAAGTATAATTACAAGCAAGGTTACTTATGATATACTGCCAAGAGATGTGGCATCTACAAGATATTTAGCTAAAAATGGTATTAATATACCAGATACAAGATTGTACGCCATAGATTTAGGTGAAGAGTTTGCAAGGATGAGATTAAATCAAGGTGAGAAAAATCAGTTACATACATATTTGGCTACCTCAAAGCATAGCTACATTGGCTTGGATGGGACAGCACCTTTTGCTGATAGAGGCGATATGACTTTTTGGGAAACAATAGCAGAGGTTACACAAGGCGATAGTGAATACGCACAAAGTTTTAGAAGTAAAGTACCTTACAGCAACGATAGATCAGTAGCAACCCAAGAAGATGAAATCAATAGGATTTTTAGGTTTTATCAAGACAAGACTAAAGAGTTCGCAACACAATATGTAAGTGATTTGACTGAGAGATCGTTTCAAAAACAACAACAACAAGGCAGATAGATGGCAAGTTTTGATATAAATGAAGTAGCAAGAAGAGTACAGTCTACATCAACTGGGCAAGATGGACCATACACATTTAACTTCCAAGTCAATGTAGCAAGTGAGATACAAGTATTTAGAAACGACACACTACAGACAGAAAGCACACACTACAATACAACACTCAATACAGATGGTACAGGCTCTATCACATTCATAGATACCTCTGGTAGTGGTGGGACAGATCATAGTCCAACAAGTGGGGATGTCATTACTATCATAGGAGACCAACCACTATCAAGAACCACAGTCTTTGCTACAGGTTCTGTCAATCAACCAGCAACACTAGAGACAGAGTTTGACAACGTAGTCATAAGACAACAACAGCTCAAAGAGATGATGGATAGGTCCATACAACTCAAAGCATCAACAAGACGTACAGTTACAGGCACAGGTACTTCTGGTCCACTACAGTTCCCTTACGATGATACAGCCTCAAACAATGCAAGTAAGGTTATAGCTTATGACAGCAATGGTACATCACTAGAGCTTGGACCAACAACAGCCAATCTGAATACACTAGCTGCTATATCAAGTGATATAAGTACAGTCGCAGGTATCTCAAGCAATGTTACAAGTGTCGCAGGAAATGCAACCAATATCAATACTGTAGCTGGTATCTCAAGCAACATCACAACAGTTGCAGGAATATCAAGTAACGTAACCACAGTAGCAGGTATTAGTTCTGCTGTATCTACAGTAGCCTCTGCAAACTCAAACATATCTACAGTTGCTAGTGCTATCTCAAATGTAAACACAGTTGCTGGTAGCATATCAAATGTAAACACGACAGCAGGTAGTATCTCAAACGTCAATACAGTTGCAGGTTCTATATCTAACGTCAATACAGTCGCATCAAATGTAACTGGTGTAAACAGCTTTGCAGAGAGATACAGAGTAGGTAGCTCAGACCCTAGCTCTGATAATGATGCAGGAGACCTGTTCTTCAACACCACAAGCAACACACTCAAGTTCTTTGATGGTAGCTCTTTCAATGCGATTACCTCTGGTATAGCTGATAGCGAAGTAACTACAGCCAAGATTGCAGATAGTGCAGTAACCACAGCAAAGATAGCAGCTACTGCTGTAAGCACAGCGAAGATTGCAGACAATGCTGTAACTACAGCTAAGATAAATGCAGATGCAGTTACTGGTGCTAAGATAGCAGATGATGCTATAAACTCAGAACACTACACAGATGGTTCTATTGATACAGCACACATAGCAGATAACCAGATAACAAATGCTAAGATGGCAGATGATAGTGTGGGTTCAGCAGAGTTGATTGACAACTCAGTTGGAGCAGCAGCACTCAACATATCTGGCAATGGCTCAAGTGGGCAGATGATTGTGTCTGACGCAGATGGTTCGTTCTCTTATGCAGACCAACCAAGTGGTGGTGGATTTAGTCTAGCATCAGCATTGTCTGGTACAACACCTACTATCAACTGGTCAAGTGCCACAGCTTTTAGCCACACTCTTTCTGGCGATACTACTTACAGTTTTTCTAATGTGCCAAGTGGAGGAGAGATAGAATTGTTTTTAAAAAATGTAGGTAAGACTATGGATATCCTTAGTTTTAATGCAACAACAGATTTAGATTTAACTGGTACTCTATCTACTGGGGGTAGTTTTGGTTCTTGGTTCAACAATGATGGCAGTCGTTGGTATGTAACTGACAATGCTACCAACAACCCAATAAGAGAATTTAACTTATCTACAAATTATAGTATTTCAACAGCTAGTTTATCTCGTACTTCTTCTGGTAGTTTGCCTAATACATTACGTTACTCTTGTGAGTTCAATGGCGATGGCACGAAGTTGATTGGCTATAAGGCAGACCTAGTAGAACATACCCTTTCTTCTGCATATGACATCAGCACCTTATCTACATCTACCAATCATACAATAGATGTTGATGCACTATTTCAATCTAGTGGTGGTGGCGACAGTGTTACAGGTTTTGGTGGTGGCACTATTAGATTTAACAATGATGGTACACGTTTGTTTATATCACAAAGAGATAATGACGATATTGAAGTGCCAAGAGCAATAGTTGTAAAACTATCTACAGCTTACGATATTGATAGTACACTTACTGTAGAGAGCCAATGGTTTAGACAGCCCTTCCAAGACCTAGGTAGAGAATATGTAAGTGCCACAAAACTTACTACAGTTTTATCTTATGATGGCACAACAATAGTTTGTGCAGAGCATAATGACCAAGCAGAAGAAGTTGGTCATGCACACTTTTGGCATTACAATTTAAGTATCCCTTGGGATTTATCTAGTTCACGTTTTGTAGGTGCTGTAAAGCAAGATTTAAATGCTTCTGCAGCGACAGGTATTGAAAACTTACACATTACACCAGATAATAAATTTATGTATTTCACAGAATTTAAAGTATCAAGTTCAGATAATGATTACTTCCAAGTTTTTGATATACAAGGTGGACACAAGGTTACTTTTCCAAGTGGGGTTACAACATTACCAGCATCATTTGGGGATGGCGAGGACCCAACTACAACTAGCTATCTAAGATTAGTCAGCCTAGATGGCAGTAACGTTCTGATAACAGACCATAGGGAGATACTATAATGGCAGACAGTAGACCATCAATGAAAAGTATAAGTGAGAAGTTAGACCATATGCACTCTGATATCGAGAAGAACTCAGCAGACATACACAAGCTACAGCTTGAGATGTCTTATGGTCGTGGTGCTGTTAAGTCAGTTGCATGGATAGGAGGATGTATTGCTGTTGTCCTAGGTCTTATGAGAATATTTAACGGAGGATAATATGTTACCATTCTTAGGTTTGCTTTCTAATCCAATAACAAAACTTGTAGCTGACAAGGTTATAGGTGCAGCCACTCATGCTATGGAAAAGAAAAAGATTATACGACAGGCAGAGATAGAGGCTACAGCTAACATAGACTATGCCAAGATAGAGGCACAGAAAGCAGTACACAAAGCAGAACAAGCTGTACTAAAGCAACAAGTCAAGTCTAGTGAGAAAAGCTGGAAAGATGAATACTTGTGTGTAGTTTTCACGATTTTGCTATGCCTGCATTTTTGGGAACCAGCACAGCCAAGCATGATGAAAGGATGGGAGATGTTGGGTACAGCTCCAAAGGAGTTCTGGTATATCATAATGACTATTGTGGCTGGTAGCTTTGGGGTATCAACACTAAGTAAATGGAAAGGCAAATGAAACAATCAAGACTAGACAGAATACTAGCATACATAGCATGGGCAGTAATAATAGGATGGACACTTGCTATTGTTGTTATTGATGTAGAGGCTAACGAAAACACAAATGTTTCTGGAGACAATACGATCATCTCTGGGGGTTATACCTCTAGTAATTCCACAACGTATGAGTCTGGCAGTAGCTCAAGTACAAGTAGTACCTCTACCACAAACAATACGAGCAACATCAAGTCATTCCCACCAACAGCATCTGCCCCACCCACAGGGGCGGGAATCGACACCTGCAACCTTGGCACTTCGTTTGGATTGCAAAGCAGTTTCATTGGATTGTCTGGCAGTAGCCATGAGACAGACGAGACTTGTGAGCGTATCAAACTAGCAAGAGAGCTATCAACAGTACACCAGATGAAGGTGGCAGGGATTGCTATACTGTGTCAAGACCCTAGAGTATTTACAGCTATGATGGAGGCAGGGACTCCTTGTCCATTCGAGGGACAGATAGGACCAGATGCTGAGAGACTCTGGGCAAAGTATGATGAGCTAAGACCAGACTACGAAGAACACAAGGAAAGAATGAAAACAAAAGAGAAGATACAAGCTGAACAAGTTATGTATGATAGTGGTAGGTAATGGCAGAGTATATTCTTCTCATACATTTCTGTAGCCTACTTGCAGATGATTGCAGTAAACCACAAGAACACACAATAAGGTTTGCTGACTACTACTCTTGTATGCTTACTGGTTACGCTGATGGATTACAGATGATTGAAGAGAATGGTCCAGAAGTTGTAAACACTCTTGAGCTAACTATTGGACATGAATGTATAAAGATTGAGAGTGAGATATCTGAGTGAGATACATGAAATGTTATATTGGAATCGTTATTTTATTGTTATCAATGGTAGGGTATACCAATGTTGCGAATACTACGACAACTGACAACTTACTCTCTAATAATTTTTATGATGACTGGACTGGTACTAACGACCATTTCCATGGTCCTAATATTCTGGCTGGGGTTCACAATGAGTATCGTGAACAGACTATTACCCTATCAGACCATCTTGAAACTCACGAGATACAAGGCGTAACTCAATCACAATTCCAAGCCGAGGTGTGGTTCTGGAATCAGTACGACCAATCAGTAACACTAACACAGGAGATAGTAGATTCAAATGGAACGCAGTATAATAACAGTATTACAATGTCTGGTACTTGTGATGGTTGGAATGGATGTGGATATGAAGATTCTCCTACCAACACTATTATCATTAATGATATTGCATCAGACTACGATATAACAACTAGGTTTAGTTTCTCGGTACCATCAAGACCAAACTACCATTACGCTGCTGATGTCCGTAACCCAGAGTTGTTTGTAACTTATGACCCATTCGTTTTGGATATGACCACAACACAAGATGTTGAGGGATGGTTACAGGAGTTTGAAGAAGAGTACATAGACATATTTGAAGAGGAAGAGTTTATCTTTATAGAAGAGCTAGACCCTTTTGTTGAAGAGTTCTTGATGTATGAACCAGAGGTCTATGACTTCTTTGAAGAGATAGAATACTACGAGCCAGAGATAGAGGAGCTACCAGAAGAAGTTATAGAAGATATGCCAGAAGAGATAATCGAAGAAGAGATAATAGAAGAGATGCCAGAAGAAATAGTAGAAGAAGTTATCGAGGAGCTACCAGAGGATATAGTAGAAGAAGAACCAGAGGACATAACTGAAGAGCCTAGCATGGAACAAGCACCAGAAGATATGGATACATCTGAACCAGAGCAAGGTGATATAACAATAGGCAAGACAATTTTCGCCAAGGCTATAGAGGTGGACCAAGTAACCATAACTGCAATGATACAATCACAACCTATCATGCAAGATGCAGAGTTCTATGCCCCAATAAATATTTACCCAAACCAAATAACTATCTTTGATGATAGACAAATCTATGGTAACATTACCTATGTTGTCAACGATCCACTAACTTCACAGATTAATTTTACAAGGGGGAATCAGGAACAACAGTACAAACTGAAACAGCAACTGGATAATATGATATGGATAAATTAAAAAATAATCTTGCTGGTATAGTAAGTCTCATCGGTGTAGTTGGAGCAATTGGTGCTGGGTTTACAACTTATGGACAGCTACTAGGTAGTATCTCTTCTCTTGAGGAGAAAGTGTCTGACCTTGAATCAAGGCAGTATGTGATAAATGAAACAGTTGACCTGACTGACACTAATAACAAAATAAATGAAAACTATGTCAGCTTGGTAGATAGAATTGAATTGATGAAAGAAGATGTAAACGCCAGTAAGAATAACCTTGGCATAATTAAAACCAGACTTGATCTGATTGATGTACAGATACAAGCTATGGAAAACGAAAAGAAAAACCCTTTAGCAAGATAGGAGGACATAATGCTAGATAAACTAAAAACAATCGCCCATAAATGGACACAGAGTACGATGTTCTTTACAAAATGTGGTTGTGGGTTCAAAAGACCTAAACTCGTTCTATGGGTCTCTCTAGCCGTTCTAGGACTAATTCTATTTTTAGCGTAGTAAAATGGCAGAGCTAACCAAAAGACAAAAGAAAACTATGCAAAAGCATGGTAAACACCACACATCTAGGCACATGAGAATGATGGAAGGCTTGATGAAAAAGGGTATGTCGTTTGGAGATGCACACAAGAAAGCAATGAAAGATGTCGGAAAATAAAATGCCATACACATTCATGGTTTTGGAGTCCGAAGATGGAACCTTTAGTTGCAATGTAGTGTGCAGAGGTTTTGCTACCTATGAAGATGCTGTATCCTTTGTAGAGTTATGGGATCAGCTAGTCAATGATGAAAAGATTTACAGTTACGAACTCCATTAAAAAAGAGGACCAAGCCGAAAGGTAATAAACTTGGTCCTCTATAAGAGTTGGAATTGACAAAATTTATTCTTAGAAAGGAGACCAACTCCTAGTAAAGGTTATATCACAGAGATATTTCTGTGTCAACCATAACATAGGAGGATGTTATGCCAAATAAATGTGTCTTAGTTATAAGCGATCTACACATACCCTACCACCACAAAGATTCTTTTGCTTTTCTCAAAGAAGTAAAAAAAGTTTTTAAACCTGATACCATTATCAACATAGGCGATCTGCTAGACTTCCATGCTATTTCCATGCACGACCACGATCCTGACTTGCCCAGTCCTGGTAATGAGTTGTCAACAGCTCGTCAATACGTTAGGGAGTTGGAGTCCATATTCCCTGATGTAACAGAAGTACACAGTAATCATAGTTCATTAGTGTATCGCAGAGCAATCAAGTATGGTATGTCAAGAGAGTTCCTTAGACCATACTCAGAGTTCTTGGGTACAAAAAAATGGAAATGGGTAGACGATATAACTCTAACACTCAGCAATGGACAAAAATGTTTCTTTACTCATGGCAGAGGTGCAGACATATTAAAGGTTAGTCAGACACAGGCAATGAGTACAGTATCTGGACATTACCATACGAAATTCCTGATTTCTTACTGGGCAAACAGCGACAATCTATTTTTTGGGATGCAAGTAGGGTGTCTTATCAATCAAAAATCTCTTGCATTTAGCTATGCAAAAAACTTTTCCACAAGATTTATTTTGGGGTGTGGTATTATTATTGATGGGATACCGAGGTTACTTCCTATGGTTCTTAATAGTAAGGGGGACTGGATTGGAACAGTCGTCTGACATAATATCTTTTGTCTGTTTCAAACTGTCGTAGAGGTATCTATCATTTCTTTTTAAGAAACTAATGTCGTACAGATTATTAGTCCATACGACATCAATTTCCTTGGGAGAAGTTTTAGTTAATTGGTCATATAACTTTGACCATGTTCTTAGATTATATTCCCTTTGAGGCATTTGAGTAGTCTTTTATTGTTTTACCCACATCTATCCAGTTTTGACGTAGCCTTAACAATTCTTTGTAGTTTCCTAAGTCTTGTACCTTATGCTTTTTTATTTCTTGCACGACTTTTTCTAGCATAGGATCTTTTAGAACAACACTAATCTGTTCTAAGGTACTGTTTTGATCAAGGTCATCAAATGCTTTTATACACTCCATGAGTTTTGGTTTGAGGTCATCAGGAAACTTATGTTCTAGTTCAGCTATGTCTTGCTCTACCCCTTTCTCGTCTAGATACTTTGTTGCCCCACTACCAGTTGGCTTTTTGGCATTTGCATTACCATCATCATCTTCTGTTGCCAACCCATATATTGCACATAAGCTGTATCTTTTTGCATAGGTTATGGCAGAGCCAACAGCATGACTGTCATCAAACTTATTACCCTTAACAGAGATGATACACCTAGATGTTAGTACACTATCACAATCCTTATGGTACACATTAGTTCTTACAAACTGTATCGTGCCATGTTCTGTAATCTCATAGTCTATTGATTGACTAAAAGACAATCCATACTTAGCACCTTGATTGACTGCTTGGATTACTTCGTCAAGGTTTGCGTAGTCGCTTTTGAAAAATGGGTTCTTTGCATTTTTCTTTGCAGTTATATTGTCAGCTTGAAACTGCGACAAAGCCTCTAATAATTTGTTACTCTTCTCTGTCATCTTATTCCCTCTTGTTCGTTAAATGCTCTCTGTAAGTTATCTTGTGAACGTCTAACATTCATGTTCACATCTTGTGTGATAAACTTACATTGGTTCTGTATGTTTCTAAGGACATCATACATGACTGGATCTAACTCCATAGTATCCAGTCTTAATGATTTTATGCTCTCTACAATAGTTTCTATTTGTACCCATTGCTCAGATATTTTAGACAATGGTGCTACTTGATTTCTAGTGTAAGCATCTGCCATTTGCTTTGCCCTTTGAAATTCTGATTCATCAATAGTCATTGTGTTCATACTCCTTACCCTCCCCTATTGCCTGTTCTTGGTACTTTGCCCACTTCTCAGACCACATATCACTTAACATATCCTCAATGTATACTTCAGGATCTTCGTCTTGTGGTATAAATGTGAGTAGATGTTTGTGTTTGTCCATAGTTTGCATGAACTCGCCTAGACTTTCACAAGTTACTATCTCTCTGTCTGCTATTTCCCAATAGCGATCTTCTTGTTCCATTAGATAATTTTTAAATTTACCCATTGTTTTCTCCCTTAATTCTTTGCAATGTTTCATTTAGCTTTCTGCAATCCTCATTGAACTGCTCTAGCTTTTCCCAAAATTGATCTTCTAATTCATCAATCTTAGTGCTAGAATTATCTAGCTTGTTGACCACAAGTTCTAGTGGCATTTTGTTTGCTGTCATTGTATTTCCTTTCTTTGTTATTGACATATATATATAATTATAATAGTTTGAGTATATTGTCAAACAATATTTTAACAACAAGGAGGATTACATGGAAGAAATCACACCATTATATATAAAAATACCAAGTCATTTGAAAGACGCACTACAGAATTGTGCTAAGTCTGAACGCACATCTTTAGTGGGTTTATGCACAGACATACTCACAGTAGGTGTCAATGCACGATCAAAAATAAATGAAGAAAAAATCAAACAACTTATAGATAGCTCAAAGGTGTATGCAAATGGACAAGATCAATCCGAAACATTACAAGGATAATGTTATAGAAACAATAGACGCAATAGAAAGCCAAATGTCTGACAAAGAATTTGTTGGTTATCTCAAGGGTTCTGTACTCAAATATATGTGTCGTGCAGGGAAAAAGATTGGTGTATCTTCGCAAGAAGATTATCAAAAAGCAGAATGGTATCTGCAAAGACTGATAGATAGGAAAGATAAACTACCTATGGATTTACATTCTAAGATATTACAAGATAGTCCAAGTAAGTTCTTTGATGTATGACAGAAAAGAAAGGGACATACAAACCACCAAGTCCCTTTGTCGTTGTCCCAAGTAGAGCATTGACTGATGAAAGATTTATGTATGGTAAGCACTTGCGTACATTCCAACTGCTTGTCATACTATGCTCTTATGGTAACAGAGGGGGGATTGCATATCCCTCACAAGAATTACTTGCAAAGGCTATGGGTGGCATAACACAATCTGGTGTTAGTAAGCATATCAAATTGCTTATGGCATGGGGGTATATTCGTTATGCCTCAAAGAAGTTTCATAAGAATCTGAAGGGTAATGCTTACTTCATATTCTTTGAAGATCCAGATGTCAAACCCATGTCTGACTTAGAGGCATTTGCTATGCAGAAAGCAGAACATCAAGAAGAGTTAGTAAAAGATATGAAGATAGTGCCACCAACAGAGCCAAAAAAGACTGATGATAAATTTCCAAGCAGAGAGGCAAGGAACATCTGTCTCAGTTACACAAAGATATTGAACAAGCATTTTGGGCAGATAGCACATAGCTATACATTACAACATGAGTACCTTGTTCAGTCGTGGTTAGATCGTGGATTGTCCAAAGAGTACATCTTAAAAAAGATAGATGACTACATGATATGGCGAAGAAAGACAGGTAAAGATGGCATACGTTCTATTGGCTACTTTAAGAATGTATTTAAAGAGAAGAGCAAAGAGCCACCCACAAAGAAAGAAGAGTTTGATAAATTGTTGGGCAAATTCAACTCAACACACAAAATTAAATGGTAGTATGTGCTTTTGGGTAATCGTTTATAGGGTATCTTAAATCTTTCTTGGCTTGTTTTACAAACTTCTTGTTGCCTATCATGTAAACATATCTGTGTTTACGTGGTCTATCTGTAACATAAAACATATGGTTGTCTTTTCTTTCTTCCAAAGTGTATTTTTCACATATCGTTTTGCTATGTAAATCGCTACCTTTCATTCGCCATTCAGTCCTCTTGTCTGATAGTCCAGTATATAAAAAGTTTGTAGCTTGATATATATAGCCAACATGGTTCTGACTTGTATCTGCATAAGACACTATAACTTTAGGCTTGGGTAATAACTTAAGACTTTGTGATACAAGGTAACTTGATTCATTTTTTAGATTGTTTTTTAGGCATAGCCTATTGAGTTCTAGCACCTTGTCCTTGTATTCTACCCCACAAATACCTTTACACAATGACTGTGAGGGGGGAGAGCCATAGCATACTATACCCACCATAACATCATCTTTAAATAGTCCGTAAGAATAGGATATACTTGGCATACGCTGTGCGTAATGTATATCTAGTATGTATGGCTTTGTGCTACTGTATGAAGTTGCTTTTACTTTATACCCTATCACCCTCTTCTATTTCCTCAATTGTTTCATATTCTTGCATAGTTTTTTCTTTCTAATCGTTTGCTATGCTGTCTAGATAATCTTGTACTATCTCTTCGCCTATGATGTAAGCATACATATTGACAACGTTTTCAGGATCTGTGAAGTCAGTTGTAACTTGACCAAAATTATCTTGTTCATAATCTTTTATGATATTAATACACTCAAATACTTTATCACCTAACCATTGTTTTGCTTGGTGTCTACCAATCATGTAGTAGTCTGTATTGAATACATTGTGGTGTAGTTCTTCTTTCCAATACTTATCTTCTTTTAAGTGTTCTAGATTCTCGTCTAGATAATCTTCAAAGTATTGTTTGAGTTCATCATAACAATACTTCTTGTAGGGTGGGAACGTAGTAGATTTATATTGCATTGCATTTCCTTTCTATATGTTTATTAGTTTGGGGTCGCTAAAGTCTGGAAAGTCTTTTCCAAACTCAAAGGTGGCTACTCTAAATCTATCGTAACCCTCTTTTGTTGCTAATGCTTTAACCTTGTCTATATTTTTTGGGTCATAGGTGGTTAATAAGATATGCTCTTTCCAATCTGTTTCACCAATTTTTACACCATATAATATATATTCTTTCATTCTATTTCCTTTTTATATTTCAGTATTAAAAGAATGTTATAATTGTTGTTACGTATGCTATCATAAACATAGTAATTATGACTGGCACGAATACGTAAACATATAGTTTGTCAAATAATCTCATTGTATATTTCCTTTCTAATTTGTGGGGGGGCGAGACGCAGGGCCTGCAAACCCCCCATTATTTTATGTTACTATTGCTTAATTACATCCTCTACAAATTCATTATGACTAACCACTTCATGTGATATAACATAATCATTTTTATGTGTGGGTGTTGCAACAGTACTTATTACATAACCAATTTTAGGGTTGGTTGGTACTTCGTTTTTAAAGACAGATTCTTTGATATAATCTTGTAACATATCCTCGTTTGGTACATCAACTTCTACATCATGTACAATCTCTTCTTTTATCGTTATCGTATATATGGTCATTATATTGTCCTTTCGTTTTTATAATGATTAATAATATCCACAGTATATATATATAATATCTTTTGTCAAGTCTTTTTATTTACAATTTTGTTTAATTTTCTAGCTAACTCTTTTTTACCATTAAGATAAAAATAGTTTATTGCATTGTCGTAGTTATTAAAGGTATGCAAAGTTTTTGTCTTTTCAAATGATACCAAAATATTATTAAGATGTGGGTTAGACCAAACGTGAACCTCGCCTTGTTCTGTATATATTATATTTGTATTCATTCTATTTCCTTTCTTTGGTTATGAATAAATCATTATTAATCTATTCAATACAACCCCCCAAAATGGGGGGGCTGTTTAGAGTAGACTATTGATGGTCAAACCAATCTGGCAATTTCTTTGTTAGTCTTTTCATAACAAAGTTATAATCATCAGTGTCCCAAGATTGATTGCCATTTACAATATGTGATATATTGTAGATTAGGTGTTCAATATTCTGCGATATGTAATAATTTGGTTCTAGCAAAAAGTCTGCAAGAGTATCGCTTAAGTCTCTCAAATTCATTTCATATTCTTGTTTG
>Ga0209232_1000332_pt1 | contig 30177 bp, 26 predicted proteins | sample ETNvirenome_2_60_FD_184066 | JGI IMG/M metagenome (GOLD analysis project Ga0209232, IMG submission 184066) | Marine viral communities from the Pacific Ocean - ETNP_2_60 (SPAdes) (version 2) | ecosystem: Environmental > Aquatic > Marine > Oceanic | place: Pacific Ocean | collected 2013-06-22
GGCTTGGGCGTAAGGATCTTGGTGATCGTCTTCCTGAAAGTAACGCAACAGCACCTTATCAACCTTCTGCAGCGTATACGTCAGCATGAGGACCGCAATTCACCGCTTCGAGCCCGTCAGGATATGCCTCAACGGCTGCGATCTCTTCTGCCAGGACAGTTTCCAGAGTGCTCAATTGTTCAGGGCTTGCAGTGATCCCCAAATGCGCTGCGGCTTGCGTCAACGTTATCGCAGATTTCATCAGGAAAGACGCGTCGTCCGGGCGGGGGCGCCGCCCATGCGCCTTTCCGATCTTCATCAACTGTCGGTACGGATGCGACCCATCTTGAATCTTTATCAGTGTCCCGAAAGCATCAAAAATGACGGCTTGTATGGTCATTAGACATCCCGTTACGACAGGGTATGAAGGCTGGCGCATTCAACCGACGTGCTTGATTGGCCCCGAATACTTCGCTGTAGCATGATTATTGGTTACTAGGATGAAGCCTTCCGAAGCTGCTTGTCCGATGAGCATCCGATCAAATGGGCGCTGTGAAGGAGAGGCGAGGCCGCAGCCGTAATGGCGTGTCGGCTGGTCACGGACAGCTCCTTGTAGTCGCCGTCCAGAAGAGACCTTCTTAGTACTCCTGAATCGAACTGAAAGCTTGCTTTGCCCATCGCGTTTTGGCCGATTTCCCAGATGCTAGCGGCGCTGATGAACAGCTCATTGGCGCGATCCTCGATCATCTCCACAGCCCCGAGTTAGCTAACCCACTTAGTCTATCCCCTCATTGGAGGGGCAGCTGTCATGGTCAATTGCAGGCTGTAAACAATTGCGGTTTTTCCGTGACGCTGCGGTTATATGGAATTATGGCTCAGCCATAATTATTGCTGAGCCATAATTTCCATCATTTTGTGGCCTCGCCGTACAGCTCGACGCGTGGCGCGCTTCGTGCGTGCACTAGATAGGTAGCTAGGTGTTAGTGAGCAGATCTCAGCGTACGCAGACTTTCTCGAACCTTCCCCTCGCTACAAATTACTCAGATCATCCGCTTTCGTTTGTATTTTAAGCAGTCGCGAGGAGTCGCGGCACCCTTCCGCGTCACAGACGCGCCTCGCTTGTGGTGATTACCAACGGTGCGAAATTTCAAAATTCAAAAAGACGACTCCGAGCCGGTTGGATCAGCCTCGCATCGTCCGTGGAGATGTCTTGATCTCAAATAGTCATTGACCGCGCCCAGGACATACATACGACCTGACATACCAGAGAACCTGACAGAAATGTAATGGTTACTTCAGCCTTTGGTCAGGACGCTTTGCATATATTGGCTGTCAGACGCTGCAAGCATTGAAAAACCGCGAATGTCCCTGCAATAGGCCAAGTTCGTCGCTAACCAATCCATAAGGTGCCCCGTATGTCCTCTCAGCAGTGCCATCACCAGCCCGACCAAACGAAAGGTACTGCAGCACTCACAGACCCCGTCTGCGGGATGAAGGTGGAAGAGGATAGCGAGCATCAAGAGCATTATCAGGGAAGCACTTACCGCTTCTGCAGCCAGGGTTGCCAGACCAAGTTTCGTTCCGACCCTGCTCGATATCTCGCTGCACCGCAGGCTCATGGGACCTCCTCTCGGGCATCTACCCCACCCGCACAGAAACCACCCGCCGGTGATGCAACGACAGAGTACACCTGCCCGATGCACCCTGAGATCCGCCAAATGGGTCCAGGTGATTGCCCTATCTGTGGGATGTCATTGGAACCTCTGATCCCTGAACTCGACGAGGAGGAGAATCCCGAACTCAAGGACTTCTCGAAGCGATTCTGGTGGTCTCTGCCCCTGACCGTAGCAGTAACCCTGTTGGCAATGGCGGGACATGCGATACCGCTGTTTCACGGCGCTAGCCAGAACTGGGTTGAACTAGCCCTTACGACCCCGGTTGTCTTGTGGGCAGGTTGGCCATTTTTCGTGCGCGGTTTCGCATCAGTTAAGCATCGCAGCCCAAACATGTGGACGTTGATCGGGCTTGGCACAGGGGCTGCGTATATTTACAGCATCGTAGCAACCGTCTTACCGAGCATATTTCCAGAGTCATTCACTGTGGGCGGCCGGATAGGCGTTTACTACGAAGCCGCAGCGGTCATCATTTCACTGACGCTTTTAGGTCAGCTGCTCGAACTGAAGGCCCGCTCTCAGACATCTTCCGCAATCAAGTCCCTGCTTGGCTTATCACCCAAAACAGCTCGCCGTATCGCCAAGGATGGTTCCGAGGAGGACATCCCGCTCACACATGTTCACGAGGGCGACCATCTGCGCGTTCGTCCTGGTGAAAAGGTACCCGTTGATGGAGAGGTGTTAGAGGGCGAGAGCGCCGTCGACGAATCCATGCTAACGGGCGAGCCGGTTCCGGTGACGAAGCGGACAGGCGATTCGCTTATCGGCGCGACGATGAACACGAGCGGCTCGCTTGTCATGCGAGCCACCAGGGTTGGCTCCGGGACTATGCTTTCACAAATCGTCCAGATGGTTGCGAATGCGCAACGCTCCAAAGCACCCATGCAGCGAATGGCGGACACGGTTGCGGGTTATTTCGTGCTGACGGTCATTGGTATCGCCTTGCTGACATTCTTTGCATGGGGCCTGTTTGGACCCGAGCAGGGCTGGGTATTCGGCCTGATCAATGCAGTTGCGGTTCTGATCATTGCTTGCCCTTGCGCACTTGGCCTTGCAACGCCTATGTCGATCATGGTTGCCACAGGCAAAGCGGCTGGAAGCGGAGTGCTTTTCAGAGACGCAGGCGCCATCGAGAACGTCCGTAAGGTAGACACGCTGATTGTCGATAAAACAGGAACCTTGACCGAGGGCCGACCTGTCTTCGATCGGGCCATAGGCGTCACGCCGTTTGACTCGCAGGAAGTCATCCGTTTGTCTGCCAGCTTGGATCAAGGTAGTGAGCATCCCCTAGCCCACGCGATCGTAGACCATGCCAGAAGCGAAGGTATCCAGCTGGCGAAGCCAGAGACCTTCGAGTCAGGGTCAGGTATCGGAGTCCGTGGTCTGGTGGAAGGCAAGCAGCTACAACTAGGCAACACCGCGCTTATGGAAGATGCGGGTGTGAGCGTCGAGCCGTTGAGAGATCAGGCAGAAAAAATGCGCGAGAGCGGTACCAGCATTGTGTACCTGGCTGTTGATGGGGCACTTGCCGGCTTGCTGGCCGTATCGGACCCAATCAAACCGACTTCCAAGGAAGCTGTAGCGCGGCTCCAAGCGGAGGGCGTGCAAGTCATCATGGCCACCGGCGACGGGCTTACCACTGCCCGCGCGGTGGCTCGTGAGCTATCGATCGATGAGGTGCATGGCGAAGTGAAGCCGCAGGACAAGGAGGCGCTGGTGGTTAAGCTACAAGCCCTAGGTAAAGTAGTCGCCATGGCAGGCGACGGAATAAATGATGCGCCGGCGCTCGCCAGGGCTGATGTCGGCATAGCGATGGGCACGGGCACTGACGTCGCCATGAACAGCGCCCAAGTTACGCTCGTTAAAGGTGACCTGATGGGGATACTGCGCGCGCGCACGCTTTCGGTGGCGACGGTTCGCAATATGCGTCAGAACCTTCTGTTTGCCTTTATGTACAACGGGTTGAGCATCCCGATTGCCGCAGGTCTGCTCTATCCGTTCTTCGGACTGTTGCTGTCTCCGATGATTGCTGCCCTGGCCATGAGCCTCAGCTCAGCATCGGTTGTGTTCAACGCACTCCGGCTCCGTCAAACGCGTGTAGTTTGAAGCCTGTCGGCTTAGGCTTAGGCTTAGGCTTAGGCTTCGGTTGCGAAGCGACCGATTGCCTAATTGATTGCTCATGAATTGCCCCGTAAGCTGGAAATATGAAGTCCTACATGCGCTCCTTCCTTATCCTGCTGCTAGTGCTTGCGCTTCCGATCAATGGGATAGCGGAAATGCTCATGCCGGTTGGATCGTCCGGGCATCACGTGATGTCCGATATGGAAGGTGTGGGCGCCATGACGACCGACCACGCTTCGATGGTTGGCGCCGATGACGGTGCTGAACACGAGTGCTGTGAAGCGAATGAGCATGGAACGGCGACCGTCTGCAAGACGGGCCAAGAATGCAAAACTGCAAGTATCCTTCAGCTTGTCTCAATAAAAGCCCAGCTGATGCCTGCTGCTAAACCCGTGACCACTCCCTATAACGGCCTGATCCCCTCTAGCCTTTTAGACGCCGTCTGGCATCCACCCCGCGTCTAATTCCGATCAAATTATAGGAACCGCCCGAGTGAGCATTCGGGCCGGCTACCGCGCGCCTTTGGCTCGCATGAAAGATCAGGAATCCTTCGCAAATGAAACCCCGTATTTATTGGGCGCCGCCGTACGTGGCCGCCTTGATCATGGGCGCGCTCTCGTTTCCAGGGTTAGCGTCCGCTTTGACCTTAGAACAAGCTCTGAGCGTGGCCGAGCAAGACGCGCCTTCGCTGCATGCGCAAGCCGCCAACCTGGTGGCCGCACGCAGCGCTGCAATCCCTGCCGGCGAGCTTCCTGACCCTAAACTTAAGCTTGGACTGCAAAGCGTGCCCATCGAAGGTGACGCTCGCTGGCAGTTGGAGCAAGAGGCCATGACCATGCAAATGGTTGGGGTCATGCAAGATGTGCCAAACCGAGCGAAAAGGCGCGCTCGTGTCGAGGCCGCGCAGGCTAGTGTTGCGCTCGCAAACGCCCAGCAAACGGTTGAACGTCTCGGTGTGCGCCAAGCAACCGCCGAGGCATGGATCGCTAGCTTCGCGGTCGAGCAGAAGCTAAGCCTTTTCAAGCAGCTTTACAGCGAGAATCAGCTCCTTTCGCGGGCTGTTCAGGCCCGCATTGCTGGCGGCAGCGGACAAACCGCAGACAGCGTACTTCCGAGGCAAGAGGCAGCATTGCTGGCTGAACAAGAGGATGAGCTGCTGCGTAACCAGGCTGTTGCGCGGGCCGGCCTCCGGCGCTGGATAGGCGAGCTAGCAGGCCAGCCGCTTACAGGTGACTGGCCGCAATGGCTTGCCGCCGTTGATAACTATCAGCACAACCTGAACCGGCACCCGGCGTTACTCGCCTTCGACCCGATGACTCGTGAAGCGGAGGCAAAGGTTCACCAGGCCATCGCAGAGAAAACACCGGATTGGAGCTGGGGGATCGACTACCTGCGACGTGGCCGTGAGTACGGCGACATGGTGAACCTCAGCGTCAGCTTCGACCTGCCGCTGTTTACCAGCTCTCGGCAGGATCCGAAGATCGCGGCCGAACGAGCTCGCCTTGCCCAGATCGAGGCTCAGCGCCAAGCGACCTTGCGCCTGTACAACCAAGAGCTGAGTACTGACCTCGCTGAGTATCAGCGTCTGGACCGCGCACTCATCCGCCTCGACAAAACCTTACTACCCCTCGCTGAAGAGAAGGTCCGCCTTGCCATGGCCGATTACCGCTCCGGAAGCGGTGAGCTGACCGCTGTGATCGAAGCGCGACGACAGCTTGTGGAGACCCGGCTACGGCGTATTGACGTCGCCCGCGATCGATCGTTGAGCAATGCCCGCCTGCATTTCGCCTTTGGAGATACCCGACCATGACATTCCAACACAAGCGGCTGGTACTCGCCTTCAGCCTGCCTCTGATGATTAGCGCTGCAGCGCTAATCGGTCTGCCTACCGCAGCCTTCGGACAATCGCCTGCAGAAGAAGACAAGGAAGTGCTCTATTGGTATGACCCTATGGTCCCCCAGCAAAAGTTCGATAAGCCGGGCAAGTCGCCATTCATGGATATGGAATTGATTCCACGCTATGCAGATGAGGGAAGCGACGGGGCATCGATCAGTATCGACCCGAGCGTGACGCAGAATCTCGGCGTGCGCTTGGCAACCGTAACGCGTGAATCGATCAGCCAGTCGCTCGAAGCGACAGGCGCGTTGATGTTTGACGAGCGAGACGTGGCGGTTGTGCAGGCGCGTGCCGGTGGCTTTGTCGAGCGCGTTTACGACCGAGCACCGGAGGATGTCATCGAAAAAGGCGCGCCGTTAGCCGATCTTTTGGTTCCCGAATGGGCTGCCGCACAGGAAGAGTACCTGGCGCTCAAAGGGGTCGGCCAACCCCAGCTGCTCGCAGCGGCTCGCCAGCGGTTGCGCCTTGCTGGCATGCCGCCAGAAGTCATAGTGCAGCTAGAACGAACTGGTAAAGCGCGCCCTGTTTGGACAGTGAGGAGTCCAATAGGCGGCGTGCTGAACAGCCTCGACGTTCGCGAGGGCATGACCGTATCCACTGGTGCGTCTCTGGCACGTGTTAATGGGCTGGAAAAGGTATGGTTAGAAGTTGCGGTGCCTGAGGCGCAGGTTGCAAATGTGGCGCCTGGGCAGCTGGTCAACGCGCGCCTCCCGGCCTTTGCAGGTGAAGTTCTGGAAGGGACGATCCAGGCCGTACTACCACAAGCCAACCTGGATAGCCGCACTGTGCGTGTCCGGGTCGAGCTACCTAACCCGCAACAACGGCTTCGTCCCGGCATGACGGCCGAGGTGACGTTGAGTCGCAACGTCGAAGATGTCTTGGTCATCCCGTCCGAGGCGGTCATTCGCACCGGTCGGCGCGCATTGGTGATGCTGGCCGAGGATCAAGGCCGTTACCGCCCGATTGAGGTTCGCACAGGCCGGGAATTCGATGACCAGACAGAGGTGCTTGAAGGGCTGGAAGCCGGTCAGAAGGTCGTGGCGTCCGGTCAGTTTCTCCTGGATTCAGAGGCGAGCCTACGCGGGCTGACCGCTCAGGGTTTGGAGGAGCCTGCAACTTCTACAGAACCTGCGCTGCACGAGGCTGAAGGTACGATCGTCAGCCTGGAAGATGGCATGGTTGGCCTGTCGCATGGGCCGTTCAAGACGCTGAACATGCCTGGGATGACCATGTCCTTTCCGGTTGCGGATCAATCCCTGCTGTCAGGCTTGCAAGTCGACGACCGCGTCCGTGTGGGCGTGCGTGAAAGCGAAGAAGGCCTGGTCATTGAGCACATCGAGAAGCTGGGGGGCCAGCCATGATCGCAGCCATAATTCGCTGGTCAGTGGCCAACCGCTTTCTGATCCTGCTGGCTACTGTGTTCGCGGTGGCTTGGGGTGTCTGGTCGGTCAAAAACACCGCTGTTGATGCATTGCCAGACCTTTCCGACGTTCAGGTCATCATCCGCACGCCATACCCCGGGCAGGCGCCCCAGATCGTTGAGAATCAGGTCACCTACCCACTGACGACGACCATGCTGTCTGTCCCCGGCGCAAAGACGGTCCGCGGCTACTCCTTCTTCGGGGATAGCTACGTGTACGTCCTGTTTGAGGACGGCACCGACCTCTATTGGGCCCGTTCTCGGGTGCTGGAGTACCTGAGTCAGGTGCAGAGTCGGCTTCCCGCCGCCGCCAAACCCGCTTTGGGCCCTGACGCCACAGGTGTCGGCTGGATCTACCAATATGCTTTGGTAGACCGAACGGGCAAACATGACCTCTCGCAGCTGCGCTCTTTGCAAGATTGGTTCCTGCGCTATGAGCTCAAGACACTGCCCAACGTGGCGGAAGTCGCGCCCATAGGCGGGATGGTCAAGCAGTATCAGGTCGTACTGGATCCCGTGCGCATGGCAAGCAGGGGCGTGACGCAGCAGCAGATTGCAAAGGCGATCGATGAAGCCAACCGTGAAACCGGCGGGAGTGTTCTGGAACTCGCAGAAACCGAGTTCATGGTCCGTGCGACCGGGTATCTCAAGACACTCAAAGACTTTCGAGCCATTCCTTTGCGTCTCGACGGCGGCGTGCCAGTGACGCTAGGGGACGTTGCGCATATCCAGCTCGGCCCGGAAATGCGCCGGGGCATCAGCGAGCTTGACGGTGAAGGTGAGGTAGTCGGCGGCGTGGTGATCCTGCGGAGCGGCAAGAACGCTCGGGAAACCATCGCTGCCGTTCAGACCAAACTGGATGAGCTGAAAGCGAGCCTGCCCCAAGGCGTCGAAATCGTCACGACGTACGACCGTAGCAAGCTGATCGACAGTGCCGTTGAAAACCTCACGCACAAGCTCATCGAGGAGTTCATTGTCGTTGCGTTGGTTTGCGCGATTTTTCTGTGGCATCTGCGCTCGTCGTTGGTCGCCATCGTGTCGTTGCCGATCGGCATCCTGATTGCTTTTGTGATCATGCAGCGGCAAGGCATCAACGCCAACATCATGTCGTTGGGTGGCATCGCGATCGCGATCGGAGCGATGGTCGATGCAGCAATCGTCATGATCGAAAACGCCCACAAGCACATTGAGGCCTGGCACAAGCGGCATCCTGACTCCACCTTGAAGGGCCAGGAGCACTGGAAGGTCATTACTGACGCGGCTGTTGAAGTGGGGCCGGCATTGTTCTTCAGCCTGCTGATCATCACGCTGTCGTTCATTCCAGTGTTCACCCTGGAGGCGCAGGAAGGCCGGCTGTTCGGTCCACTGGCGTTCACCAAAACCTATGCAATGGCAGCCGCCGCGGGCCTGTCTGTCACGCTGGTTCCGGTGCTCATGGGGTATTGGATCAGGGGCAAAATCCCTGACGAACACCGTAATCCACTCAACCGTGGCCTCATCTGGATCTACAAGCCGGCCCTGGACGCGGTACTGCGCTGGCCCAAGATGACTCTGCTGGTGGCTGTTCTGGTCTTCCTGACAGGCTTGTGGCCGGCCTCTCGCCTTGGTGGGGAGTTCTTGCCCCCGCTGGATGAAGGTGACCTCCTTTATATGCCCACTGCGCTTCCAGGCCTCTCCGCTCAGAAGGCTTCTGAGCTACTGCAGCAGACGGACCGGCTCATAAAAACGGTTCCAGAAGTTGCACACGTGTTCGGTAAGGCTGGTCGAGCCGACACCGCTACAGATCCCGCCCCGCTGGAAATGTTCGAGACGACCATTCAGTTCAAGCCGAAGGATCAATGGCGCCCTGGGATGACGCCTGACAAGCTGGTTGAGGAGTTGGATCGCACCGTACAGGTACCTGGATTAGCCAATCTGTGGATCCCGCCGATTCGAAACCGTATCGATATGCTGGCGACGGGTATCAAGAGCCCGATCGGGGTGAAAGTGTATGGCACTGACTTGGCACAGATCGACAAAGCCACCCAGGCAGTGGAAAAAATCGCCAAAACGGTGCCTGGGGTCAGTTCGGCGCTTGCTGAGAGACTGACCGGCGGCAGGTATATCGATGTGGATATCGATCGTGTCGCCGCCGCACGCTACGGCCTGAATATCGCGGACGTGCAATCGATCGTGGCCGGTGCCATCGGTGGTCAAACCATTGGTGAAACCGTGGAAGGGCTCGCCAGGTATCCGATCAACCTCCGCTATGGCCGCGAGTGGCGCGACTCGATATCCGATCTGCGCAACCTACCGATCTACACGCCGCAAGGCAGCCAGATCACGTTGGGGACCGTGGCCAAAGTACAGGTGACAGACGGACCGCCCATGCTTAAAAGCGAAAACGCAAGGCTGTCGGGCTGGGTTTACGTCGATGTTCGTGGCCGCGACATGGCGGCTGTGGTGGGCGATCTGAGGGAAAAGATCAGCAAAGGGGTCCAGCTCGAATCCGGCATGAGCATCAGCTATTCCGGCCAATTCGAATTCATGGAGCGCGCTAACGCGAAGCTGAAGCTCGTCGTTCCGGCTACCTTGCTGATCATTTTTGTATTGCTCTACCTAACGTTTGCCCGCTTTGGCGAGGCGCTGCTCATCATGGCTACGCTGCCATTCGCTCTGACCGGGGGCGTCTGGTTCCTATATCTGCTCGGGTACAACCTATCCGTAGCGACAGGAATCGGATTCATCGCACTGGCAGGCGTTTCTGCTGAGTTCGGCGTCATTATGCTGCTGTATTTGAAGAACGCCTGGACGGATCGGGTTAACGCTGGAGCCCATGGCGAAGGCGTCCTGCTCGACGCCATTCGTGAAGGTGCTGTCCAGCGAGTGCGCCCCAAGGCCATGACCGTCGCCGTGATCATCGCTGGCCTGCTGCCCATCCTTTGGGGCGGCGGGACCGGCAGCGAAATCATGAGCCGTATTGCCGCGCCCATGGTGGGCGGGATGATCACCGCGCCGTTGCTCTCCCTGTTCGTTCTGCCGGCAGCCTACCTGCTGATGCGCCGCCGGCAATTGCAGGCCCAGCACGCAACCAAACCCACTGGTGAACATCCGTGAAAATCAAGCACCTCAGCCCTCCTTAAAAGACGGGGCCTGGTTGAATGTAGAGTTCATCTTGAAAAGGCATGGTTTCGACTATTCGATTCACATAAAAAGCAAAGGAGCAAGCGACCGTCACATACGCGGCGGTCGCAGCAATACAAAAGGTTGCGCTTACAGCTTTGTAATTTGAAGAACAGCTTACTGTAAGTGTTGTGCCATTAAGCTATAGGCATCAAACAATCAGGAGTTTAGTCATGAAAGCCATTAGCAAAACCATCCTTTTTACTATGTTCGCTGCCGCCTCCTCTTTCGCAATGGCAGAACAAAATTCTGATCAAGTTATTCAGCGCCATAAAGAAGCCAAGCCAGTACTTAAGGCGCTACTTGAGGAAGGCAAAGTGCTAAGTGTAGGGCCTGCAGGTGCCACAGGTAAAAGTGGGGTTATGCAAAGGAGCAAGTATGATGGCCGTCCCCAAACGTTTGAGATAAAAATCAGAACGCCTGATGACGTGACCCATATCGTGGAATTCCGAGGACTGCCCTTCGGACTCAATAACGGTTAAGCAACGCAAAAAACCACACTCAAAGGATAGATAGATTTTTTCTCTTGCGCCGCCGGCAATTGCATACCGCAGCAACCTACAGATCTGGAGAGACATTCATGAACATCATGTCCATTACCCTTGCCACACTTTTCTTGGTCCCAGCCGCCTATGCTGCCGACAAGAAGCCCATGGATGGCATGCCTATGGATCATAAAGGCATGAACATGCAAATGGACCATAAATCAGCCGCACAGACCGCTACGGCTACTGGCACGATCAAGAAGGTGAATACCGAAAGCGGGACCGTCACCATTGCCCACGGCCCGGTCAAGGCCTTGGGCTGGCCCGCAATGACGATGGGATTCAAAGCAAAGCCTGACCAGCTCCAAAAGCTAAAAGAAGGCGATAAGGTCCAGTTCGATTTCTCCTCGCAGGGAATGGACTCCACGGTCACCCGCATCGAAAAACAGTAAGTGCAGAACCGCTCGCCGTATATGCGACGGGCATAGCTCGATTAAAAGAGAGAAATTACAGCTTTGTAACGTTGAGAACAGCTTCTTGTAAGTCTTGCACTTATAACATATCGGTATCAACTAACCGAAGGGTCAAAACCATGAACCGTATGAACAAAGTGATTTTCCCGCTTATTCTAACTGCTGCTTCATCTTTTGCGTTAGCTGAAGGCGGAAGCGAACGCACGCTGCATCGTTTGAATGATCCGGAAACCAAGTCCACTCTTAAGGAGTTGGTTAAAGAAGGTAAGGTGCTTAACATTGCACCTGCAGGGGCGAACGGCAAGACTGACATGATTCAAAACTATCGTACTAACGCCAAAGTCCAAACCTACGAGATGAGGGTAAAGACACCTGACGGGAAAATTCATACGGTAGAGTTTTTGAGCACCCCGATTGGCGTAAATAACGGCTAACCTGTCAAAGTTAATATCAAGGGTAGGCGACATGCGAGGAATGATGAAAGGATGTGGTGGATGAAGGAGACCGTCAAAGCCGGAAGCTCGCTAAAATGGTGAAGGTCCAGACCAGGTCTTGAATACGAACGATACTGCAACGACCATATCGAAGCAGGTAAGGCTCCTCCGGACGCCCTGCCTGCTTTTGTGCTTGGCCTAACCAGGACCGTACTGATGGAAAAAGTTTCACTGACGAGCAGAATGGCGGTGGCTTTCATGCTCGTGGTTACGGTTGTGCTGATGGTCGCCGCAATCAGCTTCTATTATTTCTGCCAGCTGCATTTCGAGCGCAAGGATGCGCAAGTGCTGAGTGAAAAAGCCGCTGCCGTAGAGCATATGCTACGTAGCAGTACGGCTTTCGGACAGGAGGCCACCTCAAAGATCGATGCGGTCATTGAGCACTCTTTCGGGTTTGCAACTGCGGTAGTGATAGACGGCAAAACGGTTTACTCACACCACAATTTTTCTGAGCGCTTGCTTCCTCTCGTCACGGATAATCAAGAGGAACGCTGGGCAGTAAATTTCGATGGGCACCGGTACAGTGGCATTACCAGAAAAGTAGATCAGTGGGTCGAAGGGCAAGACGCAGTCATCTATCTGGCTTTGGATGTAACGCATCGAGTCCACTTCTTCGAGATGATTCAGCAATGGTTTGCTTATACGCTCGTGATCAGTGCGCTTCTAAGTGGGGCACTAGGTGTTGTTCTGATCAAAAAGGGCTTGAAGCCCATTGGCGAACTATCCAAGACATCTTCAACCGTAACCGCCAACTGCTTAGATACGCGGATTCCGACCGAGTCAGTACCAGGCGAACTTCATGAACTCGTTGCTAACTTCAATGAAATGCTCTCGCGCTTGGATGATTCTTTCCTCCGGCTGTCAGGTTTCTCAGCGGACATCGCGCATGAGCTAAGAACGCCGCTGAACAGCATGCTTACCCAAATGGAGGTCGCGCTCTTGCGCGACCGCGAGAATACCGACTACAAGAACATTTTGTATTCCGCCCTCGAAGAACTTAGGCGCATGTCAAAGATGGTCGATGACATGCTGTTCCTAGCCAAGGCGGACAACGGAAAGATTACGCCCAGTGCCGAAGATGCCAGCATAGCTGAGATTGCCGCTAGCGTTATCGAATATTACGAGCTAGCAGCCGAGGAAAAAAATGTAAAAATCGCTCTTTCAGGCGATGGATCGGTGAATGGGGACAAATCAATGCTAAGACGGGCTATTTCAAACATAGTCTCTAACGCAGTTCGGTATGCGGAGGAACGCAGCACCATAAGCGTTGAAATAAGCGAGAGCGGCGCTTCGGTTTCCACGGCTATTTCCAACCGCGGCATAACTATTCCAGCCGAGCTTCAAACCCGGATATTCGACCGTTTCTACAGGGTCGACACCGCAAGGCGCGAAGGTACTACGTTGAACGCGGGCCTCGGCATGGCTATCACTCGTTCAATAGTAGAAGCGCACAAAGGGCGCATCGCTTGTGAATCAGCGGAGGGACGCACGACTTTTACAATGACGCTTCCAAGGCTTATGTCTAGTTAATAGCAGATGCCCACAACGACCCTGACCTACGCTTTAGAGAAATGCCTGGCTGAACCGAAAGAGGTCACGCCTTTCGAACCTGTATGTTTGATCCTGGAGGTTCCCGTGACAGCGTCCTCATCGAGAAAATGCGGTACGACGGCCGCAGCGCTCAACGAAGCGTGCTTCTGCGTGAGCCTGGATCAGGTTGCGCTCACAAATGCATTGTCCGAACAGCTTGGAAATCCCGAGTTGTCAGAGCTATTGAAGTCACGTTGCCCCCATGTATTTGCTGCTCGACCGGTATTTGTTTCGCCGTCGCGACTGCGTCAGGTGCGTGAGGTCATCCAAGCCATCGAGCGAACCGTGAGTTTGCCCGCTTGGCGCGAGCATGCTCTGGATTCCGCCCCCCCTATTGCGCAACACAACCCTCGTCGCGCGCGGGGCGTCTTCTTTGGCTACGATTTTCATCTGGATGAGGACAAGCTTGGGCTCATCGAAATAAACACAAATGCGGGCGGAGCGATGCTAAACGTATTGCTCGCCCGCGCGCAGCGCAGTTGTTGCAGCGGCGTAGTCGGACTATCGCCGGGGCAGGAATGGCCCGGAGGCTTCGAACAATCGATTCTGCATATGTTCGCCCAAGAATGGTCTGCGAGCGGCGAGCAACGTCCGCTCACGCGCGTGGTGATCTTGGATGAAAGCCCACAAGCCCAATACCTGTATCCGGAGTTCCTTCTTTTTCAGCGGTTATTCGAGTCAGCAGGAATCGACTGCCTAATCGCAGACCCAGCCGATCTGGCCTTTCACAACGAGTGCCTCTTGGTCGACGGAAAGCCTGTGGATCTCGTCTATAACCGACTCACCGATTTCTATCTGGAAGGTGACAATTGCAGCGCGCTGCGCAGCGCTTATTTGGCTGATGTCGTGACGGTAACGCCGCACCCTCAGGCCTATGCCCTTTATGCCGACAAACGCCGGTTGGTTGACCTAACCAACGGACGTTTTTTGGAAGAGATTGGCGTTGGTCAGCAAATCCGAGCCGTATTGGCCCAATACGTCCCGCTTACCGTGCCTGTCGGGCATGGTAACGCAGAGCACCTCTGGCAAAACCGCCGTAGCCTCTTCTTCAAGCCCGTCAGCGGGTTTGGTAGTCGCGGTGCATACCGAGGAGACAAGCTCACCAAGCGCGTTTGGGAAGAAATCGTTGGCGGAAACTACGTCGCCCAGTCCCTTGTAGCTCCTGGCGAGCGTAGAACCGTCGCCGACCCTCAGGTACGACCGATGAAGTTTGACCTGCGCGCGTACGCTTATGCTGGCGAGGTGCAGTGGAACGCTGCCAGGGTCTACCAAGGCCAGACGACCAACTTCAGAACAGAGGGGGGCGGTTTTGCTCCTGTGTTTACCTTAGGCGAGGAAGAGGAGCGAGCCGGTTCTACAGAGCAACCGTCGCACGCCTCGTTCACGTTCTTGCTCGACGAAACCAGCGCCGTAGAGGAACTGCCGCACCCGCTATATCTGGCGCTGGTTCGAGCCGAAATGGCTACTTCTAAGCTTGCCGGTAAGCGTTTCCGATTGGCGGACTGGTATGTCGCAATGGAGGATGGCCATCCTTCCAAAGTCATCCGAGAATGGTACGGCTGGGTTGCATTCGACGCAGATGGCGCTTACCACCCTGAAATTGGCCCACCGGAAAATCGCCAGCCGAATAGTGATGACAAGGTAAATTCAACCGCTCTACCGACACGGGAAGAACACGATCGAATTGAGGCACTGTTGTTTAAAAGCGGGTGAGAGCCTGTCTCGCACAGCCCAGATGTTCCTTACGGGGCGCAGAGCCAAAGGAACATTGCCTTTTCACCCACCTTTCAGGGCCATCATTAAACCCTTGAATGCGCCGTTCAGCCGAGTAAATGCAGCCTGGAAACGAATCGAATTTTCCGCATATTTTGCTTGTTCAACCTGAACGTCGACTGTGTTCTGATCAAGCGACGGTTGATTGGGAACCCTATAGAGTAGGGCCGCATCGCTAAGAGTAACCTCCAAGCCACCAGTATTTATATGACTCTGGTTAGTTTTGGCCAGTGAAAACTCAGTGTTAATTGCCTGCTTGTTTTGAGCGGCAAACACCGAGGCAAAATTCAAATCCCTGGCTTTGAAATTGGGTGTATCAGCATTGGCTATATTGTTGCTCAGCACCTCTGCTCTTTTGGCAGTGTAGAGGAGCGCTTTTTCTGGCCCGCCTAGAGCCTTTTCGAAACTAATCCTCATCAACGATCCTATCAAGTTTGAAAAAAACAGTGCTGATCAGAATTACGTCGATCAGCCTGTAGGATTTACTCCCGACCTGGCACTTGGTCGGGCGGTGCAAAGCCAGAGAGCGTCCGTAATCGTAATGGCTGGAAGAGTAGCGATTTATTACGGATGACACTCCCTATTAGCCGTCATCAGCTTATGTTCGCGAATCATTTGTTTTAGTACATCGTCTACCAATTTGTCGTGCTTCTCCATCCAAGCCAAATGCTCCTCGGTAGAGACGTCTGGCCCTGGATGATCTTTATGGAGCTGGCTCATCATTTCTTCGAGCATTCCCATATGTTCTTTCATATGCACTTGGCGCTCGCAGACTGGCGCTTTCTCTGCTTGAACCAAAACCGCTTCAGCTTTATCGCGCAGTTGCTGAAGGCGCTCGAGAGTGCGGTCGCTTCCTCCTTCAGCCCAAGCTATGGGAGACAGCATCATCGATCCGACAAGGTAAAAAGGTATCAACAATTTCATAAAGGTGATCTCCGTATTAAAGATTCGGCCGCTGCTACTGAGCCTGTTTCGATGGGCTAGGACCATACTTATGCCGCCTCTCAGACCATCTATTTCTGCAAATTTGTTCATATACCCTGTCATGAAGCTGAGCTAGTGATTACATTTTTGTAAGCATTTGGCTTTTCGACCGAGCGAACCGCGCACCCGGCATAAGCTGTCCATCATTAGGGTTAATAAAGCAGGCTTACCTCGGGTTGCTCTTCATGTCAGCTCCGAAGTATTTATAAACTCAACGCGAGCCTGCCGCTTTGAAGCAGCAGTCTAGACTGGCCTTTGAATCGCCTGTAAGCGCACCGACATGAAGAGAACTATGAGAATTGATCAGCAGCTGACAGCTGGAAAGGCAGAATATCCAATGATCGCTTCGCTGGCGGCCGTCGGTGATGGTCGCTCCATGGCATTGGTCGGCCCAGATGGCAACGTGGAATGGTTCTGTCCCCGGTGCTTCGATGGCACACCGCTGATTTGGCCGCTGCTCGATCGCGATCGTGGTGGGCGCCTGCAGCTGTCGACACCGGGTGACCTCAAAACGCATTATCTGGACGATTCTGCAGTATTGGAGTTCGAGGTGCACAGCGCGTCCGGGTCCGCCCGTGTCACGCTTTGTATGGAGTGGCCTGGATCAGACGATCAGCAAAGCTTGCTTTGGCAGGTAGACGGACTAGCTGGCCGTTGTGAGTTCACGCTGATGTTTGAGCCCCGTCCAGATTTCGGAAGCGTAGCCGGTGAGGCAAGCCTTTCGGCCGAAGGTTTAATCTATTCGTATCAGCGGCAACAGCTATTGCTTCAAGCGGACTGCGCACTGTATCCAGACGGTGAAGGCTGGCAGGGAGTCCTCTCAGTAGATGCAGGAGGGAGTGCCGGAATTTGTCTAAGCGTTTCCTTAGAGCAAGATGCCCCACCCGTTCCTGTATCGATTGAATCAGTGCCAGCTCGGATTGCGGCGACGTTGAAAGCGTGGCGTGACTGGTGTGCAGCGCTGGATTGCCCCGCTAGTTATCGGGCCGACGTCGTGCGTAGCGCTATCACTCTTAAGTTGCTGACATACGAACCCAGCGGGGCGGTTGTAGCTGCTGGAACGACATCCCTACCTGAACGCTTGGGCGGCGAGCGTAACTGGGATTATCGGTATACCTGGTTCCGAGACGCGGGGCTGACACTTGGTGCTCTCTTCGGCCTCGGTTGTCGAGATGAGGCACATCGTTGGGCCCAGTGGATGCAGCGAACCATTGAGCAGCATGGGACGCCGCTGGCCGTGCTATACGATGTAAACGGTGCTGCGCCGCCGCCAGAACGTAATATCGAAGGGGTTGATGGCTATCGCGGCTCGCGGCCGGTGCGTGTAGGTAACGCTGCCGACGGCCAGTTTCAGCTGGATGTTTATGGCGAGTTGCTGGAGTGCGTGAGCATCTGCGATAGCATGGGTGACGATGCGATGCGGGCGCACTGGCCTCATATGCGCGCCGCTGCTGATTTCATTGCCGCGCACTGGCAGGAGCCTGACCAAAGCATTTGGGAGATGCGCAGCGCGCCGCGCCACTATGTGCACTCCAAGGTTATGGCGTGGGCCGGCCTACAGCGTGCGCTTTGGCTGAAGCGCCGCCATGACCTAGATGGAGATGAGGAAAGCTGGGTCAATCAGGCCGAGGCTCTACGTCAGTTAGTCCTGCGTCGTGGTGTCAGCGCCGACGGCAGCCATTTCATCCGGGCCTTCGATGACGATAGGCTTGACGCCAGCCTTCTGCTGTTAGCACGTGTTGGTTTCATCGAAGGCAGCGACGAGCGTTTCATCAATACGGTCGATGCGATCCGTAAACAACTGGACGAAGGCGGCGTCGCGCTACGGCGCTACCCTGCTGAAATTTCGGATGGGCTACAGGGCCGAGAAGGCGCCTTCTTCATATGCAGCTTTTGGCTCGTCGAGGCATTAGTGCAAACCGGCCGGCCTCGAGAGGCAAAGGAATTTTTCGAACAGCTGCTGCAACGCAAGGGTGAGCACGGCCTGTTCGCTGAGGAGTTCGACACCCGAAGCGGCCAGCATCTAGGCAACATACCGCAGGCCTTTTCTCATGTGGGTTTGATCAATGCCGCACTGAGCCTCGGTTCTTTTGATTAACGTGCCCGCGTTCAACGGGCGCTTTTGCCTGATCCAATTGATGCGACCCGGCTAGCTGGCAATAGCAACAACTACCGCTACGCCAAACACCATTACCAACGCCAAGGCACCCGCAGCCAGCTTGCCCACGGTTTCGGAGCTTAGGCCCAGTGCCTTTCCTTTTGTCTGGTCGCCGAAGCGCCCTTCGAGGCGATGCAGCCCAACTACCGGCTGGAACAAGTTGTCCGGCTGTTCATCGCTAGCCGGTTCGTCGGTCATCTGCCCGTTCCAGGCCTGCTTGGCCATCATCCGATCAAGCAGGCCGGGCATGAACATATTGCCAATGATGGCCTGGAACGAGGCGCGCCCCAGCCAAAGTTCGCGGGGTGCGTCGGTCGCTGCACGGAGGATGGCGCGCGCGGCGACCTCTGGCGTATGGATAGGAGGGACTGGCTGCGGACGCTTTTGCATCTTGTTGCGCGACCAGTCGAACTGCGGCGTGTTGTGTGCCGGCAGCTGCACCATGGTCAGCCGTACGCGGCTGTTGGTATGGATCAGCTCGCAGCGCAGCGAGTCGGTAAACCCGCGGATGGCGAACTTGGCGGCGCAGTAAGCCGATTGCAAGGGAATCGCGCGATAGGAGAGGGCCGAGCCCACCTGGACGATGGTGCCTCGGTTGCGCGACTCCATATAGCGCAGCGCTGCCAGCGTGCCGTGAACGAAACCGAGATAGGTCACCTCGGTCACCCGCTTGTATTCCGCCGCGCTGGTTTTGTTGACCGGGCCGAACACCGTAGCCATCGCGGCGTTGACCCATATCTCGATCGGACCCAGCTCCGCCTCGATACGCTCGGCTGCCTTATCGACCGCCTCGGCGTCGGCCACATCCGCTGAAATCGCCAGCGTCATGGTGCCCTTTTCCTCCAGTTCAGCACGGGTATCGGCTAACCCCTCTTCGCCGCGGGCGATCACTGCGATGCGAAAGCCAGCTTGCGCGAACGCATGAGCTGTCGCTCTTCCTATGCCTGCGGTCCCGCCACAAATCACGGCGGTTTTTGCGCGGTCGGTCATGTTCGACTCCTGTGCTGGTTGGATTGCATTGGCTTAGCGCAACAGCGCGTTCCAGCCGGCATAACGGTGGTTAATCACCCCCTTCGGAAGGCTCAGCACTATTACCAGCAGACCAGCGATCAGGCTGCCGATCGTGGCGGCGAATCCTGCCCCGTCTAGGAACGAGGGCGCGGCGATCAACCAGGCGCCGATGGGAAGATTCAGAAACCGCAGCGGGCGAGCTACTTCTGCAAAGGCCAGCACCGAGACGGTGATCAGCAGCGAGCCCATCAGGTGATCACTGTTGGCCATCGCGCCGTCGGTACCGAAGATCAACCGGGTCGACATCAGCCAGACGCCTAGAATGCACAGCAGCGCGAGCCCCCAGGGCAGGTTTACTCCGCGAAGGCCTTTGAGGGTCATTGAGGAGAGGCTGCCGTCGAACTCCGGCGTGTTGTCCTCGCGGGCGCCTTCCATTGCATCGCCCATGAAAAAGGTCTTCCAGAACGGCTTGCCGCGACGTCGCGCGTCTTTCAGAAACTGCCCCATGGCGACCAGCTCATCCAGTGCGTAAGGCATCATCACCAGCATGGCCAAGGCCTGAACCAGGCACAGCGTGCACCAGGTGTCGATGAAAATCGGCTGGGCGATGATGAAGAAGATACTCACCGCGCCAAGGGGCACGACCACCACGCCGAACGCTGCGACCATCCACGGCATGGTGCGCCAGCGCCGGGCATCGCCCATAACCGCCATGAGCAGCTCGATCATATAGGCCATCACACCGATCCCTGCATCGGATACCGGCCAGGCGCGCGACATGTCCGAGGTAATGATGGTCTCGGTGCCGTTAGGTTCGGTGCCGAAAAAAGGATCCCAGGCGTTCGAGGTATGGCCAAGCTGATAAGCGGCCAGATAACGCGCGAGCAGAATGCCGATCACGGCGAGGATGGCTATTGGCAGGCGTTGCAGCCAAGTCGAAGGGTTGTAATCCCAGCCCGGCGGCACTGCAGCCTTTTGCATCATGCCCTGCATGCTCATGCCGGGCATCATCGGCACCAGAGTAGAGAAGGCGATCACCAGCCCACCGACCAGCAAGGCATTGCCGTAGCTCGCCGGGGATGGAGTCCAGAACAGCAGCGGCGCGAACATCAACCACAATCCCATGACCGTGTTGGCCCATTGCGCCCAGCTAATCCGTTTGAGCGAGAGGATGGCGAACAACACGATCAACGCGCCGCTGATGACGTCGTTCCAGGTCATCAGCAACGCGCGGGTGGCGACTTCAGGCAAATTACGTTCGGCTGCCAGGCGTGGCAGATCAAGGTCACCCGGCGCTACGTTCATGTAGCCGAAGATGAAGGGCGCACTCAGCACCCAAAAGCCGAGCAATACATTGACGAAGTGGCACCACAGCGTCGCGAGATGGCGTCGCTCCATCATCTGCATATGCGCATCCATACCCATATCGGACGACGTGGCGCCTTGGCGTAGATATTCTCCTTGATGCTCCATAGATCTAGTCCCCAGCACTGTAGTATCGGTTACTTTGCGGCAAGAGAAAAAAGCGTTACGGTGTTGCGACCGCGCGCAGGTTTGGGTGAGCTAGGCCAGCGGATATCTAGGCTTTTCTGCTAGCAAGTCAGCTGGCTGAGCTTCTGCACATGCTGGGATATAACGGTCAATCCGGCGAAGCGGCTCTGGCAACGAGATATGAGCTTTGCCAGAGCAGCAAGTCGAGATTGTTACGCAGCCATGCGCTCGCATTCTTCAGCGCACTTCATGCACGCTTTGGCACACTCTTGGCAGTGATCCATCTGATGTTTCGCGCATTCCTCACCGCATGCGCGGCAGATCTTGGCGCAAAGGGCACAGAACTCCTTGGCGTACTCACTTTCACGGCTCATCAGTGTGGCGGCCAACCTACAAATGTCTGCGCAGTCACGGTCCAACTCGATGCAGCGAGCCATCATTTTTACGTCATCCTCACGCAGGCAAGCAGAGGCGCACGTTTCGCACACTAGGGCACAGTTCGAACAAGCTTGGATACAGGAAGCGAACATTGAGTTTGTCATTGCGTTCTCCAGGGTTCGATAGTGGTATGTCGTCGGTGCCTACTAGCCAAATACCTCATAAGCGTATTAGCAGGCACTGAATTACGACACGCTCCTACCGAGCCCGTTTCGACCAACTTCATTACAATGCTGTAAGGTGCGCAACGGTACCGAATATGATGTATGCGGTGACAGTTGGAGACGATGAGCCAAACTTCCGATGGCTTAGCCGGCTTCGCTAGTCTGTTCTAGATAACCGGTGGGGTATGGGGAGCTCCCGGTCGCCACGACTGGGAGCATCCAATGGGGAACGGCCGGAGCGAAAGCCCTTAACTATGAGAGTCACTAGACCTGCGGCCTAATGGTTGTGAAAAGCCCTCCGGTACCGTTGCGTCGAATTAGGATGGCCTAAGACCGACCCCCTTTGCTTGTGCCGAGGCGTCTTTCTAAGAGCCTGGTCAGAACCGCTTAGGTACAGACATACCGGATGTTAGTGGTCGTGTTGCTTCCCGTCTGCGTGTACATGGTTTTTTGAAGGAGATTTGCCTTCCGCATCGGCGTTGTCACCGCCATTGCCATTGCTGTGTTTAACCGCCTGGGGCTCCTCTGACGCATGATGGTCATCGCTTTCATTATTACCATGGTGACCAAAGTTTGATTGGCCGGCTGCATCACTTGAGCTGCTAGAGCCATGGTGATCCGAGTCGCCACTGTCGCCCTGATGGTGGTCGTCCAAGGCCACCTCACCATGTTGTTGACCGTGCCCAGCTGGGGTCTCCCCACCACCATGCTGGTGACCACCGCTAGACGCAACGAGTGCTCGATACGCTCCTTCATCTAATTCAGGAAGCTTCTGCAGAAAAGCCACCATTCCCCAGATGTACGGGTCAGCCATGCTTTTACCCCACGCAGGCATCCCAGTGGCCTTGATGCCATGCTTGATGACCCAAAATGTTTTTGCTGGGTCACCGTATAGCCCCGCTTCAGCCAGGCTGGGTGGTGCGGGATAAAGGCCATTGCTTAGCTCGGTCTCAGCCATGCCTGGCGCCAAATGACAACCCACACACATCGAGTCGTAGTTCCCCGCCCCGGCGCGGATTTGGTCTTCATCGTCGAGAGATGGCACGACTATGTCTTCGGAACGAACCTCAATCGAGCGATTGCGAGCAGTTTCCAGGAATGCGTGCACGACTCCCGTATGAGGATCATCCGCGGCAACGCTAATCAGTCCTGAGAAAACAACTCCGGCCACTACCAACAGGCCCAGAGCACAGAAGGCAGCGAAGCTAATAATTATTCTTTTCATCGAAGGTCCTTAAAACCAAAGCCTGATGCCAGCAACGAACCGCGCCTCATCTAGGTCTTCGCCCTCATCTCTCGCCATATCAGCGGTATTACCGTATGCCCGGCTCCACGTGACGCCGATGTACGGTGCGAACTCACGAACGATTTCGTATCGGAGGCGGAGCCCCACCTCTGTATTTGCTAGACCAGCGCCCACTCCGCGTGCAGGATCGTCCTTGCCATAGAAATTGAGCTCGGCAGTTGGTTGGAGGATGAGCCGGTTAGTTAGGAGAATGTCGTACTCGCCTTCAAAACGTGCTGCTGTCTGCCCACCTTCACCGACGAAGGCGGTGGCTTCCGCCTCAAACCCATACAGCGCCATCCCCTGGACGCCTAAAGCCGCCCACGTCTGCGGCGACTCGGGCTTAAAGTCCTGGCGAACACCTGCTACTACATCCCACCAGGGACTGATTGCACGCCCGTAAAGCGCCTGAATTTCCGCGTCTTCAGTAACGCCATTCGTTCGCTCACCTTCCGAGCGAAACCAGAACCGATTGATATCGCCACCAACCCAGGCAGTAGCTTCCCAACTGAGGGTGCTACCTTCATTTGCGTCCTGGTACTCAAGTTGATCTAGCAGAAGGAACCAGGCCAGATACTTGTCATGGACCGTATGACCTTGAAGACCAGGGAAAGCCGCTTCTCTATCCGCATCGGTCAATACTGGAATGAACGAGGGATGAACCATGCCGGGCATTTCGAGCGTATCGTCATGCTTCATTTGGCCATGGTTCATCTTGCTATGGTCCATCGCACCATGACCCATTGCAGAATGGTCCATTTGCCCACCGGAGCCATGATTCATTGCCGCGGGCTTGGCAGAAGATGCAGGGGCTTGAGCTGCCGGAATAGGAGGGGTTTGATGCATCGAGTGATCCATCATCTCGGCGGCGTTGGCTATCCGTCCAGCCGCTGCGCTCAACGAAACTCCGAGCGCAATAAGAGCAAAGCGAGAAGATCTAGTGGTCATGGTGCGAATCCACCTCAGTACCAGTAGCCTTCGGGTCATGATCCATCTTGCCATGGTCCATTTCACCATGGTCCATCGAGCCATGACCCATGTCGCCGTGGTCCATTTCTGAGTTAGAGGAGCCTTGTGTCTGAGATGCCGGCTTGTTGCCTGAATTTTGCGACGAAGCCGATGGTTGCTTGTGCTGATCATGCGTTTGCTCTGCAAACGCAGCTGATATATTCATTACGCCCAGCAGACTGAACATTAACGCGCTGCCGATAAGAGTTTTACGCTTCATAAAATTTCCCATATAAAGTTCCTCTTACTCGTCCACTCGGACTTCACGAAACATGCCCATTTCCATGTGAAGCAGTAGGTGACAGTGATAAGCCCAACGCCCGAGTGCATCGGCTGTCACGCGGTAGCTGCGCTTCGAACCTGGAGGCATGTCGATCGTGTGCTTGCGAACCATGAACTTTCCATTCTCATCCTCAAGATCGCTCCACATACCATGCAGATGAATCGGATGGGTCATCATGGTGTCGTTGACCAAAGTGATGCGTACCCGCTCGCCATATTTGAGCCGCAGGGGCTCCGAATCAGAGAACTCTATGCCGTCAAATGACCAGGAGAACTTCTCCATGTGGCCGGTGAGATGGAGTTCGATCGTCCGACTGGGCTCACGGCCGTCCGGATCGGGGAAAGTGCTTCTCAAGTCGCCATAGGTCAGGACTCGGCGGCCGTTGTCTCGTAAGCCAATACCGGGATCGTTCAGCCTATGAGTTGGGCTCATGGTCTGCATGTCCACCAGTGGGTTATTGGACTCTGAGGGCGGGTGCGATTGCATACCTGCGCTCATCCCAGCCATTCCAGAGTGGTCCATCCCGGACATCCCACCCATTTTGCTGTGATCCATGCCGGCCATTGCGCCCATGTCGCCCATCCCTTGCATGTCACCGTGGTTCATGCCGGACATGTTGCTATGGTCCATCGCGCCCATGTCGCCGCCATGGTCCATGCCCGCCATACCGCCCATGCTGCCGTGATCCATCCCCATGTCGTCCATGGTGATTAGTGGTCGAGGATCGGTTTCTGGAACAGGAGCGCTCAGCCCTTCGGCAACCGCTAGCGTGCCACGGGCGTATCCTGTGCGATCCATCGATTGGGCGAAGATCGTGTAAGCCTCCTCGGTCGCAGGCTCGACAATCACATCGTAGGTTTCTGCCACGGCAATGCGGAATTCGTCGACGCTAACTGGGTTGACGTATTGGCCATCGGCTGCGACTACAGTCATCTTCAGCCCTGGAATGCGGACATCGAAATAGCTCATGGCCGAGCCGTTGATGAACCGCAGACGAAGCTTCTCGCCGGGCTTAAAGATGCCGGTCCAGTTCCCGTCGGGTGCTTGGCCGTTCATTAGATAGGTATAGGTGTAGCCGCTTACGTCGGCGAGGTCGGTGGGACTCATTTTCATCTGAGCCCACATTTTCCGATTCGCAATCGTAGCGGCCCAGCCGTCTTCGCTCACGTCGTTAATGAAGTCTCCGACAGTGCGCTTGTGGAAGTTGTAATAATCGGACTGCTTCTTGAGCTTAGAAAGGATTCGAGCGGGATCCTCATCGGACCAATCAGTCAACATCACCACATAGTCGCGGTCATAGCTGAACGGTTCGGGATCCTTCGCATCGATGACCAAGGGACCATAGACACCAAGCTGCTCTTGTAGGCCTGAATGACTGTGGTACCAATAGGTACCGTTCTGTTTAACCTGAAACTTGTAGACATACATGCCATCGGGAGCGATGCCGTGGAAGCTCAATCCAGGCACGCCATCCATGTTGGCCGGCAGGATCATGCCGTGCCAGTGAATCGATGTATCTTCGCTCAACTTATTTCTGACTCGCAGCGTGACGGTATCCCCTTCACGCCAACGTAGAAGCGGCCCTGGGATGGTCCCATTGATAGTCATCGCTGTCCGGGCCGCGCCGGTGATATTGACCGGCGTCTCCCCAATCAGCAGATCGAACTCCGTGCCACTTAGTACGCTGGGCTGGCCTGGGCTAGTCACTGCCCAGACCGGAGCTCGCCACAAGCCAAGACCGCCAAGGATGCCTGCGGCAGTCAAGCCTTTAACAAAGGTTCGCCTAGAGGTTTTACGTTGCATGTGTAGGTTCCAATCAAACTAAGGAGCCAAGCCGAAACCAGCCGTAAGGTTGGTGTTGCCAGCGTTAATTGATCTTAGAAACTCGCGCACGGTCTGTCTTATCAAGCGACTCGCCTTTAATCGTAAATATGGCATGCCTAAGAAAGACGCGGGATTACATTTTTGTAAGCTTAAAGCGCTTCAGAAATCGCCCAAAAAATCGCCTGTGAGCATGTCAATCTCCAGGTGGAAGCTGCGCAATGGCTTTTGATTTCCGTGCAAGGATCCGGTTGCAACGATACTCATTGAAGTCAAAGATTGCTCAATGTACGGCTAATACCATCAGCCTCTAACCGCTGCCTTCACATTATTATATTCCGATCATCTTAATAGTTTAATTTAGGCTGCAGCTTTGATAATAATCGCTTAAAATAATGTGCGCTGTTAATACTGATATCGCCGGTTCTTCCAACGAATGTTACAACTACCAACACCGTGGCAACTACAACATCCGAGAAAGCTGCCACAGTTCCGAGAGGTGCATGGTCACAGTTGCGTAAGGTTTCGCTTCAGCAATTAGCGTGGGCGTGCTTCGCTGAAGTTGCTTTTGAGGCTACCTCCTGGGCTTGGTCCTTCTGGTCAGCCTGATAACTAGCGATCGCTATTTGGCGAGCCTGCTCCATACGAGCAAAGGTACGATCACCACCACCTTCTGCCATTGCATAGGAAGAGCTTGCTGCGATGGCGAGCAGTACAGAAACGGATCTGAAGAATTTCATTACTTGTTACCTCGTTCGAAGACATGGGAGACCCAGCGCAGCTCCATAAATAGAGGCTTTGGCTTTGGCTTGGTCTTGTGTCTAAGCTAACCGAGCGTTCCTGTCAGAACCCTGATTTAGACATTACGGTTTCGTCAGTAATGCATAAAGGCAGTGAGCCCAAGCGAAAGCGCAGGTAGCGTGCATGGTGCCTTTTCGTTCAGGCAAATAGGTCTTGTTTCCAGCGGGCAAAAAAAGGGCGCCATCTAGGCGCCGATAGGCCAAAGGAGCATGGAAAAGGCCAAAAAGCAGAGTGTGGGAGCAACTGCTGATGTAGACGTTAACGCTACAAGCTGTCAGACAGATGATGCGAGCATTACGTTTCTGTAAGGTACTGGCTGCACGCCCTGACAATCGGCACACTGCTCCAAATGCCGGAGGGAATACTTTCATGAAGCTTCTTGTTGCTGAAGACGAGCCGAAAACAGGCACCTACCTACAGCAGGGGCTTTCAGAGGCAGGCTTCACAGTCGATAGAGTTGAAAACGGGACCGATGCTGCTCAGCACGCGCTTCATACCACATACGACTTGCTCATCTTAGACGTGATGATGCCTGGCCTGGATGGGTGGCAGGTTTTACAGAAAGTCCGCGCTGCTGGTAATGAGGTTCCCGTGCTCTTTCTCACCGCCCGAGACGGGGTTCAGGATCGAGTAAAGGGATTGGAGTTGGGCGCTGATGATTATCTCATCAAGCCGTTTGCCTTCTCCGAATTGCTAGCCAGGATCCGTACGTTGCTTCGCCGCGGCAATAATGTCCCCAACCAAACAATACTCAAACTCCTCGACCTTGAGGTCGATCTGCTCAGGCGTCGAGTTACGCGATCGGGGAAACGAATAGACCTAACTGCAAAGGAATTCGCACTTCTTGAGCTATTACTTCGGCGTCGCGGGGAAGTGCTCTCAAAGTCCCTTATCGCCTCCCAAGTATGGGACATGAATTTCGACAGCGATACCAATGTGATTGAGGTGGCGGTACGACGGCTGAGAGCAAAAATCGATGATGAGTTCGAACCTAAGCTCATACAAACCGCGCGTGGGATGGGCTATTTGATCGACGCGCCAGACCCCTAGAGCGAAATGCTCGGCATTTCACGCGATGGGCCAAGCTACCGGTACCGATGCGGTTAAGGCGAGCCACCGAGCAAGGAGCGGTGCCGAACCTCAGTTCTCCGAGCTGGATTTCTTCAGCTGTGGCACGAAGAAGATGGGGCTCTGCGGGGGAGCTATCAGAATATCACTGGATTTGATGCTAGTGCCCTTGCGACGCCTGGTCTTGCCATCCTTACCGACCGCCAGCAAATCACCGGTCGCAACAGCGATATCGAGCGCCTGCTTTACGCGAAACTCGTCAGCCATGGTGTAGTTGGTCAATCCGCTCATCAGGCCCAAAAAAGGTTGCCGTTCTACCTCGTAGACCTGTTTGGGCAAGAGCTCTGAAAGTTCTCCTCGGACGCGGTCATCGGTGGCATCGTCGAAGTGATGCTCATCCAACAGCAAATCGTGTTGGCCTGTCACGGCGATATCCGATTGGCGTCGTAGCCGAAAAAGCTGGAAGGCGACAGCATATGGGAAAAGTTGTTGCCGTATTTCCAGTGGATCTTCTTCATCACATCGTTGGCGCGGTAGTTGTTCGCCAGATGGATAAACCAATAGGCCATCGGGTTGCTGCCAGCAGGGCGGATGAAGAACACGGTCATGTACTGGGCACCGCTTTCCTGTTTGATCCCTTCAGACAGATGGCGTTGGATCAGGTACTGCCAATTGCGAGGCTGATGTGCCTTCAGCTCTTTCAGCATGCCATGCGCTTTTGTTGGTGCAATCTATAAGCGTGCGTCGGTTGCCGGGCATTAGTAAATGAAAGGCTACCGAGACAGTAAAGATTTGAAGTGGGCAGTCTTCAAGCTAATCAGGCGATCTACAATAAAGCCAACGTCTAACCGAGTCACATTGAAGTCAATTTAGTCGATTAAACGTCTTTATATATAGCGCGCCTCGGTTGCATGCGGCTTTTGATTGGGAATGCAATGGCGGGACATTAGCGCGTGCACGCTTACCGTGGTGCATTGAAACTCAAAATATCCAGTTGCTCGGTCAGCCAGCGATGCGCCTGATATGTACTCTGAAATTTACGAGCTAGGATGCGTACACCTTTATCTACGCTACAGTCACGGAGCGTGAGGCCATGACCTTCTTCGTCGATTTCGTAGGTCTTTGCTTTCATATCGCCGAGCTGCATCGCCAGCAGCCTAACGTCATCAAGTGAATGAATGGGGGCTATGCTGTGCTTGCGCACGTAGGAGCGTACCTTCTCAGAAAGCTCATTGAAGTCATCTGCATTAATGCGGTGGACTATATCATCTGAATCTGGGATTTTCTCCGGATAGTCATCATCAAGTGATACGCAGTGTTCCACACCGTGAATGCTTGCTACTAGGTATTGACCGCCGACTTCGTCGCGCTCGCAGTTAAGAATTAGGATAGACATGATTTTTCCTCAGGTTGTTGTTCTGTTCATAATTCTAAGTTGCTCTGCTTAAAAAAGGCAATAGGCTAACTGTATTTTTATGCAGTCTCTGGTTAACGCCCCGGAGGCCGTTCGGCTGGCTATCTAGTAGAGTGTTCGACCCAAAACTCATAATTTAAAAGTGGCACAAGCAGTATGTCGTGGGCAGTGGTGTCTCGGTAAGCGATCGCGCCAGTCCGTCGCCGACCCAGGCTGTGAGCGCAATTTAAAATTACTCTACTTGGTTCTCGCATTTTAAAATGTGAATCGGCTGAAAGAGTGGAAGCACCTGCTGATACCCGACGCTATCCAGTCGGTCTATGTGCTGCTCCCGGCGGGTTGTCTTGATGGGTCAGGTAACATGGTGCGTTCTTGGCCAACGAACCAAAGTCCGGAATGCAATATGAAAAGAATAGAATTTTTGCATTTTTTGCATTTTTTCATTTTTGCAATATTTGGCTTTTGGGGTTATATAAAAAATAATGTTCTGGCTGTTGTTTTTTTGTTTTCGTATTTGCAATAATTGATTGTGTGGCATGTGTCACGCAAATAATAATAAGAAGAGTAGTATGAATGCAGAGACTCAAAGCGCCTACATTAGTTTGGCCAGTAATTTCTATGCGACTCGAATGCAGGGCGTTGAGCTTGATGAGCTCAATATTATTGGTGCTTTGCTACGGGCGGCCCCTGATTACCGCCCGGATTATTACCGGCGCCTACGTAACGCTTTGGCGTTTGATCAAAAGCGTCGAGGAAATTTCTGGGCTGCCCAAGAAATCAATCGGACGCTCAATCCGGTCACTGTGTTAAATCTGCCGCGAAAGAAAAAGCAGCGACGTCCGCAGAAGCTTTCTACCGCTGATTTCGAGGCGTGGCTACGGTGTCTGGCTGAACGAGATATGCCTGTCGAAGCGGGAGCTTTAATGGTGATATCTCTTACCGGAGCGCGACCATGCGAGCTTAACGGCATTTCCATCGATGGCCGGCGCGTCCATATATCCGGTGCAAAGCTTAGCCACAACGGTTTACGCGGCGCTAGCCGAGCGCTCGAGGCTGACGATGGTGTCTGTAACATCTTGAGAGATGCTCTCGCTGCTTTTAAATGTCAGCCGCGCAGTATGGATTCAATACGCGTTGCGCTTCACCAAGTCGCTACTGAGCTATTCGGTAGGAGGAAGGTGCCG